>MDTG01382895.1_pt1 | contig 23688 bp, 19 predicted proteins | sample 811421 | NCBI WGS metagenome assembly MDTG01 (sample SAMN05326645, study PRJNA326480) | marine metagenome | isolation source: seawater | place: Pacific Ocean: South East | collected 2011
ATATTGACTAATTTATAAAAACCCATACTATCCCAAATAATCCCAATATGGAGGGTAAATTGAAAATAAAAAAATTAATAAGTTTTTTAAAAAAAAATGTTTTTATCAAATTACGAGAACAAAATAGACAAGAAGGGACGTGTTTCAGTGCCAGCAACATTTAGATCTCACCTGAGTTCAATGGGTTACAATGGTTTTATAAGCTACCCTTCATTTAATCATGCTGCATTAGAAGCTTGTTCTCAAGATAGAATAGAAAGACTCTCTCAAACAATTGACTCTCTAAACCCTTTTGAAGAAAAAAGAGATTTTTTTGCTACCTCAATATTATCTGAAAGCGAAAATTTACAATTTGACACTGAAGGCAGGGTCTCTTTATCTGACAAATTATTAAATCATGCAAATATTAAAAATAATGTTTTGTTTGTAGGTTTAGGCAAAACATTTCAAATTTGGAATCCAAAAATTTTTGAAAAATTCAGATTAATTGCAAGAAAAAAAGCTTTTCAAAATAGATCTAATTTAAAATGGGAAACTAAACAGAAGGGAGAATTATCATGAGTATAAATATAGGTGGGGGAGAATTAAGAGAGTTAAAACCTCGAATATTAGTTTTAGGTGTTGGTGGTGCGGGAGGAAATGCTATCAATGCAATGATAGAGTCAGGAATGGAAGGTGTCGAATTTGTTGCAGTGAACACTGATGCACAAGATTTAAAAATGAGCAAAGCAGATGCAAAAATTCAAATTGGAATGAACTTAACAAAGGGACTTGGTGCAGGTGCTAAGCATGATATTGGTCAAGCTGCAGCTGATGAGTCAATGAATGAAATAACAAGTTATATTCAAGGCGCAAATATGGTTTTTATTACTTCTGGTATGGGGGGCGGGACTGGAACAGGCGCTTCACATGTAATAGCCAGAGCTGCCAGAGAATTAAATATTTTAACTGTAGGTGTAACAACACTACCTTTTTCATACGAAGGACCAAAAAGGATGAGAAGAGCAATCGAAGGACTAGAGGAATTTAAAAAACATTTAGATACGGTGATTGTTGTGCCTAACCAAAATCTTTTTAAAATTGCTAGTGAGACAACAACATTTGAAGAGTCATTTAATCTATCTAACAATGTTTTAAAACATGGCGTTCAAAGTGTTACAGATTTAATGGTAAGACCAGGGATGATAAATTTAGATTTTGCAGATGTAGAAACTGTAATGAGCGCAATGGGAAAAGCTATGATGGGAACAGGAGAAGCAGAAGGAGAAAATAGAGCAATGGCGGCTACAGAAATGGCCCTAAATAATCCTCTAATTGATGAGTATTCTCTTCAAGGAGCGAAAGGTTTGTTAATTAATATTACCGGTGGAAATGATCTAACTTTATTTGAAGTTGATCAATCAGTGAATAAGATTAGAGCAGAAGTAGATCCTGAAGCTGAATTAATTTTTGGTGCAATAAAAGATGAAAAAATGACAGGAAAAATTAGAGTATCAATTGTTGCAACAGCACTTGACGGACATAAAACTGAAAATAAAACAGTCCTCAATATGTTTTCCAGAGTTCAAAATAGAAATACTGGATATTCTGAAAATTTATTCTCTCAAAGTCCTAGAATAGAAAATAATACATTAAATTCTATTGATGGTGCTACAGCGTTAAAGCTTGATGAGAGTTATGAATTGGAGCAACAAGAAGAAAGTAATATAATAAATAATATTGAAAATCATTTAAGGGATGAAAATGTTTCTTCAAAAACTACAGAACATGTTGCTAACAATTTACCATCTGGTGTTTCAATTGAAAGTGCCTCATATATGGAAAATAATAAAATTTTTGAAAATGATAATAACTCAAAATCATTGGAAAATTACGAGGAACACACACCAAAATTGTTTACCGAGGACCACAATAATCAATTAGATGCAATAAATTCAGAAATTAACTTTCAAGAAAATGTTGAGACAGATCAGTTATTTGACCAAGACGTCAATGAGGATGAAGATTTCGAAATTCCTGCTTTTTTAAGAAAACAAAAATTTTAATGATTGCATTTTGGATTAATGAACAATCAAACCACATCACTGGAATTCTCCCATTTTCCAGTGATGCTGGACGAAGTTTTAAAAATATCTTCACCATTATCAAAAAAAAAATTTATTGATTGTACTTTTGGTGGAGGGGGATATTCTAGAGAAATATTAAAATCTTCAGGTACTATTGTAAAAGCTATAGATAGAGACAAGCAAGCCTTATCAAATGTGAGGGAACTTGAAAAGAAATTTTCCAAGAGATTTAAATTTTATCAAATTAAGTTCAGTCAATTAGAAAGTATCTCAAAAGAATTTGTTGATATGGTTATTTTTGATTTAGGTTTATCATCTATTCAACTCGATGACCTTGATAGAGGATTTTCTTTCAAATCGAATAAGAAATTAAATATGACTATGGGCCTAAACAAAATAACAGCTTTAGATGCCATCAATAATTTAAGCGAAAAAAATTTGAAACTGATAATAAAAGTTTTAGGAGATGAAAAAGAAGCTCATAAAATAGCAAAAAATATAGTTGAATACCGAAAAGTAAAAAAAATTATTAATACTTCAGACTTAGTAAAAATAATCGAAAAAAGTAAAAAAAAAAATTATTCGAGTAAAATAAATCCTTGCACTAAAACTTTTCAAGCACTTAGAATATTTGTAAATAAAGAAATCACAGAACTAATATATGGAATAATTTATGCAACAAAAAAACTTAAGCCTGGAGGTAAAATTTTAGTCGTAAGCTTTCACTCTTTAGAAGACCGAATCATTAAATATTTTTTTTCAAATTTTTCTAAAAATCGATCAAGGCCATCAAGATATTTACCTGAGAATAAATTTTCCGAAACTTCATTATTTGAAGAATATAAAAATAAGATAATAAGGCCGTCTAAACAGGAGATAGAGAATAACAACAGATCGAGGTCAGCTAAATTAAGATTCGCAATCAGGAGTAAAAATAAATTTAAATTTCCAGAAAACCTAATAAAAAAATTTAAAAAATATATAGATTTAGAGGCTATAAATGTTTAAAGCAAAATTTATAATTTCAACCCTGATATTTATTATTCTTTTAATATTTACTTCATTAATTAAAAATGAAACAAGAATTGTTGAAAAAAAGATCTCAAAATTAAACTCAAAAATTTTTTTGAAAAAAAAAGATATAAACGAGACTCAGTTAGATTTTTATTATTTAACTTCACCATCAGAGATTGAAAAAAAATTAGACGTTATTGGATACAATAATTATCAACCAATCGAGTATTCAAATATATTTCTAAATTTTTCTGATTTTACTAAAATAAAAAATAAAATTTCTAATCTTAATAGATTAAATGAAAAAAAAATTCAAAAAAAATAAAGATCTAAACCAAATAAGTTTTTATTTTGAGGATTATTTAGAAACAAACAAAAAAAATAAAAATTTTAAAAATTTAAATATTTTCCAAGATAGGGTTTATATATTATTTTTTTTCTTTTTTTCTTTAATTTTAATTTTTTCTATTAAGATTATTCATGTCTCATTAAACGATGAGAACATATTTAATAAAGAAAAACAATCTTCACAATTCTCTTTAATTCGAAGGGATATAGTAGACAGAAATGGAGTATTACTCTCAAGAAATATTAATACTTTCCATGCAGCGATTGATCCAAAATTAGTAAAAGATAAAAAAAATTTTTTGATCAAATTAAGATTGAATTTTCCGGAATTGCAAAATGATAAATTAAAGAAAAAATTAGAAGAAAAAAAATACTTTAGAATTAAGAAAAGAATAGATCAAATTGAAAAAGATAAGTTTTGGGCTCTTGGCGAAAAAGCCATAAAATTTGAACCTTTTCAAGCAAGAATGTATACTCATGGAAATTTGTTCAGTCACATTATTGGGCAAGTAGATTATGACAATTATGGAGTGTCAGGCATTGAAAAATATTTTGACAGAGAATTAAAAAATCAAAAAAAATTGAACCAACCTTTGAGATTGACTTTAGATAGCAATATTCAACACATAATTAATAAAGAATTAAACATTGCTATTCAGACTTTTGATGCTACGGGCGGTGGCGCATTATTAATGGATGTAAATAATGGTGATATATTATCTTTAGTTTCACTACCAAATTTTGATATTAATCATAGGTCATCTATTAAAGATGAAAAATATATAAACAAAATTACTAAAGGGGTATATGAATTAGGCTCTATTTTTAAAACTTTTACCGTTGCATTAGCTCTCGACCATCAATTAGTTGACACAGATACTATCCTTAAGAATATACCTCAAAAAATCAAATGTTCTATTCATGAAATTACTGACATGAAAGATCATCCAAAAAACTTATCAGTTGAAGAAATTTTAATAAGGTCATCAAATGTCGGCTCAGTCTTACTTGCAAAAAAAGTAGGCAAGAAAGGTTATAAAAATTTCATAGATAAAACAAAACTAACTAAAAATCCTGAAATTGAACTTGAGGAAGTGGGAGTTCCTCATCAAATTAAATGGAATAAATGTAAACTGGAAACAGTTTCATTTGGTCATGGTATTACCACCACGCCTCTACAAGCAACTGCTTTGTACGCAGCTATGAGTAATGGAGGAAATTTGGTAGTTCCAAGTTTAATTAAAGATAGAAAAATTGAAAAACCTAAATCAATTATTTCAAGTGATACCAGTAAAAAACTAAGTAAAATTTTAAGAAAAGTAGTTATAAGTAAAAATGGTACAGCAAGTTTAGCAGATAAAGATGGATATTATGTAGGAGGTAAAACCGGGACTGCTGAAAGCTATGGTGATAAAGAAAATCGAATAAACACTTTTATTTCTATTTTCCCTACCAACAAACCTAATTACGCTCTTTTTGTGATGTTGGAAAACCCTAAGATAAATAAGGATTTAATTTACAATTACAGAGGAATTAAAACTAAAGCACCTTTCAACACATCAGGATGGAACTCTGTTTATGTAGCAGGCAAAATAATAGAAAAAATTGGGCCAATTTTAGCCATAAATAACGACGAGTTTACAGATATGTATGTTGTTGAAAAATTTAATTAAAGATTTACCAAAAAATAAAGAAAACATTGTAATTTCTGGAATTTCTACAAACAGCAAAGAAATCAAAAAAAATTATATTTTTGTCGCTTTAAAAGGGAACAAGATCAATGGAGAAAAATTTATACAAGAAGCAATTATTAAAGGTGCAGCAGTAATTGTTTGCTCAAAAAGTTGTAAAATAATTAATAAGAAAGTTTTTATTATTAAAAAAAAAAATAATTTAAGAATGTTTTTGAGTGAAATTGCCTCAAAATTTTATAATTTAAAACCTAAAAATATTGTAGCCGTAACAGGTACCAATGGAAAAACGTCTGTTGCGGATATATTCTATCAAATATTTAGAATAAATAATATACCCGTAGCTTCAATTGGAACATTAGGAATAAAATATAATGGTAGGGTTATTAAAACAAATCTTACTTCTCCTGATACAATTACTTTACATAAAAGTTTACATTTTTTAAAAAAAGAAAAAATTGAAAATGTGATCATTGAGACATCAAGCCATGGTCTTCACCAAAAAAGATTACATAATATAAAATTTAAAGGCGCGATTTTTACTAATTTTAGTCAAGATCATTTAGATTATCACAAAACAATGAAATCTTATTTAAATGCAAAATTAATATTATTTAAAGAAATTTTGAAAAAAAATTCATGGGTAATTTCTGACGAAGAAATTAAACCATATTTGCTGATAAAAAAAATAGCTAAAAAGAAGACTTTAAAACTTCTTCATATAAAAAATGAGTTAGAAAAAATTAAAAGTACTCTTCAAGAACCTGACAGTAATTTTAAAATGAAAAACTTGGCTATGGCAAGAGTAGCAGTGAGATTATGTGGAGTAAAAGAAAAATCAATTAATAAATCTTTGAAAAAATTAAAAGACATTAGTGGTAGGCTTGAGTTAGTAAAAAAATATCATAATAACATAAGAGTTTTTATAGATTATGCTCATACTCCTGATGCTCTGTTAACAACACTTAAATTTTTAAAAATAAATTATGGAAATAATATCTCGCTTGTTTTTGGATGCGGAGGTGAAAGAGATTTAAAAAAAAGACCTTTAATGGCACGAATTGCTGACGAATATTGTCAAAAAATTTATATAACAGATGATAATCCTAGAAATGAAAATCCAAACAAAATTAGAAATGAGCTTTGTAAAAAAATTTTAAGAAGTAAAGTATTTAACATTGGTGATAGATCAAATGCAATTAAAAAAGCAATTGATAACTCCGATCCAAACGAAATTATTCTTATTGCTGGTAAAGGTCATGAGGAAGAACAAATTTACAAAAATAAAGTGTATAAAATTTCTGATAGAAAAATTGTCAAAAAAATTAAAAAAAATAAAAGACTATCTGTAAAAATTAAAAACTATCAACAAAATAAATTAATAATAAAAGAAATTTTAGGAAGGAATAAATCAGTAAATTTTAAAGGATTATCGATTGATACAAGAACTATCAAAAAAGGTAATTTATTTTTAGCTTTAAAAGGAAAAAATAATGACGGAAATAAATTTATTTCTGATGCGCTAAAGAACGGAGCCGGGTGTATAGTCTCAGATAAATCTATTAAAAAAAATAACAAGAAAGTAATTAGAACTAAAAACGCTATTTCTTTTTTAAATCATTTTGCCAAAAAAAAACGAGAAAAAACTTTTGCGTCAATTATTGCAATAACTGGAAGTACAGGAAAGACTTCTTTAAAAAATTTAATTAAAGATTTATTGCAAAATTTTGGAAAAACATTTTATTCTCCAAAATCTTTTAATAATCATCTAGGAGTTCCGATTAGCTTATCAAATCTTGAAGTTGATCATAAATTTGGGATTTTTGAGGTAGGAATGAGTAAGTCTGGAGAAATTAAGAATTTAACTAAGTTAATCAAACCACAAATCGGAGTAATAACTAATATAGGAGAAGCGCATCTAGAAAATTTTAAAAATATAAAAGGAATAGCTAGAGCAAAATCAGAAATAATAGAAAGTTTAGAGACTGGAGGTACAATTATATTAAATAGAGATGATAAATTTTTCAATTTTTTACAAAAAAAAGCCAAAACATATAAATTAAAAATTATTACTTTTGGACAACATAAAAAAGCAGATGTGTGCATAAAAAAACTCACAAAAAGGGGAAATAATTTAAAAATCAATATCAACTATTTCAACCGCAAAATAGATTTAGAGATTAAAGATTTAAATATTTATAATGTGCTTGCCGCAATTTCAGTTTTAAATGAACTTCAAATTGATATTTCTAAAATTCTAAAAAAATTTAAGAAATTTGAGTCGCCTGAGGGAAGAGGAAAAAAATACTCTATTTCAAGATATAATAAAAAATTTAAATTAATAGATGAAAGTTATAATGCCAGTCCTCCATCTGTAAAAAATGCCATTAAAAAACTGAGCCATATTAAAAAGGAAAGTTTCAAAAAATACTTAATACTTGGAGATATGTTGGAATTAGGCAAGAAATCAAAAAAATATCACGAGGATATCTCTAAAGTTATTAACAATTCTGATATTGATAAAGTATTCGTTAAAGGAAAAGAAATAATTTTCACATATAAACATCTTAATAAAAACAAAAGAGGAAATATTTTACAAAACAATGAAGATATAGATATTAGTCTAAGCAAGATGATATCAAACAACGATTATTTAATGATCAAGGGTTCGAATGCAACTGGACTTAATAATTTTAGTAAAAAAATGATAAAAGGAGCTTAAGTGTTATTTAATTTATTAACCTCTCTCATTGATCAATATTCATTTCTAAACGTATTTAAGTATTTAACTTTCAGAACCGGATTATCTGTAGTTACCTCTTTGGTGGTGGTATTTTTAATTGGTGGACCTCTGATTAAATTGTTTTCAGAAAAGATGATAACTGGCCCAATTAGACAGGATGGTCCCATAGATCATATTATAAAAAAATCTGGAACACCAACGATGGGTGGAGTGATTATAATTATTGGAATAACATTTAGTACTTTGTTATGGGCAGATTTAACTAATATATATGTCTGGACATTAATTTTTGTTTCAGTATCTCTTGGAGCTTTAGGATTATTGGATGATATATTGAAAATTAAATATAAAAATTCAAGAGGGTTAAAATCTAGTTATAAATTTCTTGGCCAGATTATAATTGGTTTAGTTACATTATTCGTTCTGATAAAATATTCCAACCACGAATATTTATATAATCTTTACTTTCCTTTTTTTAAAAATCTTATATTGCATATGGGTTTATTTTTCTTGCCATTCGGATTATTTGTAATTATTGGAGCATCTAATGCAGTTAATTTAACGGATGGCCTTGATGGTTTAGCTACAGTGCCTGTAATGTTAGTGGCTCTTTCATTTACATTAATTTCTTATGTAGTTGGGAACACAATTTTTTCTGAGTACCTGCAGATACAATATATTCCAGATGTTGGAGAATTATCCATTTTTTGCGGATCAATAGTTGGAGCTTGTTTGGGCTTTCTTTGGTATAATGCACCTCCAGCAAAAATTTTTATGGGAGATACTGGATCTTTATCTTTAGGCGGGTCATTAGCAGCTATAGCAATCATTGTTAAACACGAAATTGTTTTAGCAATAATTGGAGGTTTATTTGTACTAGAAACTGTCTCAGTAATTATTCAAGTAGTTTCATTCAAATTAACAGGTAAAAGGATTTTTAAGATGGCACCTATACACCATCATTTCGAAAAGAAAGGTTGGGCAGAGTCAACTATTGTAATTCGTTTTTGGATAATTGCTATTATCTTAGCTTTAATTGGATTAGCAACATTAAAACTAAGGTAGGAATGTTAAGAACTGAACAACTTAGAGAACTATCGTTCCTTGTTTATGGACTAGGTTTATCAGGGCTTTCTGTAATAAGGTTTTTTAAAAAAAATAAAATTAAAAATTTTAAGGTTTGGGATGATAATCAAAAAGACTCTCTCAAAAATTATAGAACAAAAAATTTAAAAAAAACTTTAAATCAAGTTGATTATATTATTTTAGCTCCTGGAATAAGCTTGATAAAAAATAAGTTTTTAAATGGGTTCAAAAGTAAAATTATTACTGATATAGACCTATTTTACCTAACTAATATTTCATCTAAAACAATTGTTGTGACTGGAACAAATGGAAAATCAACAACTTGTAAATTACTTGAACATTTATTAAAAAAGAATAGATTTAAATGCTCATTAGGCGGAAATATCGGGAGACCTGTTCTTGATTTAAAAATACCGAAAAATAGTTTTGTAATAATTGAAGCCTCATCATTTCAACTTTCTCATTCAAAATTTATTTGTCCTGATTATGCTTTTTTCCTTAACTTGACCAATGATCATTTAGACTGGCATGGAAATCAGAAAAACTACCTTAATTCAAAACTAAAAATATTTCATCTACAAAAAAAAAGTCAATATGCTTTTACAAATAATAAGATTAAAAAGTTTTTTTTCAAAAAAAATTTTTTAAGTAAACTTATAGTACCTAAACAAAAAGAAATAATTAAGATTAAAAAAAAAATTAAAAACTATTATTTATCTTCAAGTATAAATCATGAAAATTTAAACTTCATTTACTCATTTTCAAAATTATTAAGAATTAAAAAAAATTCATTTATTTCATCAATGAACACTTTTAAAGGCTTACCCCATAGGTTTGAATTATTTTTAAAGAAAAAAAATATTTTTTTTATTAATGACTCAAAAGCAACATCATTTGCTGCAACTGAAACAGCTTTATCTGGTTTAAAAAATATTTATTGGATTCTCGGAGGTTTACCAAAAAGAGGTGATAAAATTAATTCATCTAAATATAAAAAAAATATAGTGAAGTGTTATTTAATTGGAAAAAATATAGAATTTTTTAAAAAACAAATTAAAGATAAAATAACTTTCTCTATTACCAAAAACTTAGAAGACTCAGTCAAAAAAATTTTTAAAGACATCAAATTACAAAATAATCCTTATAATAATATTTTGCTCAGTCCAGCGGCAGCTTCATTTGATCAGTTTGATAATTTTGAAAAAAGAGGAGAATTATTTAAAAATTTATGTAATAGATATGCGAGAAAACTCAATTAGATTTTTACTAATCGATTATTGGAGAAGTATAGATAAAAAAATATTATTTTGTTTTTTTATTTTATTTTTTTTAGGATTATTTTTTTCATTCTCATCTACTTCTTTTCTTGCTGGAGAAAGACTAGAGAAGGATAGTTATTTTTTTTTTACAAAGCATTTCATTTTTACAATATCAGCTTTGATAATTATGTTTATTATGTCTTTAATAAAAACTGAATTTCTTATAAAACTTGTTACTCCCTTATTTATTATCTCCTTTTTATTTTTAGCCTTAGTTCCAATAATTGGCATTGAAGTCAAAGGTGCTAAAAGATGGCTTGATCTTTATTTTTTTAGGTTACAGCCCATCGAAATTTTAAAACCTTTGTTTATTTTAATTACTGTACAAATATTAACTTTAAAAAAATTTCAAAATTCGCAAATTCAATATTTTTTAAGCTTTACTCTTTTAATTTCAGTTATCATTTTGTTAGTAGAGCAACCAGATCTGGGACAATCTATATTATTAACAGGGAGTTGGGTTGCTACTGTTTTTATTTCTGGAGTGAGTTTACTTTATATTATTATTTTCTTCTCAATTTTTTTGATTTCGTTAACTACATTATTATTTTTATTACCCGATAAATTTGGGTATGTGATTAATCGATTAATTACTTTTTTTGATCCAAGCCAAGGAGATAAATTTCAATCATCTTCAGCACTCGATGCTATTAGATTAGGCGGTTTAACAGGACAAGGTATGGGTGAGGGTATTTTAAAAGAGAGTGTTCCAGAGGCTCATACAGACTATGTAATAGCTGTCATATCCGAGGAATATGGATCTATAGTTTCAATAATGATTTTGATAATTTTTTTATATATTTCATTTAGAATCATAAAAAATTGTTTTAATCAAGATAATGAATTTATTAAAATTTCTTTGAGTGGATTAGCTACATTACTCATATTTCAAACATTCATTCATGCCGGGGTAAATACCAATTTATTACCCACGACAGGCATGACGTTACCTTTTGTAAGCTATGGAGGCTCATCTTTAATTGGAAGTTCAATTTTAGCTGGACTAGTTTTAAATTTTACTAAAAATAAAGCTTATTTATATGATTAAAAAAAAAATATTGATAGCAACCGGAGGTACCGGAGGACATATTTTTCCAGCCTACAGTTTGGTAAATTTTTTCGAAGATAAGTACCATAGTGTGGCACTAACTACAGATTACAGAGGCTTTAAGTATCTTAAAGATTATAAAAATTTAAACATATCTGTTTTACCTTCATCTCCATTGATAAAAAAAAATTTTATTAAAATTTTATTCTCAATATTGAAAGTTTTTTACTCAATAATAAGATCTTTCTTATTCTTATTATTTAACAGGCCCTCAATTATTTTTGGAATGGGCGGCTATTCTTCTTTTCCAATATGTATAGCTGCATCGATTTTAAGGATTAAATTTATAATTTATGAAAATAATCTTGTATTGGGAAAAGCTAATAAATTATTATTGCCTTATGCAAAAAAAATATTTGTTTCCTATAAAGAACTTGATGGAATTCCTGAAAAATATAAATACAAAGTTTTCGAACTAGGAAATTTAATTAGGAAGGAAATTATAGATAAAAGTTTAAAAAATAATCATATAGAAAAGATAGGTGGACTTAAAATTTTAGTTATAGGAGGCAGTCAAGCTGCTAAAATTTTTGCAAATGATTTACCGCTAATCTTCAATAAACTTAAAAATTCCAATATAGAAATTAAAGTTTTTCAACAATGTCAAAAAGAACAAAATAAAGAATTATCTGAATTTTACGGTAAAACTAAGATTGATTACGAACTATTTAATTTTTCTAATAATATTATTAAATATTATTCAAAAGTAAATTTGGTAATTACGCGTTCCGGAGCATCAGTTTTAGCTGAATTATTAAATTTTAATATTCCTTTTATTTCAATTCCTTTGCCTACTTCAGCAGATAATCATCAATACAAAAATGCTGAGTTTTATTCAAAAAAAGGTTACGGGTATTTATTAGAGGAAAAAGATATTAAAATTAAGTTATTTGATTTAATTAATTTGATTTATAAAGATACTTCATTAATAAAAAAAATTAAAATTAATCAGAGTCAATATTCTGACAAGGATGTTTTCAAAAAGATAAAGAATCAAATAGAAGAAATTATAAATGAAAAAAATTAATTTAGGTCAGAAAGATATAATTCATTTTGTTGGTATAGGAGGGATAGGTATGAGCGGTCTTGCACAAATAATGAAAAATATGGGTTTTGGAATTCAAGGAAGTGATCAAAGTAAGAATAAAAATACGTCAAGTTGCTCTAAGTCTGGTATTAAAATTTTTATTGGCCACTCATTAAACAACATTAAGAAAGCCACTATTTTAGTAAAGTCTACAGCAATAAAAAATAACAATGTTGAACTTAAGTACGCAAAAAAAAATAAGATACCAATTTATTCAAGAGCTGAAGTTTTAGCAGATGTTGTTTCATTAAAAAAAAATATAATTATTACAGGATCTCACGGAAAAACAACAACTACATCATTAGTAGCTAAGATTTTATCAGATCAAAAACTAGATCCTACAATTATAAATGGTGGAGTAATAAATTCATTTAAAAGTAACGCTAAACTCGGACAAGGTGATTGGGCAATTCTAGAAGCAGATGAGTCCGATGGAAGTTTTTTAAAATTACCAATAAATTATTCTATCGTAACAAACATTGATAATGAACACTTAGATTATTATAAAAATTATAAAAATTTAGAAAAATGTTTTATAGAATTTATTAATAAAACTCCTCCTACCGGTAAATCAATAATTTGTATTGATAATGATAATATTAAAAAAATTTTAAAAAAGGTTAAAAATAAAAATATAATTACTTACGGAGAAAACATTAAAGCAGATTATCAAATTAAAAAAATAAGATATAATTTGGAAAGTACGACTTTTGACTTAAGATTTAAAAATAAACAAAAAAAAATTAAGATAATAAAAAATATTAACGTTAAATTATTGGGCAAACATAATGTTATGAATGCAGCTTCAGCATTCATAGTTTGTCTTAATTTAGGTGTAAAACTTAATGCAGCTAAGAAATCTCTAAAAAATTTTTCAGGAGTACAAAGAAGAATGACAAAGATATTTTCAAAAAATAAAAATGATTTTTATGACGATTACGCCCACCATCCTACTGAAATAAGTTCTATTTTAGAGGGTGTTTATAATGTTTATCCTAAAAGAAAAATAATAAGCGTGTTTGAGCCTCACAGATACTCTAGAGTTATTTCATTAAAAAATGAATTTTCAAAATGTTTTTCAAGATCAAATTTAGTCGTCATTTGTCCTTTATATGCCGCTGGTGAGAAAAAAGATTTAAAATTTGATATTAAAAAATTTGGAAATTTAATATCTAAAAATTCAAATACTCAAGTAATACTGGTTAGAAATGAGATAGAATTGAGTAAGTTTTTTAAAAAAAATTTAATAAATGATGAATTGATTATTGGGATGGGCGCAGGCTCAATATCAAAATGGATTAGAGGTTTAAAATTTTCGATATGAAACTAGAAAATTATTTTTTTAATAAATTTGGTGATAATTTTATTGAAAATGTTAGTCTTTCAAATTACAGCTGGTTCAAACTAGGTGGAAATGCTGAATATTTTTTTAAAGCTAAGAATATTGAACAATTAAACGAATTTCTAAAAGAAGCAAAAAAGAATAACTTAAAAACAACAATTTTAGGCGCTGGCTCTAATACTCTTTTTAGAGATAATGGTGTAAGTGGAGTAGTAATCAAACTAAGTAACGATTTTTCGTATATAAAATTAATTGATAAAGATATTTTAGAAGTAGGAGCAGCAACGCTTGATCGTAAAGTAGCAAATTTTGCAAAAGATAATAGTTTACAAAACTTAGAGTTTTTATCATGTATACCTGGATCAATTGGTGGTGCAATTATTATGAATAGCGGATGTTATGATACAGATATTTCAAAAGTCTTATTATCTGTTAAAGTTATAGATAAAAAAAAATTCTCTATAATTGATATTGAAAAAAAAGATATCGAATTTTCATATAGAGGAACTGATATATCAGAAAATTTTATTATAATTTCTGCTAAATTTAAATGTTCTGTAGGAAAAAAAGAAGAGATAGAAAAAAAACAAAACGAATTCATTGAGAGGAAAAAACGTTCTCAACCTAGTCAAATTAAAACTTGCGGAAGTACGTTCAAAAATATCAGTAAAGAAAAAAAGGCCTGGATGCTGATTAAAGAGGCTGGTTGTGATAATCTTAAAGAGGGCGATGCATCAATTTCAGAAAAACATTGTAATTTTTTTGTCAATAATGGAAAAGCTAAATCATCAGATATTGAAAATTTGATAAATAAAGTAAAAAAAAGAGTTTTTACGAAAACTGGAGTTAATCTTGAGTTAGAGATTAAAATTGTTGGTGAGTAATAAAAAATTTAGGAATGTTTTAGTTGTATTAGGAGGCACATCAGGAGAGAGAACTGTAAGTTTAGAAAGCGGCCGGGCTTGCATAAAAGCATTAAAAAAGAAAAGATATAAAGTCACTACTTTTGATCCCCAAAAAAAAAACTTTAACTTAATAGATAAAAATAAAGTAGACGTTATTTTTAATGCGTTACATGGTAGAGATGGTGAAGATGGCATTGCACAAACTTACTTTGAATACTTGAGAATTCCCTATACTCATTCTGGAGTAATTAGTTCATTTAATTCCATGAATAAAATTTATTCAAAACAAATATTTTTAAAAAATAAAATTAAAACACCTAAATTTTTTTCAATAATAAAATCAAAATATAAAAAAGAACATATTCACAAGAACATCAATTTTAAAAGAATTAGATTTCCAATTGTTTTGAAACCTATAAATGAAGGATCAAGTTTGGGTGTAGAAGTTTGTGAAAATAAAAATAAATTATTTAGATCTATCGAACAGCTGTTTAAGAGTTATGATGAATTGATTTTAGAAGAATATATTGGAGGACAAGAAATACAAGTTGCAATTCTGAATGGAAAACCGCTTGGTGCGATTGAACTTATTCCAAAAAGATTATTTTATGATTATAAAGCAAAATACACCAAAAAGGCTAAAACCAAACATGTAATGCCCGCAAGTTTATCTAAAAAAAAGTACAATGAGGTATTAAAGATTGCACTTAAAACTCATAAAGCTCTTAATTGTAAAGGAGTTACTAGATCAGATTTTAAATTTTATAAAAATAATTTCTATATTTTAGAGATAAATACTCAACCAGGTATGACAAGTTTGTCTTTAGTCCCTGAAATAGCAAATTACAAAGGTATAAATTTTGAAAATTTGGTTGAGAAAATTTTATTAGATGCAAGTATTAATCGATGAAAAAACGAACAGTAATTGCTTTAGTATTATTTTTACTTCTAACTACAATTAATCCACAAAATAAAGTATCAATCTCGAAGTTTAATTTAAAAGAGGTAATTATAGAAAATAATTTTTTAATAAAAGAAAAGGATATTAATAATTTACTAAAACCAATTTATGAAAAAAATCTTATTTTATTAAGTAGTTCAGAAATAGAGAATATGCTTACGCAAAATGATTTAATTGAAGGCTTCAAAATTAAAAAGATTTACCCTAATAAAATTAAAATTAAAATTTTTGAGAAAAGACCTATTGCGATTTTAATAAATAAAAAAAAAAAATTTTACTTAAGTGAAAAAATTGATTTAATTAATTTTAATAGTTTGAAGACCAATGAAAAATTCCCTTATATTTTCGGAAGTAAAGAAAAATTTAAAAAATTATATAATGATTTGAATAAAATTCGATTTCCTACTGAAATTATTAATAAATATGTATTTTATGAGACTGATAGATGGGACCTAGAAACAATTAACGGTAAAATTATAAGGCTTCCTTCAAGTGAATATTTAAAGAGTTTAAAAAATTATTTAGAAATAAAAGAAAAAAATGATTTCATAAAGTACAACGTGTTTGATTATAGAATAGACAACCAACTTATACTGAAGTGAGATTATGAAAAATTCTCAATTAAACCTGTACATAGAAATTAATATTTTAAGCTTTATTTTTTTTATAGGAGAAAATGACGATCAAGATAAGCATAAAATTATATATAAATTAGAAATCCCTGTTTCTGGAATAGATAATAATAGAATTTCAAATTTTGAAGAAGTTTTAAATATTATCAAAGAAAATATTTACTCTATAGAGCAAAAATATAAAACTACATTCAAAGACATAATATTAATTTTAGATAATTCTAATCCAAATTTTATAAATTTATCAGGCTACAAAATGCTCAACGGATCTCAAGTTTTAAGGGAAAATATAATTTATATAATAAACACTTTAAAATCTTATGTTGATAAAACGGAAACAAAAAAAAAAATTATACATATTTTTAATTCAAAATATTATCTTGATAAAAAAGAAATTGAAAATTTACCCATAGGACTATTTGGTGATTTTTATTCTCATGACCTATCCTTTGCACTAATCGATCTAAACTTTTATAACAATTTAAAAAATATTTTTGACAAAAGTAATCTTAAGATAAAAAAAATTTATCTTAAAAGTTTTGTTAAAGGGGCACACTTAAGTAGTAATAATAAAAATATTCAAAATTTTTTTCATATTTCTATGAGTGAAAAGTCCTCAAAAATTTTTTACTTTGAAAATGAATCTCTTAAGCTTGAGCAAGTTTTTAACTTTGGTACTGATATTGTAATTAATGATATCCAAAAAGTTACAGGATTAAAAATTAGTTCTGTTAAAAATATTTTAGATAAAATTGAATTGAAACAAGATCATCTGAATGACAGTGATCTTATTGAAGAAGAACTTCTTCAAGATGAAAACATAAAAAAGATTAAAAAAAAATTGTTTTATGAAATAGCTTTGGCAAGAGTTATCGAATTATCTGATTTGATAATATTTAAAAATATTAATTTTACGTACAATTACAATACAGCGAAGGTAATCTTTCTAGAAATAGAAAGCAGTCTTCAACTTCAAAGTTTAAAAGAGGTTTACCAATCTGTATTTTCAAGAAATAACAATGGAGAAGTAAAATTTATTGAAAAACAACTTTTTGAGAATATGGTTGATACGGCATATAAGCTAGTTCATTTTGGTTGGAAAAAAGAAGCTATACCTATTTCACAGCCTAAAAAGTCCCTTATTAGTAAGCTTTTTGACTTATTTTTTAGATAGTTGTTATTTTTAGAAACATTAGTTGTTTTAATCTAACGAAATTAATTAAGTATAACCTCGACTTATGCTCGAGATTAAACAAAAAACTATTAAAAATCCTGTCAGCTTTACGGGAATAGGCTTGCATTCAGGTAAAAAAGTTAAAATTAAAATACTTCCAGGAGAAGCGGATCAAGGAATTACTTTTATAAGGACTGACGTTAAAAATAATAATTTAATTCAAGCAAATTATCAAAATGTTTCATCTGCTAAACTTTGCACAACGTTAGAAAATAGATATGGAATTAAAGTCTCTACGGTCGAACATCTTTTAGCTGCTTTTTATATATCAGGTATTGATTCTGCAACTGTTGAAATTGATAATGAAGAAATTCCAATCATGGATGGGTCAGCAAAAAATTTTTTAGAAGTTTTAAAAGATACGAAGCTAAAAGTTCTTAATAGTAAGAGAAAATATCTTAAAGTGCTGAGCAAAGTAGAGCTTGTAGATGGTTCTAGAAAAATTTCTATAGAACCGTCTGAAAGTTTCGAAGTTGATTTTCAATTAAATTATAATAATAAGATTATTGGAAATCAAAGAAATGTTATTAATTTTCATCGAGATGATATTAAAGATGTAATCGAGTCGAGAACATTTTGTTTATTTGAAGATATTGAAAAAATTAAAGAGTATGGGTTAGCTAAAGGTGGTTCGTTAGAAAACGCTGTTGTTGTTAATGACGAAAAAGTTTTAAATGCGGAAGGTTTAAGAAATGAAAAAGAATTTGTTAATCATAAAATTTTGGATTTAGCTGGAGATTTTTTACTTTCAGGCAAAAGAGTTTTAGGAAAAGTAAAGTGCTATCAAGGTGGACACGAACTTACTAACATGTTTTTGAGAAAACTTATTAAGCAAGAGAAGTCATTTGAAAATCTTGAATTAGATCAACCAGTAATATCGAAAAAAAAATTCCAAGAACCTTCAATAAAAATCGCTGTTAACGCCTAATATTTATATTAGATATATTATTTTTAAATTAATCTGATATTAATTTAATTATGTTTATAAGAATAATTTTAACTTTTTGTTTAATTATTTTCCTATTCTCGTGTAATAAAAAAGAAGTTTTATACGAACCGTCTAATAAAGTCGATCCTTACGCTCTATATAAAGAGGGATTAAATGCTTTTAAAAAAAATGATTTTTTTTTCGCAAATAAAAAATTTTCCGAGGCAGAATTAAATTTCAAAATTGTAGAGCTTGCCGCAAAGTCATCGATAATGTCCGCTTTTTCTCTTTACGGAATAAACTTTTATAATGAGGCTATTGAAAACTTAGAAAGATATTTAAAAAAATATCCGTCAGATAAAAATGTTATCTACGCACATTATCTGATTGCAATTATTTATTTTGAACAAATAAGTGACGAAAAAAAAGATTTAGAGCCTCTTCTTAAAGCAAATAAAAAAATAGATTTTTTTTTAAAAAGATATCCTAATTCTGACTATGCTATAGATTTAAATTTTAAAAAAGATTTAATCATTAATCAATTGGCTGCAAAAGAATTATTTATTGCCAAATATTACATTTCAACACAAAAATGGGTTCCAGCAATTTCTAGACTGAAATTAATATTAGATAATTATGATGAGACAGTTTTTGTAGAAGAAGCGTTACATCGACTTGTAGAAATTCACTACCATTTAGGATTAGAAAATGAGGCCAAAAACTATGTAAAAATATTAGGGTATAATTATAATTCCAGTGAATGGTATAAACAATCGTATAAGATATTAAATAAAGATTATAAAATTGAAAAAGAATTTAAAAAAGAAAAAAAAAAAGAGGATAATCTCTTTCAGAAAATAATAAAAATAATTAATTAAATGCTAAAAAATGAAAAAAAAAAAATTATCGATATTCACAAAAAAAAAGTAGATTATTTAAAAAAAAACAACAAGCTATATTATACCGATGATAATCCAAAAATCTCAGATTATGAATATGATCAACTTAAGAAAGAGATAATTAAGTTAGAAAAAGAACACTTTTATTTAAAAAAAAATTCCATTGAAAAAATTGTAGGATCATCGCCTTCAAATAAATTTAAAAAAATAAAACATTTAAAACCAATGTTATCACTTGCAAATGCTTTTGATATTAAAGATATGTCAGACTTTATAAAAAAGATAAAAAATTTTTTAAATTCCCAAGATAGTAAAATCGAAATTTTTTCAGAGCCAAAAATTGATGGAATCTCTGCCACATTAATTTACGAAAATGGTATTTTAACTCGAGGATTATCAAGAGGAGATGGCGTAATAGGAGAGGATATTTTAGAAAATATTAAAACGATTAACTCGATTCCAAAAAAAATTAATTCAACCAATATCCCAAAGTTATTAGAGATAAGATGTGAAGTATATATTGGTAAAAAAAATTTTTTAAAAATCAAAGATAAGTTTGCAAATCCTCGTAACGCTGCAGGCGGATCGCTTAGACAAAAAAATCCCAAAGAGACAGCAAAAATCCCACTCAAGTATTTTGCTTATGGTTTTGGGGCAATGGAACCAATGATATTTAAAACACAGTCTGAATTTTTAGAAAAAATATCAAAGTGGAATTTTATTACTAATCCATTAGCTAAGACTTTAAAAAGTCTTGATGAAATAGACAGAGAGCATAAACAATTAGAACAAAAACGTTCATCTTTGGATTATGATATTGACGGAATTGTTTATAAAGTAAATGATTTGAATTTACAAAAAAGGTTAGGAAATACATCAAATTCTCCAAGGTGGGCAATAGCTTATAAGTTTTCAGCTGAAAAAGCTGTTACAAAAATAAACAACATAATTATTCAGGTAGGTAGAACCGGGGCAATAACACCAGTAGCAAAAGTAGAACCAGTAAATGTTGGGGGTGTAGTTGTATCTAACGCCACTTTACACAATGAAGAGGAAATTCAAAGGAAAGACATTAGAATTGGAGACACCATAATTATTCAGAGAGCTGGAGATGTAATTCCTCAAGTTGTTTCAGTTGATCTTTCAAAAAGAGATAAAAGTTGCAAACAATACATATTCCCAAAAAAATGTTTATGTGGAGCAGATACAAAAAAAGAATTTAGTAAAAGCTCAAATAAACAAGATGCAGTGAGAAGGTGTTTCAAAGGTTATGATTGTATGTTTACAGCCAAAGAAAAGCTTAAACATATAGTTTCAAAAGATGCTTTTAATATTGATGGACTTGGAAAAAAAGTAATTGAACAATTTTGGGATTTGAAATTAATTAAGGAACCATCAGATATATTTAGTTTAGATTATAACAAAATTGAAAATTTAGAGGGATGGGGAGAGCTATCAATAAATAATTTAAAAAAAGCCATTAAAAACTCTCAGAATACCTCCTTAGACAAATTTATTTACTCGATAGGCATCAGACACATAGGCCAAGAAAACGCCAAAATTTTAGCAAGCTTTTTTAGTTCAATAAAAGAATTCACTAAATTATTTGATTTTAAAAATAGAAAAAAAGTTTTAACTAATTTGGTAGATTTGGATGGAATTGGAGAAACACAAATTAAGTCAATAGATAATTTTTTTTCAAGCGAAACTAATACAAGAATAATTCAAAATTTGATAAACAAACTAAATATTAAAAACTATATAACACAAAATATTAACGGCAAGTTTTCTAACAAAAAATTGATGTTTACAGGGGGATTTCAAAATATGAGCAGATCAGAAGCAAAAGCAATTGCTGAGAATAACGGTGGAAAAGTGATGGGATCTATTTCCAAAAAATTAGATTTTCTAGTTGTAGGTGACTCAAAACCTACAAAAAAAAAAATTGATCTAGCTAAAAAATTGAATATTCAAATAATTTTAGAAAAGGATTGGAATAAAATCTTAAATAGCTGAACAAGCTTTTTTAAGTTCTAATATTTCAGTTTTATTCATTGATTTTCTTAAATTTTTAAAAACGTTTTTATGGTAATTGTTTAGCCATTTTTTTTCATTATTATTAAGATTTTCTTGTATGATTAATTCTTTTTCTATGGGTGCCAATGTTAAATTTTTAAAAGCAATACCTTTTCTATTTCTTGTAACATATAAAAGATTTTCAATTCTAATTCCGAATTCATTTTTTTCATAATAACCTGGTTCATTTGAAACTACCATACCCTCTTGGAAATTTACTTTGTTTCGATTTGATATTGCATGAGGTCCTTCATGTACATTTAGAAAATATCCTACACCGTGGCCAGTTCCATGTGCATAATTAAGACCGATCTGTTTAAGGTGTTTTCTTGCACTTACATCAATATCAGACCCTGAGGTATTATTTCTTAATCTAAAATTTGCAACTGCAATGTGTCCTTTTAAAACTCTAGTAAAAATGTCTTTAATTCGTCTGTTTGAATTATCTAAAGATATTGTTCTTGTAACATCTGTGGTTCCGAATTCGTACTGTCCTCCAGAGTCAACTAGGTAAATATCTCCTTTTCTCAATTTTCTATTTGTCTCTTTCGTAGCATTATAATGAATAATTGCGCCGTTAGGTCCTGAACTTGATATGGTTGGGAAACTCAAGAATTTAAATTTCTTATTTTTTTTCCTAAATTTAAGTAACTTTTGTGAAGCACTAATTTCAGTAATTTTTTTTTTATGAAAATTTTTCTTAAGCCAAAACAAATATTTAGTTAAAGCCACACCATCGTAAATATGAGCTTTTTTAATATTTTTTATTTCTCGTTTTCCTTTGATAGCCTTAGAAAAATAAATTGGGTCATTAAAATTGAGCACTTCGTTGTTTTTACGAATAATATTTTCGAGAGAATAAGAGCAAGAATTACTGTCAATAATAAATTTTTTATTATTTATTTCAGAAAGAGTTTTTTCACAAAATTTAATATCTGAAAATTGAATTTTTTTAAATTGTCTTTTAAAAGTAGAAGGAATTTTATTTAAGTCACAAAAAAATTTAATATTTTTATCTCTATCAATTAAAACGTAACTATAAGGTATCGGAGCATACTTGGCGTCATAACCTCTAATATTAAACAACCACGCATTATTCTCACTAGCAGTTACAAAAATAAAATCAGATTTTTTCCTTTTCAAATAATTTATAATTTTATTGATTTTCGATGAGTATTTCTCATTCACAGAGCTTTCTGGCAACATAAAAAATTTACCTTTATTCATTTTTATTTTTCTCTTCCAAATTTTATCAACTAAATTATCCTTGATAGATTTAAATTCGCACTCACTTTTTCCAAAAAGAATTGATAAGGATTTTTTGGTGAATAAACTAGGATCAAAACCAATTGAAATTTTTTTCTTTTTAAGAATATCACTTGGCATTTTATTTGGGATCGTAATAATTTTAAAATACTTTCCGCTTTGTTTATTTGCTTGTAAAGTATATCTACCGTCGACAAATAAATAATTTTTATTTCTAAGTATTAGGGCAAAACCATAAGAACCAGAAAATTTTGAAATAAAATTTAGTCTATCATTATGATCTGGTATATATTCACTAAAAAATTTATCATTTTTAGGAATTATATATCCATCAATACTCTGACTTTGAAAAATTTTTTTTAATTTTTTTATTTTTTCCATTTTAACATTTTATTTTTTTTGTACCTATCCCAACCAGGGCTTCTATATTCTTCCTCAAATTCAATTGAATTATCTTGATTAAATTCAAAGTCATCATTTTCACTAATTCCTATTTCATTTTTCTCCACACTTCCTTCTGGTATTTCGTTTATAAATCTTGAGGGCAAAGCATCCATCCAGTCTCCATGGTAAGATCTTTTCATAGCAAATGATAAATAAGCCTCTTTTTTTGCTCTTGTGATTCCAACATATGCCAGCCTTCTTTCCTCTTCCAATGCAAAATCCCCTTTTTCTTCTATAGACTTTTGATGAGGAAACAAACCCTCTTCCCAACCCGGTAAAAATACAACGTCAAACTCCAAACCTTTAGCAGCATGCATTGTCATTAAATTTATTTTTGCTCCCTCCCATTCCTGATCTATTGAAGTAGCTAAAGCTACGTGTTCTAAAAAACTCTGCAAGTTGTCATAATCCTGCATGGCACGGAGCAATTCTTTAATATTTTCCAATCTACTTTCATTTTCTAAATCTTTTTTATTTTTTAACGTGGATGAGTAACCTGATTCATCTAATACTAATTTTAATAAATCAAAATGTTTCAT
>MDTG01036225.1_pt1 | contig 23686 bp, 20 predicted proteins | sample 811421 | NCBI WGS metagenome assembly MDTG01 (sample SAMN05326645, study PRJNA326480) | marine metagenome | isolation source: seawater | place: Pacific Ocean: South East | collected 2011
CGCCGGTGGCGGTGCCCGGGGGTGTGGGGGCGGCGCGGTCGCTCATGGCGCCAGTGTCCGACGAATCGCGTCCGCGCGCAAATCCACACATTGTGCGGAAATTCGCCAATTTCGCCGCCAATCCGGGCGGAGATCCGCACACTTCACGCAAAGTCCGATGGCGCATGCCGGGTATTCCACCAGGGAATTCAAGGATTTGTTCGTCCTGGTGCCGGCTGGCACGCCGATTGCCAACAGCGGCCTCCGGGTCCGCCGGCAGGGGATGGCGGGCCGGATTCCAAGATCGGCCGGCGCCGCACGCCGGCGAAAACCCGGAGGAGGACGCCGGCGATGGCACAGGGTCTCGCAGGGCAGGGCGCGCAGGCAGGCGCGGCCCGGCCGAAGAAAATTTATCAGCACCTCTACGTCCAGGTCCTGATCGCGGTGGCGGCAGGCATCGTGCTCGGCCATTTCTATCCGCAGCTGGGCGCGGATCTGAAGCCGCTCGGCGACGCCTTCATCAAACTGGTCAAGATGATCATCGCCCCGGTCATCTTCCTGACCGTGGTCACCGGCATCGCGGGCATGAGCGATCTTGAGAAGGTCGGCCGGGTCGGCGCCAAGGCGATGATCTATTTCCTGGTCTTCTCGACGCTGGCCCTGATCGTCGGGCTGGTCATCGCCAATCTCGTCCAGCCCGGTGCCGGCATGCATATCGACCCGGCCAGCCTGGATGCCGCCGCGGTCAAGGCCTATGCCGACAAGGCCCATGACCAGACGCTCATCGGCTTCCTGATGGGCATCATCCCGGCCACCGCTTTCAGCGCCTTCGCCTCGGGCGATATTCTGCAGGTGCTGTTCTTCTCGGTGCTGTTCGGCGTCGGCCTGTCGATGATCGGCGAGCGCGGCGCGCCGGTGCTTGGCTTCCTGAAGATCACCACCCAGGTCGTCTTCAACATCGTCCATATCGTGATGAAGGTCGCACCCATCGGTGCCTTCGGCGCCATGGCCTTCACCATCGGCAAATACGGCATCGGCTCCATCGCCAATCTGGCGATGCTGGTCGGCACCTTCTACATCACCGCCCTCTTTTTCGTGCTGGTCGTGCTGGGGGCAGTCGCCCGTGCCAACGGCTTCTCGATCCTGCGCCTGATCCGCTACATCAAGGCGGAGCTGCTGCTGGTGCTGGGCACCAGTTCCTCGGAATCGGCGCTGCCCTCGCTGATGGAAAAGATGGAAAAGGCCGGCTGTTCCAAGCCCGTCGTCGGCCTGGTCGTGCCGACCGGCTATTCCTTCAATCTGGACGGCACCAACATCTACATGACCATGGCGGCGCTGTTCATCGCCCAGGCGACCGACACGCCGCTGGGGCTGGGCGATCAGATCCTGCTGCTGCTGGTGGCGATGTTGAGTTCCAAGGGCGCCGCCGGCGTCACCGGATCGGGTTTCATCACGCTGGCGGCAACGCTGGCGGTGGTGCCCAGCGTGCCGGTCGCCGGCATGGCGCTGATCCTGGGCGTCGACCGCTTCATGTCGGAATGCCGCTCGCTGACCAATTTCGTCGGCAACGCCATGGCCGCGATCGTGGTCGCGCGCTGGGAAGGGGAGCTGGACCGCGACCGTCTGGCGGCGACGCTGGAAGCCGGGCGGGTGCTGGATGATGCCACCGAAGCGGCCCACGTACACATGCCGGCCCCTGGCCTTGCCCGTCCGCTTGCAGGCCCGCCGATCGCGGGGACTCCGATCGCGGGGACTCCGATCGCGGGGCCGGCCGAGTAAGGCCCGTCCCGCCAGACTTGCCCCGGGGGAAGGGGGCACGCGGCCCCGCCGGGGCGCCATCCGTCGGGGGAGGTGGATGGCGCCGGGCGGGGCCGCAGCTTTTGTGCCGGTGCGGTTCGCCGTCCCGAAGGCTCAGGGCAGCTTCTGGGCGGTCTTCGCCGCGTCGCGATCGCGGCAGCGCTTCACCCAGTCCGCGACATGGGGCACGCCCGACAGATCCATGCGTGCCGCCGCCAGCCAGTGGACGATGGCCGAGACATTGAGGTCGGCCACGGTGAAGCGGCCGCCGACCAGCCAGCCATCGCCCTTGGCCAGGGCCTTGTCGAGCACGGCAAGCGGCCGGGCAAGGCTGGCTTCCGCCGCCTCGGCGCGGGCGGCATCGCGGGCTTCGCCGCGCAGCACCAGGCGGTGCAGCAGCACGGTCAGCGACAGCGCCTCCAGATCGGTGACTGCCCAGAAGCTCCACTGGGCCATCAGCCCCGCTTCGGCGGCATTGCCCGCGGCAAGCGGCCCGCCGTGTTTCGCGGCCAGGTAGAGGTTGATCGCCATGGATTCGGTGATGACCACGCCGTCGTCCTCGATCACCGGAATCCGGAGATTGGGGTTGAGGCGGGCAATGTCGGGGTCGCTCGCCGCGTCGGCGATCTTGACCGGGATGTGCTCGTAGGCGATGCCGAGTTCCTCGGCCATCCAGAGATTGCGCGAGGTGCGCGACGCGCTCATCCCGTAGATCTTCAACGTCATGACCCGTGTTTCCTCCGTCGGTCGGGTCCCCCGGCCTTGCGCGGGGGTATCGTGGACGGCAGGACGTTAGCACGAGCCGCGGGCCGCGCGCATCGGCGCAGGTGGCCCGCGGGCCGGGGCCGGTCAATAGGGCTGGTATTCCCTGAGCCGCGCCCGGCGGAGCAGCAGCTCGACCAGGGTTGCGCGCAGCCGGCTGGTGAAGGCCTCCAGATGGCCGCGGCGGAGATGCTCGGCCTCGTCGTTCTCCACTGCGATCGCCAGGCGCCGGCCGATGAGGGCCAGTTGATCCAGGCCGAGCAGGGCGGCCTGGCCTGCGATCGTCCGCGCATCGTCGGCCAGCACCACGGGGTCGGCGTCGTGGGTCATCCGGCGGATGCGGTCGGTGGCGGTGGCCATGAAGCCGTCGAGCATCTGGGCCACACGATCCTGGCCCATCTGACGCTGCAGCCGGTCGATCGCCGCCATTTCGTCGCCCACCGCTTCGACCGGCGCCTCGGGATGCGGCGCGGCGGCCTGCGGCGGTGCGGGCGGCGGCGCGCGGCGGATCCGGGTGTAGCGCTGCAGCATCTCGGCCAGTTCGGACAGCTGGACGGGCTTGGCCATATAGTCGTTCATGCCGGCGTCGCGGCATTGTTCCATGGCCGAATCGAAGGCATTGGCGGTCAGCGCCACGATCGGTACCCCGGCCAGCGTCGGGTCGGTCAGGCCGCGGATGGCGCGCGCCGCCTCCAGCCCGTTCATCACCGGCATGCGCATGTCCATCAGCACCAGATCGATGCCGCCGCGGGCGGTGATGGCCACCGCCTCGGCCCCGTCTTCCGCCTTTTCCACGATGCAGCCCAGGCGCTTGAGCATGGCGGCCAGAACCTCGCGGTTCATCTCCACATCGTCTGCCACCAGCACCCGCGGGCCGCGCCCTTCGGCGGCGGGCGGCGGGGATGGTGCGGCTTCCGGACGGTCCAGCGCCGTGGCCGCCCTGCCGGTCTTGAGGGGGGTTTCCGGCAAGGCGACCTCGAAGCGGAACAGGGCGCCGCGGGTGACGCTGTCGTCCAGTTCCAGCCGCCCGCCCATGGCGGCGGCCAGCCGCGCCGAGATCGCAAGGCCCAGCCCGGTGCCGGTTGCCGCGGTCGCGGTCTCGTCCAGCTGCGAGAAATCCTTGAACAGCAGATGCCGGCGCTCGGGCGGGATACCCGGACCGTCATCCTGCACTTCGAAGCGCAGCCACCCGTCCTGCCCCCGGCGGGCCCGCAGGATGACGCGGCCATGGGGGGTGAATTTGACCGCGTTCGACAGCAGGTTCAGCAGCACCTGCTGCAGGCGCATCGCGTCGGCGCGGATGGCGTGCGGCAGATCGGCCGCGGCATCGGTGATCAGAACCAGGCCCTTGGCCGTCGCCTGCGGGGCGACGACATCGCTGACCACGGTCAGCAGGCCGCGCAGATCCACCCCGTCGCGCGGCTGCAGTTCCAGCTTGCCGGCCTCGATCTTCGAAAAGTCGAGCACGTCGTTGATCACGCCCAGAAGATGCCGGCCGGCGCTTGCGATCATCTGCACCCGCTGGCGCGGCCCCGGGCCCACACCCGGATCGCCCAGCAGCAGCTGCGCCGCCCCCAGAACGCCGTTCAGCGGCGTGCGCAGTTCATGGCTCATGGTCGCCAGGAAGCGTGATTTCGCGAAACTGGCCCGCTCTGCCGCCTCGCGCGCGCTTTCCAGCTCGGCCGCGTGGCGTTCGCCGTCTTCGACCACCATGCTCCACAGCATCGCGAAATTGCTGCCGACATAGAACATGCCGGCCAGCGCCAGAAAGCCGCTCTGGACCCAGGTGCTGGCCAGCACGCTGTCCATGTCGGGGCCCGCCAGCGTCGCCAGCCCCCGTGCCAGGGTCAAACCGCCGAAAATCGCGAAGACGATCCCGGCAGCGTGCAGCGACGGCCGCGCCCGGCCCCGGATGTCGTTGCGGATCGCGACCACCGCGCACATCAGCAGCAGCAGCCCGGATCCGGTGGAATAGGAGACGATGCGCGCCTTCAGGTCGGGGCTGGCGATGGTGAAGGCGAGCCCCAGCCCCATCGTCACCGCGATCACCGCAATGGCGGGCGGCATCAGGCCACGCCGCCCGGTCAGGCGTTCGAAACTTGTAAGGTAGAGCGCCGAAGAGACGAGCAGCAGGCCGTTTGCGGCCAGTGTGGTCGGCAGATCGCCGGTCGCGAGGTTGAAAGCCAGCACCAGCGAGGCGATCGCCCGCGCCGCATTGCCCGCGGTCCACCACAGAACATGGGCCGGACCGCGCCGTGCCGCACTGACCGCGGCGAATCCGATGGTCAGGGTCACGGTGATCCAGGCGTTGTAGATCGCCAGTGTGACGATGTCCATCTTCCGGCCCCTTCGGCGTGTACGTCCTTCAGATCCTACACTGTCCCGAAAAGGGGTAAACAAATCGCGTATATCGCGAGCCGTCAGACAGAAAATCGACCGGATACCAGCCGGCGCTCATCGGCCCCGAAAGCGTGCAGGCCGGCCGCACGGAGGGTGATCCCGACCCTGTCGCCGACGGGCGGCGCCGGCTGATGATGGCGGACCACGATTTCGTCGCCGTCATCGACCCGCAGATGCAGGATCCGGCTGTCGCCCAGCTCTTCGATCATCCGGACCCGGCCGGTCGTCACCGCATCGGGGGCGTCGGCGGTGGTGATCGCCAGATCCTCGGGCCGGATGCCGATCCAGGCGGTGCCCTGGGGCAGATCCCCCGCCGCGGCCAGTGCCCGGCCGGCGGCGCTGGCGGGGGAGGCGATGTTCATCTGCGGGCTGCCCAGGAAGCGGGCGACGAACAGGGTGTCGGGGCGGGTGTAAAGATCGTGCGGCGGGCCCGCCTGCTCGATCCGGCCGCGGTTCAGCACCACCAGCCGGTCGGCCAGCGTCATCGCCTCCACCTGATCATGGGTGACGTGGATGATGGTGGCGCCCAGATCGGCATGCATGGCGGCAAGCTCCACCCGGGTGCCGGCCCGCAATGCGGCGTCCAGATTGGACAGCGGCTCGTCGAACAGGAAGACCTTGGGGTCGCGCACGATGGCGCGGGCGATCGCCACCCGCTGGCGCTGGCCGCCCGACAGCTGGGCCGGCCTGCGGTCCATCAGCTCGCCGATCTTCAGCATGTCTGCGGCCCTGGCGATCCGCGCGCGGATGTCGGCGTCCGAGGCCCCGGCGATCTTCAGGCCGAAGCCGATATTGCGACGGACGGTCATATGCGGGTAGAGCGCATAGGACTGGAAGACCATCGAGACGCCGCGTTTCGCCGGCGGCAGCTGATCGACCCGGTCGCCGTCGATCAGGATCTCGCCCGCGCTCGGTGCGTCCAGCCCGGCGATCAGGCGCAGCAGGGTGGATTTGCCGCAGCCCGAGGGGCCGACCACCACGGTGAAGCTGCCGCGCGGCACGGCGAGGTCCAGCCCGCGCAGCACCTCGGCCGCGCCATAGCGGCGGCCGAGGCCGCGAAGTTCCAGCATGGGGGGCAGATCGTCGGTCATGAGCGCGCGTCAGCCTTTCACGGCGCCCGCCGTCAACCCGGCCACCAGACGGCGCTGGAAGACCAGCACCAGCGCCACCAGCGGCAGGGTGACCGTGACCGAGGCGGCCATGATCATCCCCCAGGGCAGTTCGTGCTGGCTGCCGCCGGTCAGCAGGGCGATCGCGACCGGCACCGTGCGCATGTCGTCGGTGAGGGTGAAGGTGAGGGCGAAGAGGAATTCGTTCCAGGCGATGATGAAGGCGATCAGCCCGGTGGTGACGATGGCCGGCCACATCAGCGGCAGGAAGATGCGGATCAGGATGGTGAAGGGGCCGGCCCCGTCCATGATCGCGGCTTCCTCGATCTCGACCGGCAGTTCGCGGATGAAGGTGGTCAGCACCCAGACCGTGAAGGGCAGGGTGAACAGCAGATAGGCGAGCGCCAGGCCCCAGAGCGAATTGTAGAGGCCAAGCCCGCGGATCAACGTGAACATGCCCGAGAGCACCGCCACCTGCGGGAACATCGAAACCGCGAGCACCGCCAGCAGGATCAGCCGCCGGCCGCGAAAGCGGATCCGCCCCAGCGCGTGGGCGGCGGTCAGGCCCAGTGCGGCCGAGGCGGTCACCACCAGCACCGCCACCAGCACCGAATTCAGGATGCTGCGCCCGAAGGCGCCGGTTGCGAACAGGGCCCGGTAGTTGCCCAGTTCGATCGCCTCGGGCCACCAGCGGATCCGGAAGATGCCGCTGCCGCTTTCCATCGAGGTCAGCACGGCATAATAGAGCGGGAACAGCGACCAGAGCAGCAGCAGGACGACCGAGAGGCCGAGGCCGATGGCGGCAAGCGGGGTGCGGCGGGTCATGCGCCCGCCCCCCCGTGCCGGCCGCCGGCCGCCGACCGGTCGGGGCGGAGCACCGCCAGCCACAGGATCGTGACCAGCCCCACCACCAGGAAGAGCAGGGTAGAGGCGGCCGAGCCATAGCCCATGTCCTGGAACTGGACCAGCTGCTGGCGGGCATGGACCGACAGCGTCATGGTCGCCTCGGCATTGCCGGTCATGACATAGACCAGATCGAACACCCTGAGCGCGTCGAGCAGGCGGAAGACCACCGCCACCGCCAGCGCCGGGCGGATCAGCGGCAGGGTGATGAAGACGAAGACTTTCCAGGCGGGGATGCCATCGACCCGGGCTGCCTCGTAACAGTCGCGCGGCACGGTCTGCAGGGCCGCCAGCATCAGCAGGGCGACGAAGGGCGTGGTCTTCCAGACATCGACCAGGATCACCGCCGGCAGGGCGGTCGTGGCATCGGCAAGCCAGGCCACCGGCCGGTCGATCACGCCCAGCGCCATCAGCCCGGCATTCACGATGCCGAACTGGTCGTGGAGCATCCAGGCCCACATCTTGGCCGAGACCACGGTCGGGATCGCCCAGGGCACCAGCACGGCGGCGCGCACCCAGCCGCGGCCGGGGAAGTCCGCGTTCAGCACCAGGGCCATGGCGATGCCCAGCACCGTTTCCAGCGTCACCGAGGCGGCGGCGAAGATCAGCGTATTGGCAAGCGCCCGCCACCAGGTCGGATCGGCCAGGATGCCGTACCAGGCCCCGTCATAGGCTTCCAGATAGTTGGCGAAGCCGACCAGGCCGTAATCGCCGGGGGCGGTGAGGCTGGCATCGGTGAAGCCGAACCAGATGGTGCGGGCCAGCGGCCAGACCGCGACCAGCGCCAGCACCGCCATCATCGGCGACAGGAAGATCGCCGCGGTGCGGGCGGAACCGCGGCTGGCGGTGGAGGCCCTCGCGCTCACCAGCGTCCGCCGCGCGACAGGCGGCCGAGATCGCGATCGAGGCGGGTGAGGGCGGCTTCGGGCGTCATCCGCCCGGCCAGCGCATCCTGGGTGCGTTGCCAGACGGCGGCCGACAGCCGGTTATAGGCATCGCCCGTGGCGCGGGACGGCCGGGCGACCGCCGTCTCGAAAGTCTGGTAAAGCTGGCCGAAGAACGGGTTGGCGGCCAGAACCTCGTCGTCCTTGTAAAGCGCGGGGATGGTCGGGTTGTAGGCGGCTTCGACCGCGCGGCGCTTCTGCTCGGCGGCGCCGGTCAGGAACCGCACCAGATCGGCCGCCTCGGCCGGGTGCTTCGAATAGCGCGAGACCGCCAGATGCCAGCCGCCCAGCGTGCCGGTGGTCTTGCCCTCGGGGCCTCCCGGCGGCAGGGCGGTGACGCCGACCTTGTCCCTGACGGGGCTGTCGGCGCTTTGCGCCAGGGCCCAGGCATAGGGCCAGTTGCGCATGAACACCGCCTTGCCCGACTGGAACACGCCGCGTGCGGCCTCTTCGTCATAGGTGAGCACGCCTTCGGGCGAGATCTTCCCCACCCAGGATGCGGCTTCGGTCAGGGCGGCCAGGGCCTTGGGGTTGTTCACCGTCACCCGGCCGTCGGCATCGACGATGGTGCCGCCGCCATAGGCGTCGATCCATTCCAGCGCATTGCAGGTGAGGCCTTCATAGGCCCGGCCCTGCCAGACATAGCCCCAGAGATCGGTCTGCCCGGCCGCGCGTTCCTTCTGCTGGATGTCGGCGGCGATGCGGGTGAGATCGGACCAGCTTTCGGGCGGCTGGTGGCCATATCGGTCCAGCAGATCCTTGCGGTAGTAGAGCACGCCGGCATCGGTCCACCAGGGCATGGCGACCAGCCGGCCGTCGACGGTGTCGTTCTCGATCAGGGCCGGGAAATGCTGCGCGGGAGCATCGCCCATATACGCCGACAGATCGACCAGATGCGGCGCCAGCATGCCCGGCCAGACCACGTCGATCTGCAGCACGTCGATATCGTCGGCGCCGGCGCCCAGGATCTGCTGATAGAGCGCGAAGCGTTCATTCGAGGAATTGGGGGTTGAGACGATCGCGACCGTGTTGCCGGTCGTCTTCTCCCAGGCGGCGACCCCGTCGCGGCAGAGCGACAGCTCGACACCGACCGCGCCGCAGGAAATGGTGAGCGAGACACCCTCGGCCCGGGCGTCCCCGCCGGTGCCGGCAAGGGCCGCCGCCCCCAGCAGCATGCCCGCCGCAACCGTGATGCGGCGCATGTCCCGCCGCGTCGTCATGACCATCGGTCCAGATCCGCTTCTGAATTCGCCGGTGTGCCCGTGCCGGCCTCGTCATCCTCCGAAACATCCATCGCGACCACGTGATGTCGCGCTCAACTCTGCGCACGACCAGCGGGGGCCGGGTCTTCACCCCCGTCTGGCGGACGGGGGCAGAGACCCGGAAATCTCACGCGGGCGATCCCTTTTGTTCTATCCCGATCGGGCGGAAAGTCCACCCTGTATCTGGTGTCCATCACCCGTGGATTTCGGCTTCGGATGCGCAAACACCCCTTCAAGCCCCGTGCTCTCGATCGTGGTGATGTCGCCGTCCCGAAGCGGTGAGGAGCCCTGCTGCCGCGTGATCATGCTCGTCGGAAAGGCAAGGGAAAGGGCGCGGCGCAGATGCGCGCCAGGTCCCATATGTCCGCGACCCGATATCGTCCGAAGCACGATCGCCGCCGGTTTTGCCGTCGGCAAACCCAGGGCGCGGCAGGCGAACAGGGCGCCCGCATCGAGATGATCATCCGCCTGGAGATCGATCAGCACCACAGCGTCGTCCGCTGCTGCGAAACGCGATGTAAGGCATCGCCAGCCATCTTCATCACGCGGCAGACCGCGCAGATCCATCAACGGGCCGCTGGCCGTCATCGCAGGCATGTCGACGCCCGGCAGCATGGCTCTGGCCAGAGCGGTCGCCTGCACAAGGTGACGTCTTCCCTGCGGGTCGGTCACGATTTCCAGTTCCAGCGCGGGGCCGCCCAGTCGTCGGTGCAAGGACGCGATCAGCGCCGGCAGCCCGGCGAGGGCAGCCGTGAAAACCGGTTCGGTGCAGGCGGTGACGGGGCCAGAGAAGCAGCACCGACGGTCGGCTGTGGCAAGATCGGCCATGATCCCACGCGGGCCGACATGAATGGTGCCGTCGGTTACGACGTCGACCCGGGTCATCATGACCAGTCCGGCGCCTGCCCGATCCCGGCGGAGTGGTACGCCCGCGAAGCGGAAGGCAAGCGCGGTATAGGGCTTCCACAGGCCGGCAATGCACCGCGCAAGGCCCTGCGCCAGACCATCGGGCGCCGCCTTGTCGACGAGCGCGGTGGAATCGATGCCCGGCATGCGTTCAGAGGCGCCCCCCGGCCAATGGAGGCTGGTGCGCAGGATCAGGCCGCTGCCGGTGTCTGACAGGCAGGTATCCGCCAGGCCGGGGTCCGGCAGAATTGTGGCCCGACCGGTCGCCTCTGTCAGTTCCCGAGCCATCATACGGCATGCCGCGAGCACGTTTGTCGGGGGCTGGTCAGTGCGCGCATATGGCGGCTGAGACCGTGCGAGAGCCCCGATCCGGCGCAGATGCGCAACGGTTGCGGAAGCAGGGATCGCGACGAAATCCGGCACCGTCCTGTCTCGTCCGTCGTCGCCGGCCGCCAGATCCAGAAGTGCGGCAGCCTTGGCGCCGACGATCTCTTCAAGGTTTTCCGTCATGACGGTTCCCCGCACCGCAGCAGCCGGACCAGCAGCGCATTCAGCGGCACGGCGATGTCATGGCGGGCTGCAAGCCGCGTGATGACGCCGTTGCGCATCGCCCATTCGGTGGGGCGGCCTGCCTGCCGGTCCCGGGCGATCGATGGCAGATGATCGCCGGCTCTGCTCAGGGCCTGCGCCATCAGCCGATTGCCGGGGGCCGGCTCGATCGCGGCGCCCTCGGCACGGGCCACGGCTGCGGCCTCGTCGATCAGGGCGATGCAGGCCTGGCGGGCTTCAGGCCCGCCGCAGCCTGCATAGCTGAGCCCGGTAAGCGTGGCGACCCCGCCGACCGCGGCATTCACGAGCAGTTTTTCCCAGGCGATCGTGATCCAGTCCCGGCTGGTGGTGACGTGGATCGGACCTCCGGTGAAAAGGTCCGCAACCCTCCGTCCATCCGGCCCCTCAGGCAGCAGGATCTCCGGGTGGCGGCCTTCGATGACAACCCTGCCCGCCGCCACACGCCGCGCCGCAAGCAGGAGCACGGCCGGGAGCACCCGCATCGTGGGCGGCAGCCCGGCTGCCTGCAATGCCGGCACGTGATCCAGTCCGTTTCGCAGGATCACGACCAGGGCATCAGGGGCTGCAACCTCACGAAGGCGTCGGATCGTACCGGCGTCATCGACCGCGCGCGTGGCGACCATGGCAACGGCGACCGGGGCCGCCGGCCTCTGGTCCGGGAGCAGAAGATCGGCAGTGATCGGATGCTCGGGTCCATCGACGGCCCAGCCGAGGACGTCAGGCACTCTCCGAAGGCAAAGCATAACCCGCCGGCCTGCGGCGTCGAGTGCTGCCGCAGCTGCGAGGCCGATGGCCCCGGCGCCGATGACGGCGACAACCGGGCCTTTCGTCGGAACCGGGCCTTTCATGGGAAGAGTTCCGGCGGCAGCGGCGTGCCGGGTGTCATAAGGGACATGGCGAGTGTCCATATCCAGGCCCCATGTCCGGCATCGATGTCGGGATAGTGATGTGGTGACAGAAAGACCAGAAGGCGCTTCAGAAAGAACGGCGCAAGGCGCTCCGCGATCCTGTCGTCGCCCGTCAGCCGGATATAGTGGCTGACCAGGCTGCGCCGCGCCAGATCATGGGCCCACCGGACGTCCGGGGGGCCGATCGCACCGAAGATGGCGTGGTTGACCAGCAGGCAGGCAAGATCATCCGCCGGGTCGCCGTACCCGGGGAGGCGCGCGCCGATGACCCTGATCTGATTGCCGGCCAGAAACAGGTTCCAGGGGTGATAGTCCAGATGGATCCGCGTCAGACGGTGCGGTCCGGTATCGAGCGTGATCCGCCAGGCGATCAGCGCATGTTCCACAGCGGCGCGTCGGCTGGTCGCCGCTGGCCCGAACCTTTGCGCCCCATCGATCAGTCTCAGGCTTGGGATCACGAGGCCGTCCCGCAGAAAGCGGGCATAGAGTGCCCTCTGATCGCCGGGTGGGGCCACGGCGTGAATTGCTGCAAGATGAGCGGCAAGTGCCGCCGAATCCCGACGAATTCCGGCCTCGGGGGTATCTGCGCGCAGGCCCGTCATCCGATCGGCATATCTCGTACCTTGCAGGCCCTCCTCGACCAGAATCAACGGCGCACCGGGCCGCAGATCGGTCCGGAGCAGGCCCTGGTCATCCGGGCTGGCCGCTATGGCACGGGCGTGGCCCGGAATGTTGTCATAGCCTGACGGACGCCAGAAGACCTCGCGTGCCCGATCGGCAGGCAGGGTCTCGGCATACAGGGCTTCGTCAGGGGCTTTCAGGAACAGGGTGCAGGGGCCGTCGCCCGACACCGCTTCAATCCGCAGGCTGTGAGTGATCCCGTGGGCCTTGACCGGATCGTGTTCTGACAGATTGACATGCCGCACACGCAGATCCGTCGGAAATAGCGGTCCGGCCACAGGATGCAGGGCACGGGACCAGCGGGACGGATCGGTTCCATGCAGGACGACAAGCCGGTCGATTGCGGTCCTATCCGGCATGGCTGATCCCCCAGCGGAGGGCCTGACCCCCGGGGGGCAGGCCGTTGCGGGAGGCCCAGCTGATGAAAGGCTCGGGCCCGTCCGCTCCGCTGACGCGGAAACGCGGCGTTCCGCGGCGATCCAGCCGCCGATGCATGATCTCGTAAGCGGTCCTGATTCCGTCCGTCGGGAAATGGCCATTGGCCGTCGCCTCGAACCGCATGTCTATGCTCCAGCGCACCTGATCGCCCCGGTTCTCCGTGGCGGCGTGGATCAGCAAGGGATGAAAGAACAGAACATCTCCCCGCTGCATGGGCAGCAGGTGCGCCGGATGTCTGCGCGCGGCGTCTGCGGCGATCTGCCGGATGTGGTCCTGTCGGGCGGGCGTGGACGGGCGGATGTTGTCATCCGCCGGCGGGGCTCCGGGAAGGGCGCCGCGTCGATGGCTGCCGGCCGAGACGGCGAGGCAGCCATCTTCCAGCCCCGTATCGACAAGTGGCAGCCAGACCTGAACCATGCAATCCGCCATGGCCTCGACGCCGGCACCGTAGAACTGGGTGTCCTGGTGCCATGGCCAGGTCCGCGGGAAGGGGGCCGGGCTCGGCAGCATGGGCCGCAGATGGCCGTTGCCCTGGCAGGTTATCTCGGGCCCGAGCAGGTTCCGCAGGATGTCGACGAAGCAGGGGGACGTGAAGAGTGCATGAACTTCGGCGCAGATCAGCAGGGGGTCCCAGGCGCGTGTATTGATTCGGGCGGCCCTGCCGAGCAGGGAGATCAATCCCGTTTCGAGTGATGTGTCCTCGCCTGCCCGGCTTTCCTGTCCAAGGGCGTATCGGCACCGGGCGATCTGCCCGATTTCCGCCCGCAGCCGCTCGCGAACCGCGTCGGTCGTTGCGGGGGGAAGGCAGTTCCGTATCAGAAGATATCCTTCGGCCAGAAAGGTTTCACGTGGCGTCACCGGCGCCTCCATCGTCCATCGCCACCAGCCCGGCGGCTTCCGGCCAGCTTCCGGCGTGGCGGATATTGACTGCAATTCCCGGAGCCGTTGGCGGTGGTAAGCCGGGATCGGCGAAGAGGACCGCAAGTTGGAGGAACGGCATCCGCGCCAGAACCTCGAAACGGTCGTCGATCATGTGGGTCAGACCAAGCTGCCGGGCGATGACGGCCTTTTCGGCGAGGGTCTCCGTGAAGTGAACCCTCTCCGGGACCAGGCCGATCGCCTCAGCCAGCCCGCTTTGCCATAACCAGGCAGCAATCAACGGGCGGACGGCCGGCTCTGCCTTGGAAATAATGTGGATCCGGTCGCCGAAAAACGGCTTCAGGACGGTGTGCATGACCACATGGACATCCGGCATCGCGACGAGGGCGGCCGCTCCCCCCTCCGGCGTCGCGGGCAGGCGCCCCTCTTTGAGGTGCAGCCGGCAGAGAACGCCACCCACATCCACACCCAGACAAGGCGGCCTGCCGAGGGCTTCGGAGATGGGGGCTGCGGCGAGGATCTGTGCGATGCGGTCCTCACGCCCCAATGCACGGTAGAGACGGGACAGCGCCGACACCCCCATCATCGGCAGTCCCGAAGCGGAGGACCGAAACGGCTGGTGCGGGAGAATTTCCGGCGGTTCGCCCAAAGGAGCGGGATCCGGCAGGCCGGGCCGCGACGCGGAGAGGCCGCAGATGGCATCGACCGTGATGCCGCCGATCCGGGCAACTGTCCGGATCGAGACGAGCTGCGGGCTCCGGAACCGTTCGGGCGGCCGGCCTCCAAGCAGCTCGGCGATCCGGCCCGCATCCGCTTCACCGGCAAAGATGTCCAGATCATCGGGCAGAAGATCGGCGCCATGATAGGCCGCGGCGGCGCTGCCGCCGACCCTCCAGGAGATGTCCCGTCCTGACAGGCGTCGAGCGATGTCCTCTAGGATGGCGAGCATGGGGTCGGCAAGAGGCACGGTCGGTCTCTCCGGGGCGGCTTCTTCAGCTCATTGCGGGGGTCGGGGTCAGCCGGGTTGCGGGATCAAGGCCGAAGAAACGACAGGGCGTGTCGACCAGGATCTGCCGCCGGATGGTCTCGGGGAGCGTTCCCAGCATCTCGGTCAGCCACCGGCGTGAATGCGGGAAGGTGGTCACCGAGTGCGGAAAGTCGGAACACCACATCAGCATGTCGGGCGTCGGCAGCCACTGTCCGCCCTCGATATCCGCAGGCTGCAGAAGGCGGGCGATCACCGGGTCCTTGAAAAAGCTGAACCGGAAGTGGCGTCGGACATAATGGCTGGGAGGCGCGCTGATCGGAAAGGGCATGGCCTCACCGAACACGGCGTGGTTGTCGTCCATCATGAACAGGACTTCGGGCAGCCAGCCGGCATTGCTCTCTGCGACATAGAAGACCAGATCGGGAAACCGGTCGAACAGGCCATCGGCGATGGTCGCACACAGGAAGGGCAGAATGGCAGGTACACAGCCGCGCATAAGAACCGTGGCCGGATCGAAACGGCCTGCAGCGGAACTGACCAGCATCGGATGATGACGGTCTCCGACCGCGACATGCACCGTCAGCGGCATGGCCAGATCGATCGCCCGTCGCCAGAAGGCGTCATCGGCCGGAGAGGGACGTGGACCACCGGCAGGGAACTGGCTGAGGCAGACCGCCTTCAGCCCCAGCGACCGGCAGTTTTCGAGTTCCGCGATCGCATGGTCGACGGGGCCGACCGGTATCAGCCCTACACCGATCAGCCGATCGGGAGCGGTGCTGCAATAGTCTTCGGCGAGCGAGATGTTGTAGGCACGGATGATCGCCCGGTAGGCGCGCTGATCGCCGATTCCTTCGATGAAGCGGGCAAGGAAAGCGGGTGGGAACAGGACTTCTGCATCGATGCCGTCCGCATCCTGTTCATGCAGGCGTTGAACCGGTCCGCCGGTTCCCGGCTTCGGCCGGCCGTGATCATCCAGATAAGAGGCGCCGGTGAGCTGCAGCCGGCCACCGCCGGAAATGTTCGTGCCGTTGTGGATCAGCGGACTGCCCTCGATCAGCCAGGCTTCGCCTCCGTCGGGAAGCTGCAGCAGGCGGGGGGCGAATGGACGGTAGGCGGCAGGGATGCGTGCGAACCACGCCTCTGCCGGGGTCTCCAGATGGCCGTCCGCCGAGATGACCGTGTATCTGCGCATGGCTGATGTCATCCTTGATCCGTAGTCGGGCTTAATCCGTGATCAGATCCCGGCCACAATGTGTGGCCGGATCGGTGCGTGTGATGCCGAAGCGGGCTGCGGCGTCGAGCAGCCGGTCGAAGGCGGCCATGCCCGTGGCCGGATCGGGATGGTCGCGCGGCAGCATCGCGATCCGTTCAACGATCTTTTCGACCTTCAGATTGTCCTGACGGGACAGATGCGGCAGCAGATAGCGTTGGTAGCGGTCCTGCCACATGTGCAGAACCGCGTGCTCGTTGCGGCGCCGGACCTGATCGATGGTGTCGTGGTTGAGCCGGGTCGCCGTCGTCGCGTCCATGCCGTCATGGCGCCAGTCGAAATCCGGATCATCTTCGTCTCCCACTTCCAGCCCGAAGCGCGCTCGATCTGCCCAGACCGGCATGGCTTCGTCGGTCATGCCGAAGACGTGCAGCTTGAAGTGGCCTTCATACTCGGACACCAGGAAATCACTGGTCGCGCGATAGGCCTCGGGGGTCTCGCCGGGATAACCCACCATGAACGAGCAGCGAAAACCGATCTCGCCGCCACGCAGAAGATCGAAGGCGCGGCGATTCTGGGCGGCGGTCACTTTCTTGCTCATGGCGGCAAGGACACCGTCATGCATGCTTTCGAAGCCGATCGACAGTGTGCGGCAACCGCCGGCCGCCAGCCGGTCCATCTGACGTGTGTCTTTCAGATAATTGGCGCGGCTATAGGCCTCCCACGAAATGCCGATGGAGGGCAGGAGGTCCAGAAGGGCTTCCATCCGGCGCGGCGGAACGGTGAAGGTACTGTCCATGGCGTTGATCAGCCTGGTCCCGTTACCTTCGGCATACGTCGCCCAGTCGCGGGCGATGCGCTCTGCCGTGCGGTAACGCCAGTGCGGACTGGCGAAGGGGAAGGAACAGAAGCCGCAGGTGAACGGGCAGCCGCGCATGGATTCATAGGGGATTGCCGGGCGATCGCCTGTGATCCGGGGGGCGGGCCAGTCTTCGAACCGGATCTCGTGGCGTGGCGTGGCGGCCACTCTGCCGTCGGCCGTCGGATAGACCAGGTTCGGGATATCATGAAGATCCTTGTGATCGCGAATGGCGATCAACAGTGCAGGCAGAGCCTGCTCGGCATCCCCGCGCAGAATGCAGTGGATATCCGGATGGCGCGCCAGGATCTGTCGGAAGCGGATATTGGCATATTGACCGCCGAGAACGACGGGCCGACCGTCAGCAACCTGACGGGCAAAATTCAGGGCCCGGCCCAGGGTCGACATGTCCCAGATATATGACGTGGATACCAGTACGGCATCGATCTGTCCGGCAGGCAGGTGCGCCGTACCGTTCCAGATGTCGGTGGTATCGATGTGGATCTGTTGAATGCCGGCGGCCTCCAGGATGGCTTCCAGCGTCATGGTGGTGAGATGCGGTACGGCGTCGCGCAGGGGACGGAGCAGCGCATGGCGCAGGCCGCCCGAGACGAAGGACAGGTCACTCAGGGCGAAACCGCCGCGGTCTGCGAAATAGCTCCTGCCGACCGCGGCGGCCGTCGCTGCGTCGCCGAACAGCGTGCCGTCGAAATAGACGTCGTTCTTGCAGGTCGGGCCGAAGCCCGAAAGCAGGGCGACACGCATGATGTCCGTCTCCCGGTCATGCATGTGGGTCCGGCCCCGGGGCCGGGTCGGATGCGGCTCAAATGGGGTACGGCCCGGAAGGTCGAGGCCCGCCACTCAGGCGGTCATCAACCGGGGCCGGCCGATCCAGGTGCAGAGATAGTCCATGTGGACGAGGTGCTGGTCGGTCACCAGCGTGGGTTTCTGCGGGAAGACCTGGTCGGGGGCCACGTCGCGGGGACAATAGGGATCCCGTTGGCGCATCGACCGTTCGCCCGTGCCGTGCAGATGGTGGAGATAGGCACGGGCCGCACAGCCGCCGCCGCAGCTGGACTGGAGTGCACAGCCCCCGCAGCCTTCGATCACGTCGGGATTGCGGTTCCGCTGTCGGAAAACGCGGAACAGGTCGCTCGACACGATCTCGGAAAGGTCATGCGTCAGCAGATCGAGTTCGGATTTGTAGTCGTGCAGATAGACGCAGGGGCTGACATGAATCTCGCCGGTCGGGGTGATCGAATGGATGCGGAACGATGTCCGGCCGCAAGGGCAGCGGCGGGCAGCCTGATAGTCCGTGACTGCCGCCAGGGGCGGTTCGCCCATATCGACCGGATCACACAGCTCCATCAGTCGGGCGAAGCCTGCATAGTAGAGATCGGCCGGAAGGGCGACGGACATATGCTCGGGGCGGACGGGCTTGATCGGGTTGATGCGCACATTGGCATCCAGGCGCGCTGCCAACGCCACCAGGGCATCGATATGGCGGCGGCTGAAATTCCAGGACATCCCGCACATGATCGCCGAATGCGCCTTGTCGGCTTCGATGCAGAGTTCCATCGCGCGGACGGCCTGATGATAGATGCGCGCGCCGCGATTGCGGTTGTGTTCTTCTTCGAAGGGGGAGTCGAACGAGACGTCGACATCGTTGAGCAGCGCGAAGGCTTCGGGATGATCACGATGCAGATAAAGCAGGCTGATGCCGCTCGTGGTGATGCCGACTTCGATGCCCGCCTCGTGAAGTTTGCGGATGATCACGGGCAGCAATGTGTCGCGCGGTTGCGGCCCATTGGTGAAGAGAGGTTCGTTGCCGCCCAGATTGACCGTCTCGACGCCATTGCTGGCAAGCTGATCCACGATCCGTTCGATCATCTCGACGGACATGTTCATGCCCTTCCGCCGGGCACTCATACTGTAGCAATGCGTGCACCGATACGGGCAGTCATTGCCCAGAGTCCAGCCGATATTCTTGATATTTGGGGTGATTTCCTCAAGGCCCTGGTACTCGGAAACCGGGCCTTCGCGTTTCTCGTAATGCGAATACATGTCGAAATCGACAGGCGTGGTCGGACCATCCATGTTCACACTCCGTTATCTGGGGTGGACATGTTCGGGGTATGGCAGCTTGTTTTAGCGTGTTGCGCGATTTGTGGCAGAGAATATGATCCCATAAGTTAATTTTGCCCATGGGCATATTTATTACAGGTTGATGACAGCGCCGGTGACCGCTCCCGGTGGCGGCGGCATCGGGTCCAGGTCGGGAGGTCGGTGATGACGACGGTAGTGGAGCGGCTGTCAGGGCCGTCATGGTCTGTGATGGTCTGGCCGGGGCGAAGGCTGGTGCTGACGGAGGCGGAGGCGGAGGTCATCGCCACGCGGCCGTTCCAGCGTCTCCGGCGACTGCGTCAGATCGGCCTGTATGGCCATGCCGCCCCGCTGGCGGATCACACCCGCTATGCGCACACCATCGGCACCGTCTGGTGGACGGCAGAGCTGATGCGGTCGCTCGATGACCCGGCAGCCGACCCCGACGGACCACGGCATCTTGCCGCCATGCGGCAGATTCTGGCGGATGAAGGGGCCTCTCTGAATCTGGTCGTCCGGCTTTTCGCTCTTATCCACGACATCGCGCTGCTTCCCTTCGGCCATACGCTGCGTTTCCAGCTTGGCCTGATCCATGGCGCAGACAGCTTTACGCGCTGTTTCAGGCAGGCCGTCGACAATATCGGCGACGAGATCCGCCCGAATATGACCGACAGGCCTTCGGCCGAAGCCCTGCTGTGGCATCTGGAACTCGCCGTTGCGGTGGCTCATGCGCCGCGCCTGCTGGCCGGCCATAGGCCGGCCGTCGGCGGGCCCCGGCTGAACACGGAAGTGACGGACAGGCTGATGCCGGTTCTGACCTTCGTCTACGACCTCGTTCACGGGGTCTATGGCGCCGATATCATCGATGTCTGCTGGCGGGATCTGTTTGCGGCCGGGCGCGTGTGGGACCTGCCGGCTTCGCTGCCGGTGGCCGGGCAGATCATCCTCTGCCGTCCAGGCGATCCGGCCTGGCCGGCACCGGGGCGGACCATGCCTGCATCGATCTTCCGTTACGGCATTCAGGCGATGGACGGCGACAGGGTTCTCATGGATCGTCTGACCGACCTGTCTGCGACCCTGGACCTGCGCTATGAGGTTGCGGAAAAGGCCTTCTTCCATCCGCGAAAATGTGCGGCGGATACCATGCTCGACAAGGCTCTGCGCAGCGTCGACGACCATGGCGGCGGGGATCTGTCCGCCGGTCGTCCTCCCTTCACGGATCTCGACCTGCTGGAGATGGGCGATGATGCCTTTCTTGATCTCGTGGCCCAACGGGAGGCGGCGATCGGGGAGGGTGTCCGTGCGGCACGGGATCTGCAGGCGGGCCGCATCTGGCCGGAGATGGTGCATCTCGACGGTCGCGGACTGGCGGCATTGGAGGACCAGGTCTGCGACAGTCTGACGGCGCCGGCCGGGCGTTCGTCGGCCGAGCGACGACTGGCCCGGGAGCTGGGCGTTCCGGCGGCGCATGTCGCTTTGCGTCTGGCGCCGCGTCGCATGCAGGCGAAGGCGCCTGACACGCCCATCGGCTGGCGGAACGGACAGGCAATCCCCTTTGACCGGCTGTGTCGCGAGCACGGGTTGCCCCTGAGTGCCGCCTCATTGCCGATGCGCTATGCCGGGCTGCGGGATCTGTCCCTTTATGTCCGGGACGGGGCGGCTGTCGCGTCGATCACGGCGGGGCGCCTGGTCGAGATCCTCCGGGGAGTGGCCTTTGCATGATCCGCCGCCCTGCAGGACCTGCCCTGGCGTTTATCGGCTTCGGGTGCTTTTCGGCGGCGGACCTTGTCACGAAGCTGTTGATGGGCGCGCATGGGCTCGCGCAGGTTCTGGTTCTGTCGGGGCTGGTGATGCTCGTGGTCATGACGGCCGGCGCGCGATGGCTGGGCGGGATCCAGGGCGTGGCGCGCGGCATTCTGGCGCTGGTCGTGTTGAGGGGGCTGATGTCCGCAGGCATGATCGCGCTCAGCCTGCATGCTTTGTCACGGATGGCGATTGCAGACGTCTATGCGCTGCGCTTTCTGGCGCCGCTGTTGATCGTTATGCCCGGCGGCCTGTTGATCGCCGAGCCGCCGCGTGCACGGGATCTGGCCGCGGTTCTGGTCGGTCTCGCAGGGGTCTGGGCCGTGCTCAAGCCGGGATGGCTGGCTTCCGGAGCGGTGGTGGTGGATGGCGCCATCCCCTGGGATGGTGCAGCCGCAGCTCTGGGAGCTGCGGCGCTTCAGGCGGCTTCGGTGTTGATGCTCAGGCGCTGGCATGCCGCATCGACGCCACTGGTCGATGCGGCGCTGCCGGTCATGGTGACGGTGCTTGTGGCGCTACCGTTCCTTCTGGAGAACGGCATGTCATACGGGCATGGCTGGATCATGCCGCGGGCGGTGGAATGGGCAGGCTATGTGGCCGCAGGCCTCTTCCTTGCCGGCGGCCGGTTGTGCCTTGTCTTTGCGCTAAGATCGGCGCCTGCCGCAGTCGTGGCGCCGGCGCATTACAGCCAGCTGCTCTGGGGCCTGGCCTTCGGCTGGCTGATCTTTGCCGACCGCCCCGACCCGATCTCCACGATGGGCGCCCTCGTGATCGTGGCCGCGGGCCTGATGACGGCCCGCGGTGCCAGGCTGCGTCAGGCGTAATGCCGCCCATAGCGGTTGGCGAGCAGGGCGTCGGCGTCGATGTGGTCGTGACGGACGAGACCCTTCTGGGGCAGGCGGCCTTCGGCCAGGAGGTCGATGACCGCGGCGACGCCGGCGGCGGTGGTCAGGCGGATGGCGGACATGTGCATGCCGTCGACCTCGCGGGCGCCGACTTCGCGGCTCCACGAGCGGCGGGTCAGGCGGCCGTCGGCGATGCCGTCGACCGAGACCGAGAGCACCACCACATCCTGGTCCGTGGTCGGCACGGCGGCTTCCAGAACCTGTTCCAGCAGCTCGCGACGGTCGCGCAGCTTCAGGTCTTCGAGCAGAAGCTTCATGATCGCGCGATGGCCGGGATAGCGCAGGGTCTTGTAATCGAGTGTGCGGACCTTGCCTTCGAAAGCATCGGCCAGCATGCCGAGCCCGCCCGAGGTGTTGAAGGCTTCGTAAGTGGTGCCGTGGAGGATGACGGTTTCTTCGCCTTCCAGCGGCAGGACTTCGCGGCGCTCGCCGTTCCAGATCGCTTCACAAGGGTTGCAGTATTCATTGACCACGCCTGCGGTCGACCAGGTCATGGCATAGCCCAGCGGACCGGTCGGATGGGCGGGCAGCGCGCCCACGCGGATGCGTGCGGCATCGACCGTCTCGAAGCCATGGGCCAGACCATGGGCCATCACGCAGACCACGCCCGGGGCCAGGCCGCACTGGGGGACCAGCGCGGTTTCCGCATTGGCGGCGAGCGCCGCGACCGCGCGGGTGGAGCGGACGTCTTCGGTCAGGTCGAAATAGTGCAGGCGGTTGCGCACCGCCGCCTCGGCGATCTGCGGGCAGAGATGATAGGGGCCGGCGGCCAGCACCGCGTCATGGCCCTTCATCACGGCATCCAGGGCGGCCGGATCGGCGGCATCGGCCTCCACCCGGTGGATGCGCGAGGAGAGCTGACCGGCCTCGACGCCGAAGCTGCGGTCGGCGAGGGTGATCTCGTGGGCGCCGCCGGCGGCCATCATATGGGCGACGGCGGTGCCGATGCGGCCGGCGCCGAGGATCAGGATGCGCATGGATCTGGTCTCCCTTGGGGATCTGTTGGCTGGGTCCCTGGGGTGATCATTGCGGCTGGGAAGAGGCGGGCACCACTTGACGAAACGGCTATTTTCGGGCCGTTAATAGCCGAATCGGCTAATACGGGTCAGAAAGGGTCGGATGCGATGGCGGAGCCCGAACTGGATGCGGTGAACCGGGCGCTGATCGCGGCACTGAAAGTGGACGCGCGTATGCCGATCGCGGCGCTGGCCCGGATCGTCGGCCTGTCGCGCACGGCGCTGCGTCACCGGCTGGCGGTGCTGGAGACGACGGGGGTGATCCGCGGCTATCGGGTGGAGCTGGGCGAGCGGCTGGTGCCGAAGGTCCGGGCCCATGTGATGATCGAGCTGCGCCCCAAGCTGGGGCGGCAGGTCATCCAGCAGCTGAAGGCCTGCCCGGAGGTGAATTCGCTGCACGCGGTCTCGGGCCCCTTCGACCTGCTGGCCGAAGTGGGCTGCGAGGATCTGGACCGCTTGAACGCCCTGATCGACCGGATCGCGGCGTTCCACGGGGTGGAACGCACGCGATCGGCGATCGTGCTGGAAGACTGTTTCGAACGCTGAGACGGCGATGCGGTCTCAGGCCGCACCGAAGGCCGGCGGATAGGTGAGGGTGCCCCGGCCGTCGCCCAGGATCTCAGGGGTGAGTTCCAGCGCCATCAGATGGGGACCCGACCAGGGGCAGCGGAAGCCCGCGGCGCGCTCGGCGCTGAAACCGAAGCGGGTGTAGAAGGCGGGGTCGCCCAGAACGAAGACCGCTTCGGCGCCGCCCGCGCGCAGCCGCGACAGGCCGAAGCGGATCAGCATGGCGGCGATGCCGAGCCGGCGGTGGTCGGGCAGGACCGAGACCGGGGCCAGAAAGCGGCCGCGGATCGGATCATCCCGGTCGTCGCTGCCGTCGAGGCGGATGCCGAGCGGGCCGAACAGGATCTGGCCGAGCAGCTGGCCTGTCCCATCCTCGGCGACCAGCGACAGGGAAACGTCGCCTGCGGCAGCAAGGGCACGAACCAGATCGGCCTCTTCAGTGCCGCCGAAGGCGGTGGTGATCAACTGAGCCAGGGCATCGGCATCGGCCGGTTCCGTGCGGCGCATCCGGAAACCCTCCGGCAGCCTGGCGGCGGTCATGCGGCAAAGGCCTGAAGATCGGGCGGCAGATGGCCGGTCTTGACGTAAAGCCGGCAGCCGCCGTCGGGGTGACGGAACGCCTGCTGCACGGCTTCGGCCCCGAGCGGGTCACCATGCTCGACCTCGCGCCCGGCGCCGAACTGCCCGGCGGCAGGCG
>MDTG01127266.1_pt1 | contig 23681 bp, 19 predicted proteins | sample 811421 | NCBI WGS metagenome assembly MDTG01 (sample SAMN05326645, study PRJNA326480) | marine metagenome | isolation source: seawater | place: Pacific Ocean: South East | collected 2011
CATTAGAGGAAGAGCGAAGACTTGCTTATGTCGGGATTACAAGAGCAAAAAAAGAAGCTTATTTATCTTTTGCAATGAAAAGAGCTTATCATGGAGACTGGATGGATGCATTACCATCTAGATTTATTAACGAGATACCAGAAGAAAGTGTAGAAAAAAATGAATTAAATATCAATGACGTAGATGACTTTGAATTTAATCAAGATAATTCTATTGAGTATGATGAGGAGTATAGAAGCCCAGGCTGGGATCGTTTTAAAAAAAATAAAATGTTAAAATGGAAAAAATAGATAAACTTAGACAAGCTTTCAAAAGTGAAAAAATTAACGGATATTTAATTTCAAAGAATGACGAATTTTTTTGTGAGTATGTTCATGCTCAAAATGATAGACTAAATTTTATTTCTAATTTTACAGGGTCATATGGTTTTTCATTAATTATGGAGAATAATAATTATCTACTGATTGATGGTAGATATACATTGCAAGCTAAAAAACAATGTGGAGAGTATCATAAGATCATTACATTTCCAAATCGAATACCAGATATTATACTTAAAAATAAAAGATTAGTTATTGGCTTTGATCCAAAAATGTTTACAAGAAAAACTTTAGATTTTTTATTTTTCAAAAATAAGTGTTACTTGAAACCAATTGAAAAAAATTTAATTGATAAAATTTGGAAGAGAAAATTGCCTGGTAATGATTCAAAGTACTTCAGCTTGTCAAATAAATTTACTGGAGAAAATTTTAAATCTAAAATAAATAAAGTGGTTTCTTATATTAAAAGGAAGAATGCAGATTTTTTACTTGTTACAGCTAGTGAAAATAGTGCATGGTTGCTTAATATTAGAGGTAAAGATGCAGAATTTTCTCCACTTCCATTTAGTTATATTTTGGTAGATAAAAAAAAAAATATAAAATTTTTCTGTGATATAAAAAAGTTGTCACTGAAACTAAGAAAATATCTCGAACAAATAGAAATAAAAAATATAAATTCTTTAAATCAGATTTTATTAAACATAACTAAAAAAAGATTTATAATTGACAATAACACTTGCTCAATTTTTTTTGAAAGTTCTATTTTAAAAAATAATCGAATATTAAATTTAAAAGATCCAATTTATGACTATAAATCAGTTAAAAATAGAAAAGAAATTTTCAATATTAAAAAAACACATATTCAAGATGGTATAGCTTTAACTAAGTATTTATTCTGGCTTAAAAAAAATTTCCTGAAAAGAAAAATTACAGAGATTAGTGCATCACAAAAATTGCTTTATTTCAGAAAACAAAATAGAAATTTTCAGTCTCTGAGTTTTCCAACAATTTCTGGAACAGGCTCTAACGGAGCAATAATTCATTACAAAGCTACAAAAGAAACAAATAAGGTGCTCAAAAAAGGAGATATTTACCTGGTGGACTCTGGAGGACAGTATAAATACGGAACAACTGATGTGACAAGAACAATTTCATTAAATAATTATAGTAAGAAGATTAGAAATATTTTTACAAGAGTTTTAAAAGGACATATTGCTGTCGCTCAGACTGAACTGACTAAAAATTCATCAGGTTCACTAATAGATATTAAAGCAAGACAATTTTTAAAACAAATTGGTCTAAATTACCCTCATGGAACAGGACATGGAGTTGGGTTTTTTTTAAACGTGCATGAAGGACCTCATGCGATATCAAAAAATAATAAAGTGAAATTTAAGGAAGGTATGGTAGTGTCAAATGAACCAGGATATTATGAAAAAGAAAAATTTGGACTAAGAATTGAAAATTTAATTTACGTCAAGAGGAATAAAAATAAAAAAATCTTTAAAAACTTAACTATGGTACCGATAGATAAAGAACTTATAAATATTAATTTATTAAATGAAAAAGAGAAAAAATGGTTAAATGAATATCATGAGGATGTTCTAAAAAATCTGAAGCACGCTATGACTGGAAGAGAAATTTTAGATTTAGAAAAAGCTTGCTCAGCTATTTAAAATCTTATTCCATTCTTTTTCAAAAATGGTCTTTATTCTAAGTTGTTTAGCTTGTTCTATCTTTCTTCTTGTGGGATTAGAATTGCCAACAACTAAAATATCAAGCTTTTTTGAAATTGTACCCAAAACTTTACCACCATTATTTTCGACGATTGTTTTTGCCTCTGACCTGCTCATATTTTCAAAACCTCCTGTAAACATAATTTTTTTTAAAGAAAACTTACCGCCTAAATTTTTAGTAGAATAATCTTTAATTATTAATTCTTGTGAAAGATCATTAGTAATCTTAGTGTTAGTATTATTTGAAAAAAATCTATCTAATGATTGAATTTGAGTTTCGCCTATTCCATCTAAGTCAACTAGATTTTTTAGTATTTTTTTTCTAGTATAGGTGTCAAATATTTTTATAAACTCTTTTATCGATATGAAAAAGCCAGCTAAAGTCTTAGCATTTTCTTGACCAATATGTCTGATACCAATCGAAAAGATGAATTTATCTAAAGAAATAGTTTTCGATTTTAAAATAGCTTTTTTCAAATTACTTATTGAAAGTTCACCCCATCCCTCTAATTTTTCTATTTTATCAAAATTTAATCTAAAGATATCCGATGGAACTCTTATCAATTTAAGACTCCAAAACTGATCTATAACCTTCTTACCTAATCCATCTACATTAAGAGCTTCTTTTGAAACGATATGTTTAAGTTTTTCCCTTGCAATAAATTTACAATCATATCCTTTTGTACATCTACTGACAGCATCTTTCTTTTTAGTTGTTTTACTTATTTCTTTTGTTGTTAAAGCTCCGCATAAGCATTTTTTTGGAAAAGTAAATTTTTTACTTTCTTTTGTTCTTTTAGTAATATCAACGGATATTACTTGTGGAATTACATCACCTGCTCTTTGAATTTGTACTGTGTCACCTATTCTAATATCTTTTCTCTTAATTTCATCTTCGTTGTGCAAAGTGGCATTAGATACAACTACCCCACCTACAGTTACTGGTTCAACCTTAGCTACAGGAGTAATAGCACCAGTTCTTCCTACTTGAACAACTATACTTTTTATTTTTGTTACAGCTTTTTCAGCAGAGAATTTATACGCTATTGCCCATCTTGGAGAATTAGAGGTATTTCCTAACCTTTTTTGTAATTTTAGATTATTGACTTTAAATACAAGGCCATCAATATCATAATCTAACGATGATCTTAAATCGTTTATATATACGTGTTGTTGTTCAATTTCATCTAAAGTATTTATTTTTTTAGACAGAGGATTAGTTAAAAAACCCCATTTGTTTATTTCATCTAAGAAATCTGATTGATTAGAAAAAATTATTGGTTCAAAAGCCCCAAAACCGTAAGCAAAATATTTTAATGGTATTTTTGCTGTCTCGTTAGGATCTTTCTGTCTTAATGAACCGCCTGCTGCATTTCTTGGATTTGCAAATTTATCAGATATTTTTAAAAAATCTTTTTTACCTATGAAAACTTCACATCTTATTTCAATTAATTTTGGAATTTTATCATTTTTAATTTTTTCTGGTATTTCTTTAATCGTTTTCAAATTATTAAGTATATCCTCTCCTGTATCCCCGTCACCTCTAGATAATCCTTTTGTAAGAATTCCATTCTCATAAATTAAAGTTGCTGAAATTCCATCTATTTTTGGCTCAGATATTAATTCTATATTTTCATTTTTAATATTCAGAAAATTGTTTATTTTTTTTAAGAAATCTTTCATATCATTTTTGTCAAAAGCGTTACTCAGGGAAAGCATTGGACTGAGATGCTTAACTTTTTTGAATTTATTAGATGGTTGAGAACCCACGATACTTTCTGCAGAACCATATTTTTTTAAAAAAGGGTATAGTTTTTCTGAGTTTAAAATCTCAAGTTTAAGTTTGTCATATTCTCGATCAGATATTTTTGGTCTATCTTTTAAAAAATAATAATCATTGTGTTTTTTTAATTCTTTTATTTTGATTTTATATTTTTCAATAATTTTTGCTTTATCTTTCATCAATTATTTAATCATTTTTATTATCTTTTTAAATAAGCTTTTATCTTCTTTTGCTTTATCATTTTTAATATCGTTTCTTTTTATAACGTAATCTTTGTTTAAAATTTTATAGGACTGCTCAAACCATTCACTGGAGTTGTAATTATATCCTAAAATTTTTGCATATTTTTTTGCTTCCTCTTCCAATCCGATATGATAATGGATTTCAACAAGTCTATGCAGGGCTTCCTCGATGAAAATAGTTTTATCAAAATCTTTTACTATAATTTTTAACCTATTAATTGCAGGGATCCATTTTTGAGTTGAAATATAATGTTTCGCCACAAACAATTCTTTAGCTGCGAGTTGATTAATGATTAGACCTTTTTTAAATTGTAAGTCTATCGCATAATCAGAATTAGGATAGTTTCTTAAAAAAAAATCTATTTTTTTTTCAGCAGCGATTAAAGGTCCTAAGTCTCTTTTTTCATCTTCGATTTGTTCAAAATAAATAATTGCTATAAGATAATGAGCGTAAATTATATTTTTGTCTGCTGAATAAGTTTTTAAAAATCTTTCTAAGTTCTGCAGAGACTCTTGGTACAAGCTAATGCCGTATAGTGAATAACTTGACATTATTGAGGATTTTGCAGCTAAATCTATGTTTTCAAAATTTAACTCAGCTTCAGAAAATTTTTTACTCGCAAAGAAATAGTCGTTGTTTTCGAATGCCTCCAATCCTTCCTCATATAAAACGTAAGCGTCTATTTTATTAGTTGGTTTATATACTAAATCTTTATCTGAACCAGAACATGATAGGAATAAAATAAATGATATAAATATTATTACAAATCTAGAAAACATATCTAAATTAATAACAGAATAAATTAAAATTTGTATGTTAAAAATTTTAAATTAAGCGTTTACTGCAATTTTTACTGAAGAAGTAGAACTTGTTTTTTTTGCTATCATTATATTTTCTACTTCGATGATTGCTGAAGTTGAATTTGATGATTTCAGTTTTTTTATAAAAGTATTTGTTAACTCGTGTCCACCTTGTTGACAAATAACTTTACCAAGAACTCTTGAGCCTGACAGAAGAAAATCTCCTGCTAAGTCTAAAATTTTGTGATTCACAAACTCTTTTTCACATCTTAACCCGCTTTTATTAATAATCTTGTGATCATCTACTACTATTGCATTATCTAAAGAACCGCCTTTAGCAAGACCTAGTTTTTTTATTTTTTCAATATCTTTGAATAAACAAAATGTTCTTGCTTGTATTACGGTCTCAAGGTCGTCAGATTGAAAATTTATAGAATTTCTTTGTGTCCCAATAATTTTATTTTCATAATTTAATTGAAAATCAACTTCAAAAGATGAGTTTTCAATTGGTTCTATAGAAATTTTTCTTCTGCCATCTTTAAGTTCTATTTTTTTGAGAATTTTTAAATATTTCCTTTTTTTTGCCAATTTTTTAATTCCAGTTTTTTCAAAATTTTCTGTGAAAACTTTAGCTGATCCATCCATTATTGGCACTTCCTCATTATCGATTTCAATGATCGCATTATCTATGTCAGAAATGTAAAGTGCAGCTAATAAATGTTCGACTGTTGATACTTTAATTCCACTCTCATTTTTTAATGTTGTGCAAAGTTTTGCTGATGAAACATTTTGAAAATCTGCCTTAATTAAGTTATTTTTTTTTAAATCAATCCTTTTAAAAAGAATTCCTTGATCTTCCATGCCAGGTAATACATTCATTCTTACTTTATTACCGGAGTGCAATCCTATACCCGTGAATCTAACGGGCTTAAGTATCGTATGTTGAAAGGTTTTTAACATATCGTCTTATACACAAACGAGACGTTATTATTAAAACAACTAATGTTTCTGAAAATAACAAAAGTGTTAATCGAAAAAAAAATTAAAAAATCTTGCGATTATTGACTTTTTTTTCTGGACTATTGGTACAGCCTCACTTTTCCACCCAAATTGGTCAAGTATGTTTACATTATTAACATATTTTTCTAAGATTAGCTTTGGAATTAATTTAGTTTCAAAAGTATTTTCCTTTGAAAAAGTTGATAAAAACATTTTTTGCAAAATTTTAATTTGTTCTTTGTCGTCAACAATTAAAAAAATTGGTGCTTTCTTTTTCAAAAAAGATGTATTATTCCTATTTTTAAAAATCATAATTTCAGCTAATTCTTCTATTCTTGCCTTTGCAATATCCAAAATTAAACTTTTCCTAATTTTTCTATAACTTGAACTTTTAAAAAATACTTCCTCAACAAAGTCTTCATTGGTATTTTTATTTGAAAAATTTAAGTTTGCTAAAATATTTTTAACTGATTCCTTATTCAATTTTGTAATTTTTGAAATATCGCTTAAAATTAAATTCATCCCAAAAGCAAAATTTTGGGTAAATTTTAAAGAATTATTGTCAAAATATATTAATTTTGAATCGTTATCTTTAATTTCCAAAATAAAAAATTCCTCCAAGTTTATTTTATCTTTTATTAAGTTTATTCCATCTAAAAAACTTTTAGAAATTATTTTTTTTATTTTAAGGTTACATTTTTCAAAAATATTTTGTAAATTTTTATGATCGTTTGTATTAATTAAAAAAAAAGATAATTCGTGAGAATAAAAATCGCCAAATAAACCTATAGGTAAATTTTCAGTTTTTTTGTTATCTAATTTATAGTTTGAATTAAAAATATGTATTACTTTTTTAGTATGTTCTATTTCATTTATTATTGATCTTAATGAATTAATTAAATAAGTAATATTTTGTTTTGTCAATTGTGATCCATTGAGTTTTTTAAAGCTACTTAAATTTATTATAGAATGTTCAAAAATATTTAAGATTACAATCGCTTCTTTAAAAATATGATTTAATTTTTTTTCTATTAAAAATATATTTTCTTTTAGATTATTTAAAAATAAATCGTGATTTATAATTTGATTATCCTTTATGCCATCAGCTTGAGTTTTTTTTGAGTAAATTAAATTAAATTTATTTTCGTCAACGATGTCGCTTACTAAAAAGAATAATTCATATTGATTTATTTCAATTACTAGCTTTGGTGAATTAAGTTCCATTACTTATTTTAAAATAAGTTGACCATTAATTCTATAATCAAAAATTATATATTTTTTAAAAATATCTTTGTCGGTTATGCTAATATAATTTTTTAAACTTTCGTCATAATTTTTTGAAGGCAATTTAATTGTCTTATTGTCTTGAGTTTTTAGATCCCATCTTCCTGACTCAAATAAATAAAATGATTTAATTGTTCCTATTGGGAAATTAATTTTTTTGAGATTATTATAAAATAATTCAAAATCAGCTTTTCTACCAAATACTAAAGGCAAATTTTTGAATTTTTCGATATAAATATAATCTAGTATTTTATCTGAGTCAGTATAATAATATTTTTTTTTTTTATTTTGTAAAATAAAAATAGGTTTTTTTTCGTAAACTTTTATTTTTAACTTATTAGGATATATTTTTTTTATTTCAAGTTTTTCTATAAAACTATCTTGATTTATTTTCCTTTCAATGCTTTTTTTTGTTATGAAAAACAAATTCTTTCCATAGAGAAATGATAAATTTTTATTTAATTCATTTTCACTCATTATTTCATTATTTTCTAGTATAATTTTTTTAATATCTAAATTAAAATAATTATTGAATTTTGCTGTGGAATAATAAGTACTCAAAATTAAAAGCAATAAAAGAGAAATTAGAAATCGTTTGCTCATTTATTGACACTTGCATCTGATAATATTTTTTCTACTAGATTTGGAAAATCTATGCCGTAATAACTTGCTATTTCAGGAGCTAAAGAAAGTTTAGTCATTCCTGGTTGGGTGTTTATTTCTAAGAGATAGAACTTGTTATTGTAAAATTTAAAATCTGCCCTAGAAATACCTCTACAGTTTAAAGCCTTATGAGCTTTTAAAGCAAGTCTAAGAGCCTCTGAATAATTTTTTTTGTTTAATCTTGCTGGCATTATATGTTTTGTTTTTGCTGTCTTTGAATATTTAGCCTTATAGTCATAAAAAGATCTTTTAGGTTCTAATTCAATTGCGCCAATCGAAACGTTATTAATAACAGCTACCTGGATTTCTTGACCTCCAATAAATTGCTCGATCATTAGTTCGTCATATTTTTTTAAAAGATTTTTTATTGTTACATCTAAATTGATTATATTTTTTGAAATTTTTACACCTAAACTTGAACCCTCATTAATAGGCTTTACTACAATAGGAAAAGTAAGTTTTATTTGATTTATTTTTTTTTTTAAAGTTTTTTTATTATAGCTGTTCAAACTGATTTTAAAAAATTTAGGAGTTGAAATTTTATATTTTTTAAATATTTTTTTCGAAATTAATTTGTTCATACAGTAGTAAGAACTTAAAACGCCAGAATGGGTATAAGGAATTTTTAAATATTCAAAATAAGTTTGAGCGATTCCATCTTCACCATTTTTGCCGTGTAATGCGTTGAAAATTGCGTCTATCTTATTTTTGTTTATCAAATTATAATTTTGAAATTTAGGATCAAAGGTTGAAACAGAATATTTTTTCTTTTTGAGCGCTTTTACACATGCTTTACCACTATCAAGACTTACTGATCGCTCACCTGAGGTTCCACCTAAAACAACTAATACTTTTTTAAATTTCTTAATCACCAATAATTTTAAGTTCTAATTCTAGATTTACTCCAGTTTTTTTGTTTACAGTGTTTCTAACTTTATTGATAAGTTTTTCAATATCTGAGGATTTTGCGTTCCCATTGTTCACAAAAAAATTACAGTGTTTATTTGATATAACGGCATCTCCCTCCTTAAAGTTTTCACATCCTGAAACCTTTATTAATTGCCATGCTTTTTTATCATCACTCAAATTCTTGAATGTGCTACCACAAGTTTTGATTTGACTTGGTTGGGATAATTTTTTTCTTTCAATTAATTCTTTTTGAATTTCTTCCACATTATTTTTCTTATTAGATTTTCCTCTCAACTTTACAGAGGTAATTATAAAATTATTGGATAAGTTTGAACCTCTGTAAGAAAAATCAATTTCGTCTCTTTTAATTTCTTTTTTTTTACAATTAATTATATCAATGACTGTAATTGAAATTAAAACTTTTGAAATATCATTACCATAGCAGCCGCTATTCATAATTACGGCTCCACCAATTGACCCTGGAATACAAGAAAGAAATTCTAATTTACCAATTCCATTTTCTTTTGCATAATTTGAAATTTTTTTATCGAGTGTCGCTGCTCCTGCCTCTATAGTTACTTGATCTATCAATTTAATATTTGAGAAGTTTGAGCCTAATTTGACTACTACACCTTTAATACCTTTATCTCTAATCAGAGTATTTGAGCCAGCTCCAAGAATTGTTATTTTAAGTTTGTTTTTTTTATTTTCTTCAAGAAATTCAATCAATTGATTTTCATCTTTTGGTTTAAATAAATATTCTGCAGGTCCGCCTAAATTAAACCAACTGTAATTGGAAAGTTTAACATTGGTTGAAATACTTTTATCCAGTCGTTTTATAAATTCTTGATTTAATATCATAAATCACTTTTTAAATTATTCATCCATTTTGATATCAGTCCTGCACCCATCCCAATAATTATTTCATCGCTTAACAAATTTTTATCAAAATATTTTTTAAGTTGAATTTGATTTTCTACAAGAATTACTTGTGTTTTCGAGTATTTCGCAATTGATTTCGCAAACAGTTTTTGATTAAATCTAGAACTTTTATTTTCTCCAGCTGCATAAATAGGACAAAGTAAAACTATGTCTGACTTTGAAAACGATTTTGCAAAGTCTTTATTTAAACTTATTACTCGGGAATACCTATGAGGCTCAAAGACTGAAATTATCTTTCTATCTTTATAAACATTTTTTACACCATCTAAAATAGATTTGATTTCAGTCGGATGATGTGCGTAATCATCGTAAAAATCGTTTTTATTTTTAGTAAATATTTTTGTCATTCTTCTTTGTACACCAGAAAATGTTTCAAGAGATTTTTTTATGACATTCTGATTAACTCCTAAATTCAAACATATAATAATAGCTGCTGTTGCATTCAATACGTTATGTTTACCTAATAATCTTAATTTCAGATTCTTTATTGTTTTATCTTTCTTATCTATATTCTTAAAGCTCAAATCAAATATAGTATAATTAATTTTATATCTGATATTTGATATTCGATAATTAGCTTTTTTTCTTTCTCCGTAAGTAATAATATTTTTATTTTCTAATTTTTTTAATATTGTTCGTATATTTTTGTTATCCATACAAACAATAGATTTTCCTGTGATGGGTGTTTTTTCAATAAACTTTATAAAAGAATTTTCTAAATTCTTGTAATTTTTGTAGTAATCCAAATGTTCAGTATCGATATTAGTTACTACTGAGTAATTTATTGGTAATTTAAGAAAACTTCCGTCGGACTCATCTGCCTCTAAAATAGCCCATTCGCCTTTACCTAATTTTGCATTACTTTTTAATGAATTTATAACTCCACCATTAATTATAGTTGGATCTAGTTTTTGATCAGATAAAATTTTTGAGACCAAAGAGGTTGTTGTTGTTTTACCGTGAGAACCTGTGATGATAATATTTTTTTTTAAAGACACAACATCCGCTAAAACCTCTGCTCTAGAATAAATTGGTATATTTTTTTTTTTTGCATATCGGATCTCAATGTTACTATTCTGAACTGCTGAGGACCTTACTAGTATAGTAGATTTTTTTACGTTTTTAGAAGAGTGCCCGATAAATACTTTGATACCATCTCCTGCACATGCAATAGTATTTTTATTTTTGTGCTGATCACTTCCTTGAATTATGAAACCCATATTACTCATTACTTGAGCTAAGCCACTCATTCCCATACCACCAATTCCAACAAAATGGATAATTTCTTTTTGACCTAAATTAACTTTTTTCATTAATAATATCTTTTAACGCTTCATTGATTTTGTTGTAAACATTTTTGTCAGAAAACCTTTTTTGATTATCTTCAATATCTTTAAGTTTTGCCTTATTGTCATAAATGTCCTTAAGAAGATCAAATAATTTATTACTCAAATCCTTCTCCTCTATTAAAAAAGCTAAATTATTTTTTTTATAAAATATAGCATTTTTAAGCTGATGATTTTCTGTAGAAGTTGGCAATGGTACTGAAATAAAAGGTATATTAGCGTTTGTGAGTTCTGCAAGCGTTGATGAGCCAGATCTGGTAATTGCCAAGTTAACCTTTGAGAAATAATTGATAAGATTTTTGCTAAAAATAAATATTTCATGATTAACTTTATTTTTTTTATAAAATGACTCAAGTTGATCAATTTGATTTGGTAAACAATGTTGATAAATCTTTAAATTTATTTTTTTTTTTTTGCATTCTAAAAAAATTTTGGGAAGAATCTCAGCAAATATCCTTGCTGCTTGGCTGCCTCCCATAATAAGAATATTTAAATTACTTTTATCAGTTTTATCCAAACCTTCTTTAGAAAAAAAAATTATTTCTTTCTTAATTATATTTCCGATTTCAATTAATTTTTTAAAATACTTTTTTGAAACTCCCTCTAATTCTTTGTTAGAAATTAATATTTTAAAAGCTAGAGGTAATAAAAATTTATTAGCTTTTCCAATGACTAAATTATTTTCGTATATTATGAATTTTATCCTTAAAATACTCGCTGCGATACAAATAGGAAAAGAAGCATATCCACCCATACCAAATATAATATTTGGCCTATTGAAAACTAAAAACAATAAAGATCTAATAATTGAATAAAAAATTATAATTGATGAAAGAAATATCATAAATATATTTTTTGAGACAAATGGAGATGATGGTAATACTGTTATTTTAAAATTTTTGAATTGCTCAGTGTATTTTTTTCCACGTTTATCGGTCACTAATTGCACATCTAAAGATCTTTCGTTTAAATGATTTGCTAAGTTACAGCCGGGGAAAACATGTCCTCCAGTTCCACCAACTGCTATGAGCACTTTTAATTTATTAGTCATAAAGATAAGTTTTATTTTTAGTGTAATTTAAAGTTATGCCAGCAAGTATTGCACTTCCAATCAGTGATGATCCTCCATAACTTAAAAATGGCAAAGTCATCCCTGTAGTAGGAATTAAATTTGTATTTACTCCAACGTGGATAAATGTTTGAAAAACCAGAAGTGAGGCTAGACCACTCAGAGAAATTTTAATTAAATCATCCTTTTGATTTATGCAATTTTTTATTATTCTGAATGAAATGTACAAAAATAAAAGAATGATAATGATTGATGTAATTGAACCATATTCTTCAGAAATTATTGCTATTATGTAATCAGTGTGTGCTTCTGGAACATTGTCTTTTAAAATACCTTCACCCATTCCCTGGCCAGTTAATCCACCTAATTTAATTGCATCTAAAGCTGAAGATGATTGAAATTTATCACCTTTACTTGGATCTACAAAAGTAATTAAACGATCGGTAATGTAGCTAAATTTTTCTGGCATTAAAATGAGCAACATACCAAAAAACGTTAAGAATATTAAAAAAAAAATAATTAAAAACATAAAGTTAACACCTGAAATAAAAACGGTAGCAATCCAGCTTCCTAATAAAAGAATAGATTGCCCAAGATCTGGTTGCCCAACAAGTAGAAGAATAATAATAAATAACAATGAAAAACTTAAAAAATATTTTATTCTCGAATTTTGATAATCTTTAAAGGTTAAAATTTGAACAGTGACCAAAATAAAAAAAGGTTTTAAAATTTCAACAGGTTGTAATCTAAAAAAGTAGAAATTTAACCATCTTTTCGCCCCTTTAACTTCAATGCCTATTAGTGGGACTAATGCTAAAAAAATAAATGATAAAATGAATAAAGGTACAATGATTTTTTTCAAAACAGAAGTTTCTAAAATTGAAATTAAAATCATTACCGATATTGATAAAAAAGTAAAAGTTAAGTGTTTTGAGAAAAAAAAATAATAATCTTTATTTAATCTTTCACCAGCTAAAGAAGATGTGGATGAAAAAGAAAAAAAAAGCCCCAGAAAAAATAAAATTACAAAAGAAATAAAAATTTTTTTATCAATATTTCTCCAGTAATTTGAAAATTTTATTTTAAAAGTATTTTCTTGCATAAGATTTACATATTTTTTTAAACTCTTCTCCTCTTTTTTCAAAATTCAGAAATTGATCGTAAGACGCTGATGCAGGGCTCAGTAATATTGTATTATTCTCTTTGTTAAATAATTTTATATCTTTAAAGATTTCTTTCAAAGACTTTTTTAAATTTCCAGCTACAAAAAAATTTAATTTTTTTTTAACTTGATTTTTAAAGAAATTAGTATTTTTTCCTATAATATAAGATTTAACAATATTTTTTTTTAAGCCTTCAAGAATAATTTTATCATTTTTTTTGTGTAAACCTCCAACGATCCAATAAATATTTCGAGAATTTTGCAGCGCAAATTTAGTAGATTCATATGAAGTTGCTTTCGAGTCGTTTATAAAAATACAATTTTTTTTTTTTAGGAAAATTTCATATCTATGAGGTAAACCTTTAAAAGTTTTAAAAGAATTGATAAAACTCTTTTCGTTTATTCTTAAAATCCTGGATAAAGATAAAGCAAATGACATATTTTCATCATTTACATTTAGTGCAAGATGGGCATTATTAATTCTCGGTTTTATTCTTTTATAATTATTGAGATTTGGTATGATTAATTTTCCCAATAGTTTTTTTTTATGATAAGTTGTAATTAATTTTTTGTTTAGAAATGAAAATTGCTTTTTACTCTGATTCTTAAAAATTTTAAATTTAGAGTTTGTGTAGTTATTCATATTTCCATGCCAATCAAGATGGTCATTAGCGATATTCAATAATAATGCGTAATCAGGACTTATAAATTTTGAGTGAGATAGTTGAAATGAGGAAGCTTCGATAATAAGCCAATCCCCTTTTTTTAATTTAAGACTTAAAACAGGCTTACCAATGTTTCCTCCAAGCGCAAATTTAAATTTATTTTTTTTGAGCAAATGAGCTAATATTTTACAAGTTGTGGATTTTCCGTTAGTCCCAGTTACTACAATGCTTCTTGAAAATTTTTTAAATAAGTAAATTATATCTAAATCCGTTATTATTTTATTTTCGAATTTTCTTAAACTTATTTTATTCTTTAAATTTTTGAAACTTACGCCTGGACTTAAAATTATGTAATTAACATCATTTAGAGTCTTTAGTAAGTTTTTTGATCTTTTTTTTTTGTATAAATTTTTTTTTGAGTCATCCCATACCTCATAATTCTGAAAATTATTTTTTTTGAAGTAACTTACTACGGACTGACCAGTAATTCCCAATCCATAAACCAAGAAAGAAAGTTTTTTAAAATTTTTTTTTAAGAACATTAATCATCTCAGTTTTAAAGTTGCTAAACCCACTAATGCAAGGATAATTGCAATTATCCAAAATCTAATTACGATTGTAGACTCAGCCCAACCTTTTTTTTCAAAATGATGATGTATAGGTGCCATTTTAAATATTCTTTTCCCAGTTAATTTAAATGATATCACTTGGATAATAACTGAGACAGTTTCCAATACAAATAGTCCACCTATAATAGCTAATACAATTTCATGCTTTACAATAATTGCTATAGCCGCAAGAGATCCTCCAAGTGATAGTGAGCCAGTGTCACCCATAAAAATTTTTGCTGGTGGTGCATTATACCAAAGAAACCCTAAACATGCTCCAACTATTGAACCGCAAAAAATTGAAAGTTCACCCACATCGGGTATATATTGAATTTGAAGATAGTCAGAAAAAATTGTATTGCCAACTACGTAGGAAATTAGAGTGAACGATATAGCAACTAACATTACTGGGACAGTTGCTAAGCCATCTAGACCATCAGTCAAATTTACAGCATTTGATGCACCTATAATTACAAATAAAGCAAATGGAATAAAAAATAATCCCATATGTATAATTAAATTTTTAAAAAAAGGAAAATAAAGTTCGTACAAATATTGATGATCAGAAAAATTTATTAAGATAAATAATGCAAAACAACTAATTAACAATTGACCTAAAAACTTATATCTCGATTTTAAACCTCTAGAATTTTTATATTTTATTTTAAGCATATCATCCAAAAACCCAAGACCTCCAAGGCTCAATGAAACAAAAATTAAAGTCCAAATATAGATATTATTTAAATCAGCCCACAGTATGGTGCTAGAAATAATTCCTATTATTATGATTACCCCACCCATTGTTGGAGTTCCCGATTTCTTAATTATATGATCTATTGGACCATCCTGTCTGATTGGACCAGTGATCATTTTTTCAGAAAATATTTTTATCAGGGGACTTCCTATTATGAAAACAACTATTAGCGAGGTCATCACTGCTAAGCCTGTTCTAAATGTAAGGTATTTGAAAACGTTGAAAAAAGAGTATTGCTCTATTAATGACGTAAAAAAATGAAATAACATTTATTGTCCTTTTATTATTCTTTTGCTTAGATCTTTTAAACCTGTTGCATTAGAGCCTTTGACCATTAAATAATCATTATTAGCTATTATGCTATTAAAAGTAAAATCTACATCATCATCTTGTTGAAAAATATTTCCTCTCTTATTTAAATCCAGATTCTTATAAGTAATTAGAGATTTTTTACCTTTAATAAATACTTTATCAATATCTGAATTGTTAATAACTTTTGATAAATTTTTATGGAAAAATTCAGATTTTTTACCTAACTCAAGCATATCACCTAAAAGCAAGTATTTTTTAAAATTCTTTTTTTTTATAGAAATAAAATTTTTTATTGCAGTTTTTACTGATAGAGGATTCGCGTTATAACTTTCATCAATAAGTTTAAATTTTTTTTTATATCTTTTTACTATATGTATTTTACCCCTACCTTCTGTTGGTTGAAGATTTTTAAAAACACTTGAAATTTTTGAGGGGTTCAATTTCAATCCTTCCAATAATGCTAATGATGCAAGAACGTTATAAATATTTAAATTTTTAGTTTCAAATTTTAATAATTTATCTTTAATTTTAATAAAAGTTTCTTTTTCTTTTCTGTCTTTCTTTGAATTTAAAGGATAAATATTTGATTTTTTACTTAATCCGAAAGTGATTAAATTTAAATTTCTAATTTTAGCTTTTTTTCTTAAATAATGAGAAAATTTATCGTCTTGATTTAAAATAAGTGTTCCATTTTTTTTAATATTTTTAATAATTTCACCTTTAGCATCTGCAATATCTTTTAAACTCTTAAAATTTTCTATATGAGCCTCTCCAATATTTGTAATAATACCAACATGCGGTTTTATAATTTTTGATAAAGCTCCAATTTCTCCAGCTTTACTCATACCCACTTCAAAAATACCATATTTATGACTAACATCTAATTTTGATAAACTGAGTGGAACCCCGAATTGATTATTAAATGATTTCGGAGAACTAAACGTTTTTCCAAAATTTTTTAACAAACTAGCAATTAAATTTTTTAAAGAAGTTTTGCCAGCGCTTCCTGTAACTGCAATAATTTTAGCTTTAGAATTTTCTCTTTTTTTAGATGCAAAATAATTTAAAAATTTAATTTCGTTATTTACTTTTATTGATCTTTTTTTATTTTTTTTAATATTTTTAGACGTTATAATATATTTTGCTCCTCTTTTAATTGCTTGAGGTATAAATTTTACTCCATCCTTATTTTTACCTTTAATTGTTAAAAAAAGATTATTTTTTTTAGTCGTTCTTGAGTCGATTGAAATACCATCGAAGTTTTTAAGTTTACCAAATTTTTTAAACCTTCTTAAAATCTTCTTGTTACTCAAAAAAACTTGATTTTGATTAGATATTTTTTTTATCTTGGGTTTAAAACCTTTTATAATTTTTTTATCAGATATATTTACTATTTTATTTTTGTAAATTTGTTTATCCTCATGACCTTTTCCTGCAACTAAGATCAACTCATTTGGTTCAGCATTTTTTATAGCGGTTTTTATTGCAATCGATCTATCTTGAATATTAAAACGATTGGGATTTTTAATATTTGCTAAAATTTTCTTTCTTATATTTTTTGGACTCTCATTCCTAGGGTTGTCATCGGTTACATAAATATTTTTACAGTTCGCACTAGCTATTTTTGCCATTATAGGTCTTTTTTTTTGATCTCTGTCACCTCCACATCCAAAAACTAAAGATAAATCTTGATTGTAAAAGTTTTTTAAAGCATTAATTGATTGTAATAATGCTTCAGGAGTATGCGCAAAATCAACAAAAACCTTTATATTGTTAGTGAAAGTTTTTACTAATTCTATCCTTCCCTCAATATCTTTAATTTTTTTTAAAGATGCAAAAATTTTACTTTTATCTAAATTACATAATTTTGCAGCTTCTATAGCCATAGATAGGTTTTTTTTTTGAAAATGATTAAAATTTAAATTTAAAGTTTCTAATTTTTCTTCAGTTTTTTTAATATCAATTAATCTTAAACGTCTAAATTTTGAAATTTTTTTTAAAAGTGAAAATTCTTTAATTGATTTATCAGAAATAATTGTTTTATTTGTAGACAAAACTTTTCTAAACAAAAGTAATTTAGCATTTAAATAGGATTTCATATTTTTATGATAATCTAAATGGTCTTGACTTAAGTTTGTAAATATGCCTGCTTTTAAATTAAGGTGGTTGACTCTATTTTGGTGTAAACCATGGCTAGAGGCCTCTAAAATTACATTTTCTATTTTTCTTTTCTTTATTTTTTCAAGCGACTTATGAAGTGAAATTGTATTTGGTGAGGTTAAATCTGATCTAATTATTTTGTCTTTAATTTTAATTCCAAGTGTTCCTATTGAGGCAACTGGAATTTTATTCAAACACAAAATCTGATAAAATAAATCTGCTACTGAAGTTTTTCCATTAGTCCCGGTTACTGCAAATATATTTTTTGGTTTATATTTATAAAACTTTGAGCAAATTTCACTTAAAAAATTTCGAATATTATTTATCTTTATAATTAATACATCTTTATTACTAAATTTACAGTTTTTAGAACAAACTATTACAACCGCTCCTTTTTTAATTGCTTCAACAATAAATTTTTCACCGTTAAGCTTTTGTCCTTTGATTGCAAAAAATATATATCCTTTTTTTACTTTTTTACTATTAATTTCTAGACCTCTAATCTTAATTTGTTTTTTTGCGTTCGGAAGATTTTTAATTAGTTTTTTCAACAACATATTGATTGTTAAAGTCTTTATTTTTTATGGCTAAAATTGGTCCAATTTTCTTTATTATTTTGCCAGCAACATATACTGAATTCCATCCTGCTTCATTTCGATTAGCTTTTATTTTTTTTCCTCTATAATCATATATTAGATCTTTTGCTATTTTTGGATTCTCTAGCATAACCAGAAGAGCATATTGAGGAGTTTTTGAGGGAAAAACAGAAATAAAAGTATTTAAGTTTTCATTTTTATTTCCATAATTCTGAGACGTGCCAGTTTTTCCACTTACATAATAACCTTCGATGTCAGCAAGGCTAGCTGTACCATCCTTATCAGTAACAACTTTTCTCAAAATATCTATTAATTCTCTACTAGTTTTTTTTGAAATTATGTACTTGTCAATATTCTTTTTATTACTTTTAATTAAACTTGGTTTCACAATTTTTCCACCATTTGTCAAAGATGCGTAAACTGCTGTCGCTTGTAATGGGGTGGTTGTAATTCCGTGGCCGAATGAGACAGTTTCTAATTTACATTTGTGCCATTTGAAACTTAAAGGATTTCCCACCTCATCTAATTGGATATCAGGGCTTTTTAATAACTCTGTATTATTTATAAATTTTTTAAATTTTTCTTGTCCTATCTTTCTAGCTAATAATAAAGTTCCAATATTGGATGATCTTATTAAAATATCTTCAACAGTTAGGTTTTTTGGAAATTCTTTCAAATCTGAGATAAAATGTTTTGAGCACTTAATTGACTGAGGTATATTTTTGATAATTGTTTTTGGTTTAACAAGATTATTATCTAAAGCCAAAGCAATTGTGAAAGTTTTGAATATAGAACCAAGTTCATAAACACCTTTAGTTATTTTATTTATATATTTTTTATCATTTATTTTTGCTCTTAAATTAATGTCAAAATTCGGAAGAGAAACTAAAGATAATATTTCACCATTATTTATATCCATTAACAATGACGCGCCCCCAGTTGCATTGAAAGTTGATATAGCTTTTTCTAATTCATCATTAATCAAATATTGTATGTTTGTATCTAAAGATAACTGAAGTGGAAGATCCCTTAATTTTTTATCTTTTAATTCTTTATCAAAGTATTTTTCAATCCCTGAAACTCCGTAATTATCATAATCTACTTGGCCAATTACGTGACTAAAAAGATTTGAATGGGTATAAATCCTTGATTGAAAAGGTTCAAAAATGATTCCTTTTTCTCCCAAATTCCATAATTTTTCTTTTTCAGATTGTGTAATACGTTTTTTTATATAGAAATATTTGCCAATATCGAGATTCTTCTCAATTTTCTCAATCGGTAAATCTGGAAAATTCAATTTTAAATTTATTAAAAGATTATCTTTGTTTTTAATTAGCTTTGGACTTATTGCTGCATGAAAAGACCTTACGTTTCTTGAAATTAAAATTCCATTTCTGTCAACAATATCTCGTCTAGATATATTTATTTTTTTTAGTGAATTATTTTGGTTATATAATTCAATTTTACTTAAAGACAAATGGACAATTTTTATACTAAAAATTAAGACCAAAGAAAAAAATAAGAAAAAAAGAAGATATAGTCTATCTTGAAATAAATTATTTTTTTTAAAATGCTTATTATTTTTATTTGTTTCTAAAAAATCTTCAAAAAGGAAGCTGATTTGTTTTTTGTTTGATTTTTTTTCCCTTTTGAATTTTTTAATCATTTATGTTCCTGTTTGACATGTTTGTATTGTAGATCTAAAAAACTTTTCAAACTTAAATATATGTTTGAATATTCCATCGGTATGTAATCATTAACTTCAATATGAAAGATTTTTTGTTCAACTTTTTGCGGCGAATTCAAATAATGAAAATCTAATTCAATTTCTTTATAATCTCTTATTTTTTGAATATTTTTTTTTGATAAAAAATTGATTTTTTTTTCTAGCTCTCTGGTTTTGTTTTTTAGTGAAGATGTTCCTATTAAAAAAGTTGAAAAAATTAGAGCCACGAATAAGAATTTAATTTTAAACATGTAAAGCCTCGATCTTTAAATATTTGCTAAACTTATCAATTAAGTTTGTTGGAAAATTAAACTTATTATCACTTCTAATTGCATATCTTAATTTAGCAGATCGTGATGGCAAATTTTTTTCAATTTCTATTTTAGTTGGCTTAATAACTTTATTAGAATAGCTCTCAAATAATTCAAAATTTTTAAGGTTTTCCTCAGGAAAATATCTCGATGGTTTAGACTTGTTTTTTGAAAAATTTTTAAAAAAGTATTTGATTATCTTGTCTTCGATCGAGTGAAAACTGATTATTAAAATTTTACCTCCAGGTTTAAGTAGCTTCGACGCGCTAATTATCCCATGAATAAGTTCTGTAATTTCTTTATTTACAAATATTCTTAACGCCTGGAAAGTCTTTGTGCTTGGATTTATTTTCTTAGAATATTGTTTTTTACTTTTCTGGATAATTTCTGCAAGTTCATTTACTCTTGTAATTTTTTTTGTAAGCCTCGCCTTAACAATATTTTTTGCGATAATCTTTGCTTCTTTTTCTTCACCTAATATCTTGATAATCATTGTCAACTGCGATTCTGATAAATTATTTATTACATCTTCAGCAGATTTGTCTGAAAGACCCATTTTCATATCCAGTTTTTCTTTGGACCTAAAGGAAAAACCTCTTTTAAAATCGTTAAGTTGTATAGATGAGAGGCCTAGATCAAATATTATAGTATCAACATTTTCTTTTAAAATTTTTTCTATTTTGCTAAACTTTGCTTGATAAAATTGAAATCTTGTTTTGAATTGTTGTTTCAAATTTTGCGCTATAGAGATTACAGCTGCATCTCTATCAATTCCTACCACTTTTGTGTTTGGAAAATTAAGTAGAGCTTTTGTATAATTCCCTCCACCGAAAGTGCAATCAACAAATTGGCCGCCTTTTTTTGGATCGGAGATTTGAATAACTTCACTCAACATCACTGGAAAATGGGATAATTCCAGTGATGATAGTTGAGAGTTCATTAATTTTTAATCTGATCATTAAAATTTTTGTCTTCGTAAAAATGCAGGTATTTCAAAATCTTCATCTTCATTAGACTCCTGGTCAAATAATCTATCAGAGCTAATAACATCTTTTTCCTCTTCAATATCAGTCTCCTCGTGAAACTGCTCTTCAGAAAAAAGTTTCGGAGTATATTCTTCTTCTATACTTTCTTTGTAATCATTCTTGAGATTAGAAGTTTCATCAATTTTTAGTTCGGGATTATTTTCCATATACGAGGCACTTTCAATAGATACTCCTGAGGGTATTTCATCGTTATTTGTTTTGTTTTTATGATTTTCTTCAAATATTTTATTTTCCTCATTATTTTCAAAACTATCGATTAAGGAATTTTGCTCTTGATCGTTTTTGATTTCATAAGTTTCATCAAGTTTTAAGGCGTTAGCTCCGTCAATAGAATTTACAACGTTCTGTTCGATGTTATTTTTTACAAATAAACTGTCAGGAAAATTATTACTTCTCACATTTGAGCCGTTTACTAAATTTAGGATTGGCCTTGGATCATTTAAGGCATGAGACCCCTTTAAAGAAGTTGCTACAATCGAAACACGTATTTTGCCACCCATATTTTCATCTTTTATTGCACCAAAAATTAATTCTGCCTCTGGATCTACCTCGGCTCTAATTTTATTTACTGCAGCATCAACTTCGAATAATTTAATATCACTTCCACCTGTAATATTAACAAGTAAACCTTTAGCGCCTTGTAAAGTATATTCATCAATGAGAGGATTATTTAAAGCCAACTCTGTTGCAGCCATAGCTCTATTATCACCCTCTGCTTCACCGGTTCCCATCATGGCTTTTCCACTTGAGCTCATTACAGTTTCAACGTCTGCAAAATCTAGATTTATCATACCAGGTCTCACCATTAAATCAGTAATGCTTTGTACCCCATGTTTTAAAACATCATTTGATAAACTAAAAGACTCTTCAAATCCTGTAGTCTCATTAGCAATTTTAAATAAATTTTGATTAGGTACTACTATTGTGGTATCTAAATTTTTTCTTAACTCTTCTAATCCAGATACTGCTCTTCTCATTCTTTTAGGTCCTTCATAAGCAAAAGGTAAAGTTGTGACTCCAACAGTTAAAATATTCATCTCTCTTGCTGCTTTTGCAATTACATGAGAAGCGCCCGTGCCAGTTCCTCCTCCCATTCCAGATGCAATAAAAACCATATTACTTCCTTGCATATAATTTACAATTTCGTTAATAGACTCATCTGCTGCAGCTTGACCGATGTCATGCTTTGCTCCAGCTCCAAGTCCTTTAGTCAAATTCATTCCAATTTGAATTTTTGCGTCAGCTTTGCTCATCTTTAAATCTTGAGCATCTGTATTTACAGCTACAAATTCTACTCCCTGCATACCTGCCTCTATCATTGCGTTAATTGCATTACCACCTGCTCCGCCAACTCCTATTACCAGTATTCTTGGTTTCAATTCTCTTAGCTCACCACCTCCAACATTTATACTCATTTTGCCTCTCCTTTTTGTTTATTATCCCATTTTAAGTTAGATCTATTTTGAAATGCTTTTTTTCTTGCAAAAGCCTTGAATTTGTTAAAATTACCTGGTTCCCATATTTGGAAAGTTTTTCCTAATCCAACAAATAAAATATTATTTTTTATTTTTGCGTGACTTAGTAATTTTTCTGGTATTGATACTCTTCCTTCAGTATCAAATTGTAAATTTTCACTTTCTGATAAAATTGAAGTTGAAAAAAAATCTCTTTTCTCTTCGAATGGGTTTAAAGTATCAATTGTATTAGATAGTTTTTCAATTCTGTCCTGGGAACAACCCTCTAATGCTACATGGTTAAAAGATGGGTAGCTAATAAAACCGTTATATCCTAAAGAATTTAGGTAAGATCTAAAAGTTGCAGGCACAGAAACCCGTCCTTTCTTGTCTAACTTGTTTTCGTAGCTTGATAAAAACATGTTTCAAAATTAGTAATTTATATTTTATTCTCAATATTCCCTCCATTATGGGATTTATTGGGATAGTATGGGTTTTTAAAAAATAGTCAATAATATTGTGTTTTAAATTTTAGTACAAAAGTAGAACAGAAAAAGTTAGTGATGCTAGATAATCTGTAAGCCGGGTTCTGTCATTTAAGATTTCATTTATCTAGACTTAAATTCGCATTTAAGTTCAAGCGGTTAACCCAGAAGACCAACTAAAGACTGTTTTTTGCAAAAATGCTTCGTCTTCCCTATTTAACCTTGCTCCCAGTGGGGTTTACCATGCGTTTTTTGTTACCAAAAAACCGGTGAGCTCTTACCTCACCTTTTCACCCTTGCCTTGATAA
>MDTG01184692.1_pt1 | contig 23677 bp, 26 predicted proteins | sample 811421 | NCBI WGS metagenome assembly MDTG01 (sample SAMN05326645, study PRJNA326480) | marine metagenome | isolation source: seawater | place: Pacific Ocean: South East | collected 2011
AAAAGCTTTTTATAGGGCCGTTAGCTCAGCTGGTAGAGCACTTCCCTTTTAAGGAAGGTGTCGTTGGTTCGAATCCAACACGGCTCACCACAATTTAAAAAATTTTATATTTTTTTAATAGGTGGATATTTAATAACTATTTCATTTATCCACTCATTAATTTTTTTAATTCTATTAGATGACGAAGGGTGAGTACTCATAAATTCAGGAGGCTCTTTACCCTTGTTAGCTTCTTTCATTCTTTCCCAAATTTTTATTGTTTCAAAAATATTATATCCAGAAAGTGAACTAAAAATTAAACCCAAATAGTCCGCTTCACTTTCTTGCTTTCGATTAAAAGGATTAAATATTCCTATTTGACTTAATAAACTTACACCTCCTCCAGTTGTTCTGTTTATCTGTCCTATTTTGCCTCCAGAAGCAATATCCGCAATTCTTGTACCTACATTAAACACCATTGATCTACTTGCTCTTTCAACCGAATGTTTAGCTACAGCATGTGCTATTTCATGACCCATTACCGATGCTAATCCGTCAGTATTTTTTGTAATTTCTAATATCCCACTATAAACAGCAATTTTTCCACCAGGCATACACCAAGCATTTTTTATTTTTTTATTATCTATTAATATATATTCCCAATCAAAGTTATTAGTTGGGTCGGGTAGTTCATTTATATAAAAATATTCATTTATTGATTTTTCAATTTTTTTTCCAATTTTAATAATCTCATCCAATTCAGAGCTATTTTTAATTAATTTTTCTTTCTTTTTAATTTTTTCGTAAATTTGTGCAGCTTGCAGATTAAGTTTTGACTCAGGTATAATTGATAATTGTTTTCTTTCAGTTATTGGTACACTTGTGCATTCATTTAATAGTATACCACAGCAACTACAACCAATTATATGTAGAAATTTTCTTCTGTTCATAATTACAATATATTGATAATAAGACTAAAAATTATTATATACTAAATATATGAAAAACAAAAAAAAAAACCAATATTTACATATATTAGAAATTATTTTATCACAGGAATAGTAGTATTAATACCTATAGGTATTACTTTGTATTTAACACTTTTTTTTATTAAAGTTTCATCAAACTTAATACCAAATGAAATTAATCCAAATCACTATTTACCTTTTTCTGTACCTGGTTTAGAGATTTTATTATCTATTCTTTTTATTACTATAATTGGGTGGTTATCATTATCCTTTATAGGAAAAAGGTTTTTAAAATTAGTAAATGATTTATTTAAAAAAATTCCAATATTAAGAACTATTTATTCAGCTGTAGGCCAAATGACCGAAAGTTTTGCCAATAATAAATCCAATAAAAGAAAAAGTGTTGTATTAGTTGAATATCCAAGGAAAGGATCATGGGCAGTTGGATTTGCCACAAAGGATAACAAAGGTGAGATAACTAAAAAAACTAAAGAACAATTGGTAAATGTTTTTGTACCTACAACTCCAAATCCTACAAGTGGTTTTTTACTAATGTTTAAGAAAAAAGAAATAATTTATTTAGACATGAGTTTTGAGCAAGCTTCAAAGTTTATAGTTTCAGCAGGAACATCAAATCCTACTAAATAAGATCGTTAATTATATCTGCTTGGTCGTATAATTTTAACAAAGGTTTATATTTACCTAAATTTTTTTCTTCTTTTTCTATTCTTTTGATTTCTTTTTCTGCTAATATGAAAAGATCTTCATTGTGAACAGGATCAGCTAATTTAAAATTTTTTAATCCACTTTGTTTAAATCCTAGCAAATCACCAAATCCTCTTAATTTCATGTCTTCTTGGGATATAACAAAACCATCATTAGTACTTTTAAAAATATTAATTCGTTTCTTTGCGTTATTACTTAAATTTGATTTAAAAATTAGTATACAAGTAGCTTGTTTATCACCTCTACCAACGCGTCCTCTTAACTGATGTAATTGAGATAAACCAAATTTATTAGCATTTTCTATAACTATAGTATTAGCGTTAGGGAAATCTATACCTACCTCTATTATAGTTGTTGATACTAAAATTTTATATTTCTTTTCTAAAAATTGATTTAAGACTTTCTCTTTTTCAGTTTTATCTATTTTGCTATGTAATACGCAAACTTTTCCAGGAAATATTTTGTTTAAATATTCAAACTTTTTAATAGCTGATTGATGATCTAATTTTTTAGAAACTTCAATTAATGGACAAACCCAAAAAACTTGATTTCCATTATAAATTTCTTTTTTAACAAAACTTACAACATCATTAATTTTGTTTTCTAATTTGCTATAAGTTATAATTTCTTTTCTATTCTTTGGCTTTTCTTTTATTATAGAAATATCCATGTCACCATAAACAGACATGACCAATGTTCTTGGTATGGGAGTTGCAGACATTATTAAAACATCACAGTTATCTCCACCCTTATCAGATAATAATTTTCTTTGTCTTACACCAAATTTATGTTGTTCATCAATTATGATATAACCTAGTTTTGAAAAAGTAATTTTTTTTTGAAATAATGAATGAGTGCCAAAAATCATATCAATTTTATGATTAAATATGTTTTTATATATATTATTCTTTTTAAAATATTCGGTATTGCTTGTTATGATATCTAAATTAATGTTTTTTGAAAATATTTTTTTTGCTAACATAAAATGTTGTTTTGCTAGTATTTCTGTTGGAGCCATGAAAGCTACTTGATAGCCTGATTCAATAGAATTTAAAGCAGAAATTAAGGCTACAATAGTTTTTCCACTGCCAACATCACCTTGCAACAATCTGAACATTTTTGATTTTGATGTTAAGTCGTTATTGATTTCATTTAACGTCTTCTCTTGATCGTATGTTAATTTGAAATTAAGTTTGTTAGTTGTTATTGAGGATAGTTCATTTGTAAATACTTTAGATTTTTTTTTAATTTTCTTAACTTTTTTTCTTATTTCTGACGAAATCAAGAAAGATGCTAATATTTCATCGAAAGCCAACCTTCTGTAAAAATTACTATTAAAGTTACCAATATTTTTAGGGTCGTGTAATTTAATAATTGATGAATTCCAAGATTCATTTTTGAATTTTTTGAGAATTTTATGATCTAACCATTCTGTTAAAATTGGTAAACTTTTTAATATTTGTACAATTATTTTATTATAAACTTTCTCACTTATGCCTTCTGTAAGACTGTATTTTGTGTGAATCTTTGCAACCAATTCATCATTTGTTGATATATATTTAGGGTTAGTAATTTGATATTTCTTATTAAACAAACCTATTTTTCCACTTATTGTTACATGATTATTTAAAGGCAATATTTTTCTAATATATCCTTCAAAACTATTAAAGAAAATGCACTCAATTTTTCCTGTATCATCTTCACAAATAACTTTGTTTGGTAAATTTCTAATTCTTGGAAAAGAATATTTTTTAGCTATTACTGTTAAAGTATGAATTTTACCTATTTGCAAGTCTTTAACTTTAGTTTTATTTGTATGATCCGAATAAGATTTTGGAAGTCTCCATAATAAATCAAAAATATTATTAATTTTTTTTTTTTTTAATATTTCATTAGTTTTTTTCCCCACACCTTTAAGAAAACTTAAATCTTCTAATAAATACTTATAATTATTTATATTTTTCATTTAATGTGTATATTAAATATTTATGGTTAATAATAAAGACGATTTAAAAAAAAAAATTATTTACAGATCTATGTATAGGGGAAATAAGGAAATGGACTTTTTATTAAGCAACTTTACCAAAAATATTATTAACAAATTAAACAATGCTGACTTAATTAAATTGTCTGAATTATTAGAAATTGACGATGATAATCTTTATAAATTTCATCAAGGATTAAATATGAATATACAAATAGAAAAGAATAAAGTTACTGATTTATTTAAGAAATTTATATTAAAAAAAAATTAATTTTAATGGCGGAAGGACTGGGATTCGAACCCAGGAAAGAGTTGCCCCTTTGCCGGTTTTCAAGACCGGTGCTTTCAACCGCTCAGCCATCCTTCCATTCGGTCGTTTTTATTATGTTATTCTATAATTTCAAGTAAAAAAGAGATATTTATTTTTATTAATTTTAAATATGAGCACGTTTTGTAGTTTAGAGGACTTAAATTGTATATATAAATAAAATTGATGAATAAAAAAGTTTTTAAAGGAATTTTTTATAGTGGCTCTGGTTCTTTATGGTGGGGAATCCTAGGGGTTATATATTTTAAATATTTTTCTTTTGTTGGACCGGTTGAACTTGTTGTACACAGAGCTTTATGGACCGCATTAATTTTATTTCCTATAATAATCTACTTCAATAAATGGATTTTATTAAAAAAAATTTTTAAATATAAAAAAAAAATTCTACTTTTATTAGTTTCAAGTTTATTAATCTTTTCAAATTGGTCCGTATGGATTTATGCAGTTGCTACTAATAGAATTATTGATGGAAGTTTTGGTTATTTTATTTTTCCAATTATAAGCGTTTTATTTGGCTTTATTTTTTTTAAGGAAAAATTAAATAAAAAAAGAATTTTATCTATTATTTTAGTGCTAATATCAATTATTTTTCTTTTATTTAATTTTAAAGATTTGCCATGGATAGGACTTTCCCTAGCTATTATCTGGAGTGTTTATAACCTTCTAAGAAAAAAAATTAATATAGATACTGAAGTAGGACTATTCATAGAGAGTTTATTTATTTTACCAATCGTAATTTTAATTTTCTATTTTTTAATAAAAAATGGAGTTAACGATTTTTCATTTTCAAATCCACCTTTAATGTTATTGCTATTTTTAGCTGGCCCTATGACAGTAATACCTTTATTTTTGTATGTTAGGGGTGTTGAGCTTTCTGGGCTAGGGCCGTCGGGTATGATTTTTTTTATTACACCAACTTGTCAGTTTTTATTGGGTTTTTTTTACTATGACGAACCTTTTAGTTTATATAAGTTCTTTAGTTTCATTATCATTTGGCTTGCTGTAATTATCTATCTAAGAGATTTATATATAAAAAATGATTAAATTTATTTTAAATATTTTATTATTCTTTTTTTTAACCAGTTCATATTCTTATTCAAATAACAATGAAGAGTTCAATTTATGGTTAGATAATTTTAAAATTGAAGTTAAAAAAGAAGGTGTTTCAAACAAAACTATTAATGATGTTTTAGGCAAAGCTCGTTTTTTAAGTAAAGTCATTGAATATGATAGGAGGCAACCTGAATTTTATGAAGATACAAAAACTTATATCAATAAAAGAGCTAATAAATCTAGAGTCAGTAAGGGAATAAATATTTATAATTCTAACAAAAAATTAATTGATCAAGTGGAAAATAAATTTGGTGTAGAAAAAGAACTTTTGATATCATTGATGGGGATCGAAACTAATTATGGAACTTATTTAGGGAAAATGGATATAATTTCTTCATTAGCTACTCTAAGCTTCGATTTACGACGAAGAGACTTTTTTAAAAATGAATTATTAACTTTATTAAAATTAATTGATAATCGTATAATTAATCCTCAAACCCTTTATGGGTCCTGGGCTGGCGCGTTAGGAAATTTTCAATTTATGCCAAGTACAATTAAGAAATTCGCCATAGATTACAATCAAAATAATAAAATAGATTTAAAAAATATAGAAGACTCAATTGCTTCTGCTGCAAATTATATTAATAAAATGGGGTGGAAAAAAAATGATCTCTGCTACATTAAAATAGAATTAAATGAAAATATACCGAATAAATATTTAAACTCATCAGCAAAAAAAATAAAAAATCATGCTAAAATAAAAAAATTAAAAAAATATATAAAAAATTATGAGAGTTATAATTTGAATGAAAATATAGTGTCAGCAATTATAATTCCTGATAAAGATATAATTCCAGATTCCAATACTCTACAACCAGCCTTTTTAATATTTCATAATTATGAGTTAATATTAAAATGGAATAGATCGTTAAGATTTGCCTTAGCAGTATGTACATTGAAAGATTTAATAAAAGATGAATTATAGTTTAAAATTTTTATTTTTGTTTTTATTTTTTGTATTATTTTCGTGTGTTTCTAATGATATAAAAAAGAGTAAAGGCAATATTAAAAAAGCTTTTGTCTCAAAAGGCTTTACATTAGTTTATACTGAAGATTTGTACAAAAAAAAAATTATTAAGAAAAAAATTAATCCTAGAGATTTAGTTATAATTCATTCATCATTAAAACCAAAAACATATGTTAGATTGTATAATCCAGAAAATGCTAAAAGTTTAGTGGTTCAAGTCAAATATAAGTCTCCTTATTCGGTTTTTTATAACTCAGTTATTACAAAAAGAATATCTGAAGAATTAGAATTAGATTTTGAAAACCCATATATAGAACTCTTTGAAATTAATACGAACAATAAATTTATAGCAAAAAAAGCAAAAACTTTTGAAGAAGAAAAAAATGTTGCTAACAAAGCTCCTGTTGATGAAATTAATATAAAGAATATTTCTATAAATAAAGCAAAAAGCAAAAAGAAAAATAAAGATAAAAATAGTTACATAATTAGAGTGGTTGACTTTTATTATTTAGAATCAGCCAATACTTTTAAAAGTAAACTTCAAAAAGATCTAAATCTATCTAATATTAATATTAAAGAGGTTTCACCTAATAAATTTAGAGTTTTTTGTGGACCATTTAATTCATTAAATGATATAAAAGATACATATTTATCTATTAGTAACTTAGGATTTGAACAATTAGACATTATTAAAATTAATTAAATTATGAAAAGTATGTATAAAAAAGTAGTTTCAATATTTATTTTTTTGTTCCTTAATTGCAATATACTTAATGCTTTTGAAATAAAAGCTAGTACAGCTATATTGCAAGATTATTTAACAGGAAAAGTATTATTTGAAAAAGATGCTGATCTTAGAATTTATCCAGCTTCGATGACAAAAATAATGACATCCATAGTAGCTTTTGATTTATTAAAAAAAGGAGAAATTAGTTTAGATGACAAATTTTTTGTTTCAGAAAATGCATGGAGATTATCTAAGAGTGGTTATTCATCTATGTTTATAATGGTTGGAGATGAAGTAAGTGTTGAAAATCTATTAAGAGGAATAATAATAGCATCAGGTAATGACGCCTGTATTGCACTAGCTGAAGGAATTGCAGGATCAGAAGATCAGTTCGCAATTATGATGACAGCTAAAGCTAAAGAAATAGGAATGAAAAATTCCAATTTTTCTAATTCATCTGGAATAGATCATATTAACAATTACTCAACTGTAAGAGACATAATGATAATGTCTAATTATTTAATTAAAACCTTTCCAGAATATTATGACTATTTTAAAGAAATGGAATTTACTTGGGATAGGACTGGTGGTGATCCTATTACTCAAGGAAATAGAAATCCACTTTTGTATAAAAATATAGGCGCGGATGGAATTAAAACAGGACATCTTGCTATCGCTAAATATTCCTTAGCAGCATCTATTTATAAAAATAATAGACGTCTTATATCTGTAGGGAGCGGCTTCGAAACAAAAAATTCAAGATCAAAAGAATCAACAAAATTATTAATTTGGGGCCTAACCAACTTTGATACAATACAAGTTTCTAAAAAAAATGAAACAGTATCAACTTTAAATGTATGGTTAGGGAAAAAAGATACTGTAGATGTATATATAAAAGATGATCTTTATATAAATGTTAAAAGAGGAAAAAAAAGAAATTTAAAAGTAGAAATTGAGTACAAAGGTCCTATTGAAGCGCCAATAATTAAAGACTCTAATGTAGGTGTTTTAAAAATTTATTTAGAAGATAATTTAATTAATGAAAAAAAACTTTATGCAAAAGAATCTGTTAAAAAAGTTAATATTTTTTCAAGATTACTAAAATCCTTTAATTTTTTAATCTGGGGTGATGTTTAAAAAAAAGCCATTTATTGTTTTTGAAGGAATTGAATGTTCTGGAAAATCTTTTCATTCAAACAATGTAGCAAAAGAATTAAAAAGAATTAAAAAGAAATATATTAAGACCAGAGAGCCTGGAGGCTCAATAAATGCTGAATTGATAAGAAAATTAATATTGAAGAAGTCTAATAAAAAATTTGATTATCTTACTGATACACTTTTATATTTAGCAGCTAGAAATGAAAACTTTAAAAAAAATATTAAACCTAATTATCATAGAAAAATAATTATTTGTGATAGATTTGTAGATTCAACTATAGCTTATCAACATTACGGTTTAGGTGTAAGTAAAAATTTAATTCTGACGATAAACAAAGACATAATAAATAATTATAGACCAGATTTCACTTTTTTACTCATAGTTAATTTAGATAAATTATTTATTAGGTTAAAAAAAAGAAGGAACCTTAATAGATATGACATGTTTAAAAAATCTTTTTACAACAAAGTACAAAAAGGTTTTTTAAAAATTTCCAAATTGAATAAAAATAAATATATGATTATAAATTCTGATAAAAGTATTGAAGAAAATAAAAAAATAATATTAGACAAAATAAATCAATTAACTAAATGAATAAAAAAACAGACGAATTATTAATTCCCAAGTATGAAAATACTTTATTTGGATATGATAAATATTTTAATTTTTTTATAAAACTAGCTAAACAAAACAAATTACCCAACCAAATACTGTTATCTGGAGAAGCAGGTATTGGCAAGTCAACTTTTTCATATCATTTAGTAAATTATTTTTTAAGTAAAAATGAAAATTTTCCTTATGATCTAAAAAATTTTTCAATAAATAAATCAAATAGATCTTTTAATTTAGTTAATCAAAATTCACACCCAAATTTTTTTTTAATAGATTTACTTGAAAAGAAAAGATCAATCGATATTGAACAAATAAGAAACATGATCAAATATACAAATAAAACTACTTTTAATGAAAATATTAAATTTATACTAATTGATAACACTGAGTATTTAAATATATCGGCAATCAATTCCTTATTAAAAATAGTAGAAGAACCTATTGGTAATACTTTTTTTATATTTATACATAACTCCTATAAAAAAATAGTTAACACTTTGAAATCAAGATGTATAAAGTTTAATATTGCATTTTCAAATAATGAAAAAAAAAATATTTTAAACAATATTATAGAAAATAGTTGTGTTGATTTTTCAAATTTAAAAAATTTTTATGATGTAACTAACAATTATTATCTAACTCCAGGCTCAATTATTAATAACTTTCTCTCTTTTTCTAATAATGATAAATTTAAAAATATACCTAATATTGAAAAATTGGTTATTGACTTATTTAATTATGATTTCAAAACTTATTATAATAATGATTTTAAAACGTTTGTTTATTTATTAGAAATTTCTTTATATAATAAATTTTTGATCTCAAGGAATAAAATAAAAATTTACAACTTGTTTAATAGTATCTTAAATAAAATTTCTCTATCAGAAAGATATAATTTAGATATCAAAAATCTTTTATTTGAATTAAAAGAAAATTATAATAATGCAAAATAAAAAATTTTATATTACTACTCCTATATATTATCCATCTGCTAAACCTCATATGGGGCATGCTTATTCTAGCATTATTGCTGATGTTTTTGCTCGATTCAAAAGATTAGACCAACATGAAGTTTTTTTTCTAACTGGAACAGATGAACACGGTCTTAAAATACAAAAGGCTGCTGAAAGAAAAAATCTAAGTCCTAAAGATTTTTGTGATCAAATAAGTGTAACTTTTAAAAATTTATCTAAAACTTTAAATTTAACTAATGATGATTTTATTAGAACTACAGAAGAAAGGCATTATAAATCAGTTCAAAATTTGTGGAAGAGACTTTATGAAAATGGCGATATTTATTTATCAAAATATGAGGGATGGTATTCAATATCTGATGAAGCTTATTATAATGAAGATGAGATAATAGAAGAAAATGGAAAAAAAATATCCAAACAATCAGGATCACTTGTAGAATGGGTAGAGGAGGAGTCGTATTTTTTCAAGTTATCTAAGTGGCAAGATAAGCTTTTAGATTTTTATGAAAAAAACCCTAACTTTATATTGCCCACATCGAGGAGAAATGAAGTTATTAGTTTTGTAAAAAGTGGATTAAGAGATTTATCAGTTAGTAGAAAATCATTTTCTTGGGGAATTAAAGTACCGAATGATGAAAAACATATAATTTATGTCTGGCTAGATGCTTTAACAAATTATTTAAGCGCATTAGATTATCCTGATGAAAAAAGCACATTATTTAAAAAGTTTTGGCCTGCTACTTTACACATAATTGGAAAAGATATATTAAGGTTTCACGCTATATATTGGCCAGCTTTTTTGTTGGCAGCAGGTATAGAACCTCCATTAAGAGTTTATGGTCATGGCTGGATACTTTCTGGCGAAGAAAAAATGTCAAAGTCTAAAGGCAACATTTTAGATCCTATTGAAATAATTTCCAAGTATGGACTTGATCAATTAAGATATTATTTAATAAAAGAAGTGTCTTTTGGAAATGATGGCAGTATATCAAAGAAAAACATTGTAGATTGTATAAATAATGATCTCGCAAATAATTTTGGTAATTTTGTGCAAAGAACTATTGCTTTTGCAAAAAAGAATTGTGGAAATAAAATACCAAATAAAAAGAAATTAAATGCAAAAGATGAAAAAATGTTAAATTTATTTTCAGATATTACTAAAATTAGAGAATATATAGATCAACAAAAACTTAATGAGTATATTAAGTTTATTGTAGATTCATCATTTATGTCTAATAAATATTTTAATGACGAAGCACCATGGTCACATAAAGATAATATTGATAGGCTTAATTCTATAATTTATGTTTCTCTTGAGTTAATTAGAAAAATTTCAATATTACTTTTACCTATAATACCTGAAACTGCTACTAAAGCTTTAAAATCTTTAAATATTGATTCTGGTAAAGTTAATTTTGAAAGTATAAGCAATCATGAAATTCTAAAGCCAGGAACAGAATTGAATTACCAAGGTATTCTTTTTAAAAAAATCGAAATTAATTAGTGTTTAAATGTTTTCCATTGTAATACCTACATTTAACAATCTTGATTATCTAAAACTGTGTTTAACAAGTATTAAAAATAATTCAAATTATGATCACGAGATAATTATACATATTAATCAAGGTAACGATGGTACTAAAAAATTCTTAGAAAATAATAGATACAAATTTACATATTCAGATCAAAATGTAGGCTTGTGCTCAGCTGTAAATATTGCGAGCAAAATATCTACCAAAAAATATATAATTTATGCCCATGACGATATGTATTTTTGTCCAAACTGGGATAAAGTTTTAAATTCAGAAATTAGTGGATATTCCAATGATTTGTTTTATTTATCAGCTACAATGATAGAACCAAATTCTGGACATATTAAGTTTAATTGTGGTGAAATACCAAATAACTTTAATGAAAAAAAATTAATAGAGAATTTAGACAATTTAACTTTTTACGACTTTCAAGGCTCTCATTTTGCGCCACATTTAATATCAAAAAGATTATGGGATGAGGTAGGTGGTTTTAGTGAAGAATTCAATCCAGGGAAATGTTCAGATCCAGATTTAAACATGAAACTTTGGAAAAACGGCGTAAGAATATTTAAAGGGATTAATAATTTTAAAGTATATCATTTCAGTTCTGTAACCATTAATAAACAGCGTAAAATTAAGCTTAATAATGGTCATATAACATTTTTAAAAAAATGGAAAATAACAGATAAATTCTTTAAAAAGCATTATTTAAGATATTTAACCGTTTACAATGGCCCGCTAAGAGATCCCAATAAAAATATTATCTATTTTTTGGAGTTAATTATCTGTAAAGTTAAAATGTTTTTTTACATACTAACAAACAAAAAATAGAATAATATTTCAAAAAACATGAGTCTTTTAATAAATCTATTCAATGTGTTATTTCCAGTTTTCTTAAGTATAGGAATTGGTTTTTGGTATGGAAAAAAGGATCCTAAGTTTGATACTAAATTTATTACAACTTTTTCTGGAACGATTGGTTTACCTTGTATTATTTTTTACTCACTTACAGCTTCTAATATCGAATTTAATACTTTTATAAAGTTTGCTTTTTATATATTAGTCTATGTAGTTATTTTTTCTATTATTGGTATTACTGTTTTAAAAATATTAAAAAAAGATATTTTTAGATTATTACCACCTTTTATTTTACCTAATACTGGAAACATGGGCATACCTATTTGTTTATTTGCTTATGGGAATCAAGGTTTAGCAATTGCTACTGCGATAACTTCTATTATTCTAATTTTACATTTTACCTTAAATATTTTGTTATCTAGTAAAAAATTTTCTTTTAAACCTCTTATAGAGTGTATTCCTGTCTATGTTTTATTGTTTTCATTATTTTTTGTTTATTTCAAACTACCTGTTCCAGTTTTTTTGAGCAATGCAACATTCTTAATTGGTTATTCTACTATTTTTTTAGTTTTAATGTCCTTAGGTGTAGCCCTATCAAAATTAAAAGTCTTTAATTTAAAGGAAACTTTCATCTATTCTTTCATAAGAGTTATAATTGGACCTTTAGTAGGTTTTATTTTTATAAAAGTTTTTAATCTTTCTGGAGTAGAGGCTGGAGTCATGTTTATACAAGCGTCTATGCCATCTGCTATATTAACCTATTTAATAGCCAGAATGTACTCACCTAAATCAATATATAATACTGTCGCTGGCACCGTTGCCTTATCAACTTTTTTATCTTTTTTTACACTTACAGTTGTTGTATTTTTATCCCTTAAGTACTTTAATTAAACTTGTGAAAGCAATTTTTCTTAATTTATCTGCCTGGATGATACTTCCTTTTATGGATGCTATAGCAAAATATCTATCAGCAGAATTATCTTTTTTTCAAATTACATGGGCAAGATATTTTTTTACTGTTTTTTTTACATTACCATTTATGTTTTTTTTTGTTAGAAAAAATTTAAAATGGTCTGAAAATCCTAAATTACAAATTCTAAGAGGATTAACTCTCTTTTTTGCTAACATATGTTTTTTTTATTCAATCTCAGTTATATCTATGGCAAAAGCGTTAACATTAGCTTTCGTAGCTCCTTTAGTTACCACAGCTTTTTCTACTATTTTATTAGGAGAAAAAGTTGGTTATAGACGTTGGATTGCTGTTTTAATTGGTTTTTTAGGTTCTCTAATTGTAATAAGGCCTGGCTTTATAGATTTTAATTTAGCTACACTCGCAGCATTGGGAACAGGATGTTTTTATGGTATTTACCTAATAATTACTAGAAAACTACATTCAACTGACAGTCCTTTATTAACACTTTTATTTACGGGCGCAGTAGGGGCTTTAATCGCTTCTTTATTCGTTCCGACAGTGTGGATAAACCCTTCCTTACAACAGTGGTCACTTCTTAGTTTGATAGGTATTATTGCTTGTTTGGGCCACATTCTGTTAATCTATTCTTTAAAATATGCAGATGCTTCAAAGTTGGCACCTTTTGGCTATTTTGAAATTTTTACCAATATAATTTTAGGCTATTATATATTCAAAGATTTTCCTGATTTATGGACATTTATCGGTCTTTTTATAATAGTATCTTCGGGTATTTACATATTAAAAAGGGAAGATACTTAATTTCTAATAGTAATAATTACTTACCTAATTAATTAAGTATTACTTTAAGTTTTATATATAAATAATTGTTTTTATTGTATTTTTTACAATACTTAAAGTAAATTATTATTTAGCTAATTAATAATTAATATTGAAATAACAGGTATATAAATACACAACAATAGGAACAAAACCTAAGCAAAATAAGGACTTTATAACTAATCAATTAATTAAAATATTCAGATATTGTAATTAGGTCTAACAAATCCATCCTTAAAAGATAAAAAATTGATTAATACTAAAAAAATTACAAAAAATAATCATCAATATTAAGAGCAATGCATTATGAGAATATGCTATTTAAACGAGCATAGAAGGGGTTTATTTAGTGATTTTACAATATCCTCTACAACTTAAGGGCGATATTGTTATTATATGAAATAACATCTAAAAATAGCTAAAAAACATTGATTTTAATGGTCTTTTAAGCCTTTCAACTATAATAAAGACTTATTAATAAAGACTTATTTAAGTATTTTTCTATAAACAAATATTATAACAAATATTACAATTAGGGCAGCTACACCAGTGTCACCAACGCTATTAAGCAGCGTAATCAAGTTATTTGTAACTTGAGAGCCAAAAAAAGCAACGTTGGGGCCAAACAATATCTCTGCAAAGACAGATACTCCTAATAAAAGCAAACCTAATTCAACAAAATGCTTTAAATAAATTTTTATTTTTTCAATTAAAGATATCATCTATATATTTCCTTACTTTATAAGTATTTCGAAGTTTCACCCCAATTTTATTGGGTAAATTGGGGTGAAATTTCTACAAAGAGGGTTTTAATAAATCAAATTACCTGTAAAACCCTAATATGATTAGAGCTGCTATTAAACCAACAATTCCAGCATCTCCTAATCCTTGAACTAGCTCCACTATGTTATCGGCTATACCTCCAACAAATGGAACATTTCCACCAAGTAGAGAAACAACGATACCTAAACCAAGTAATGCAATTACTACTTTAGTTAATTCATTTACCGTTGAAGTAAATCCACCAAGTATTTTCATGTTTTTCTCCCTTTTTGTTTTACATACTACTTATATGCGAATCGCAATTAGTAGTTATGAATTCTTTTATCATACTATATATAGTAAATATCTATAATTTTTTTTTTAAATTTATTATTTGACAAATGATTTATATCCAGTATATTACTATCGATAATTAATGGTTATCAATACTAATTAAATGAATGAAATAATAACTGACATAAAATCATTACAAGAAGAAACTTTAATAAATTTAAAGAATTCAAAAGCAATTAATACAATTAGAGCTTACAAGGCAGATTTTAAGGATTTCACATTATTCTGTATCAAAAATGGTGTTAAAGCACTTCCCTCAGAACCAAAAATTGTATCTCTATATTTAACCTATTTATCATCAAAAGAATGTAAAATGAGTACTTTAAAGCGTAGATTGGTTTCTATAGGAGTAGTTCATAGGCTTAAAGGTCATTACTTAGATACAAAACATCCAACAATTATTGAAAATATTATGGGTATCAAGAGAAGAAAAGGCAGCATTCAAAAATCAAAAAAACCTATATTAATTAATCATTTAAAAGCAATTATTAAATCAATTGATGAAGATCGTTCTGAGCAAATAAAAAAAGTAAGAGATAAAACGATAATTCTTCTAGGTTTTGCAGGAGGCTTCCGTAGACTTGAATTGATTTCAATAGACTATGAAGACTTAGAATTTGTTCAAGAGGGTCTTAAAATCACTATTAGAAGGTCTAAAACCGATCAATTTGGAGTGGGTTCGGTTAAAGGACTACCCTACTTTAATAATCAGGAATTTTGTCCAGTTAATCACCTCAAAAAGTGGATAGAAGTAAGCAAAATACAAGCTGGACCTTTATTTAGAAGGTTTTCTAGAGGATCTAACTTAACAAAATTCAGGCTTACAGATCAATCTGTAGCACTTTTAATAAAACAACATTTAAATAATGCTGGAATTGATAGTAAAAACTACTCTGGACACAGCTTGAGATCAGGTTTTGCAACTGTTTCTGCTGAGTCCGGAGCTGATGAAAGAAGCATAATGGCTATGACTGGTCATAAAACAACTCAAATGGTAAGAAGATATATCAAAGAAGCAAATCTATTTAAAAATAATGCACTAAATAAGATAAAAATATGAATATTTCAGTCGTAGGATTGGGAAAACTAGGTCTACCTTTTGCATTTTTCCTTGCGTCATTTAATAATCGGGTTTTTGCATTTGATATAAACAAAAATATTTCAAAGCAAGTTAATCATAAAAAATCAACTTTTGTAGAACCGGAACTAAAAATTTATATAAAAAAATATAAAAAAAATGTTTTTTTCAAAAATTCAATTGATGAAGTTATCGATGAGACTGATATAACTTTTTTAGTCTTGCCTACTCCAAGTATGAAAAATGGATCTTTTTCGAACGAATATATTCTTAAAGTGTTAATGAAAATAGCAAAAAAAATCAAAACTAAAAAAAAAAACATTTTATTAATATAACAAGCACAGTAAATCCAAGCTCATGTGTAAAAGTTTTCATACCCTTTATGGAAAGAAATGGTTTAGTTAATAAAAAAGATTTTTTTATTATTTACAATCCTCATTTTATTGCACAGGGAACTACGTTCAATAATCTAAAAAAACCAGATATTTTGTTAATAGGCACTGATAATAAAAAAAGTGAAAAAAAAATGTTAAATCTATATAAAAATATTTATAAAAAAAATATATACAAGTTACTAAACCTAACAGAAGCAGAAATAACTAAATTATCAGTTAATTCATATATAACAAATAAAATATCTTTCGCTAATTATATATCAGAAATCTCTGAAAATTTAAAAGATGTAAATGGAGTAAAAATACTGGACGCTATTGGGAATGACAGAAGAATAGGAGGATCGTATTTTAAGCTAGGAACAAAATTTTCTGGACCATGTTTCCCAAGAGATAATAAATCATTATCTTTCTTTTCTAAAAAAATAGGCGTTAATAATTATTTACCAGAGAGTGTAGATAAAGTTAATAAAAAACAAACAGAAAGAATAATTAAAAAAATTAAATTCTTTAGTAAAAATTTTAAAGGTAAAATAAGCATTGGCTTACTTGGAATAACATATAAATCAAATACAAACGTTATATTAGATAGTCAATCTTATGATTTAATCAAAAAGATTAATAGTAAAGTCCTTAAAGTAAAAAAAATTAATTATTATGACAATTATGTTAAAAGAAAAAATTATTTAATAGGAAATAATAAAATAAACTACACAAACAATATAAAAATTTTAGTTAAAAAATCAGATATAATTTTAATAATGTATAAAGATAAAGAATTTTTTAAACTTAAAAATGTGATTCCCAAAAAGAAGAAAATAGTAATAGATTGTTGGAACTTAATTAAAAATTTAAAAAAACCTTATATTTATTCACAACTAGGTAAAATTAATTAAATATTAATCCAATTATTTGGATATATATCCAAATTTGAAGACATAAAAAGATCTTTATCCGGTTTAACACAAATTTTATTTTTGTTTTTAGAGAGCCAAGCAGCCCACCAACTAAATGTACTTGGGCTTATTATAAAATGTTTGCATAATGTCATTAAATAAAAATCATCAATAGGCATTAAACTTTCATTTTTATCCATATACTTAAATTCATTACCAATAAAAGATTTTTTTATAAGATTAAAATCATTTGAAAAAATAAAAAACATTGGATTACTTATTTTTTTTTTAAAGAATTCAATAGCTTTTTTGCAATGTAAAATAGTTTTTTGTGTATAAATGTTTGATTTTTCTAAATTTAAAATTTTATTTTGTTTTTTTATTGTTTCAGAAAAAACATGATTTCTTATATGTATTAATACAGAGTTGCTATTTAATATATCATTTTTAAAAGCCTCATTTTTGTCAATTATATTTTGATTAAAATTAAATTCAGATTTAATATCTGTTTCATAATCTTTAAAATATTTTTCTGATTGGAAGTATCCCTCCATATAAACTATATCCTGATATCTATTACAAAAATATTTATTAGAAAATTTAATAAAGGAATTTTTTTTTTTATCTTCAATTAAAAATTTTTTTTTATTTCTTAAAAAATCAAGTTTTTTATCAACTTTTCTTTTTATATTTTTATATTTATTGTTAAATTTATAATGTTGTTCAGTAATATTTGAAGTAATTTTAAAATTATCTAATTCATATCTAATTTTTCTATCTTCTTTTAAAAATCCACTTTCATTGTCTATTTCTAAAATTTTATTAATTTTTTTTGAAATAGCAAATGCCGAAGCATATAAGAATAGTTGATTGCCCAAGCCATTAGCAATTCTTACTATTAATTTTTGTGGCATATTTATTTGTTTTTTTTATTTATATAATGTCTTTTAAAAATACCTTTTGCTTGCAGTCTTTCCTCGTATTTTTTAATATCTCTTACTAATTTCCTGTCATATAAGTGAATGATAACAATTAGAAATATTATAAATAAAATAATTATCGAGAATAAAGTTATTTCGTTCATTGTATTGATTTAACCTTTTTGTATTTTTCTAAGTTATTTTCAAATTCAGAAAGACGTTTCCATATACTCCGCAATTCTGTAATTGTAGTCCAATTATGCAAAAATAGTGCAAATCCACCATGTACTCTTGAAAATGCATTTGAAACTTGAACCATTACTCCCAATGTGATTAATCCAGTAAACAAACCAGGTCCCATTATTAAATAAGGTGCTATAATCATAAATTGATCATAAGTAGTCATCCATCCATCAAAATATCCATAATGCAAATATAGACGATGATAATTAAATCTTATTCCTATAAATAATTCAACGAGAGTTTCCGTTTGTGCATAATTTTTTTTGTCATCTTCACCTAGTACTAAATCTTTCCTAAAAGCTGCTTCAACTCTTTGATTATTATATTCTAAACCAGGTAACTTTATTCCTACAAACCAAGAAATTAATATTCCTCCCAAAGAAATAATCAGAGTGAACCAAACAAGAGAACCTTCTATATCTCTTAAAATAGGTATATCAACTTTTTCACTAAGGCCCCACAATATTGGAATAAAGGCAATTAAAGTCATTACCGCTCTAATAACTTGCAATCCTAGAGACTCAATTATTCTAGCAAATCTATTACAATCTTCCTGTATTCTTTGACTTGCCCCTTCTATCTCATGTTCTACAACTTGCCATCTAGGAATATAATCAAAAGTAATAGCCTCTCTCCATCTTAATCCATAAATTCGAGTAAACCATCCTGTAAAAATTGCTAAAAAAATATATGGAAATGCTATTACCACAAATGAAGGACTACCTTCAAATCCATTTAAAATATATTTTACCGAAAGCAACTGATTAAAAAATTCCTCAATTCCTTCATTAGGTGCATCCTTATAATTTGCTGCATTTTGCAAAAGGTCGTAAAATTTGCCATACCATGTATTTATAGCTACGGTCATTTGGACTTGAACCCACAATGATACAATCAATATGGAAAGACCACCCCAAGACCATATTCTCCAACGTTTATTTAAAAAAAAACTTCTTAACATATTTAAGTTGATTAACTATTTTTAGTAAAATTGTCTGCGTAGGATTTTTTTACAGTTTTTCTTAATTTTGGCTCTATAACATAATAATCAATGTTATTTTTTTTTGCATAAATTATAGCTAATTCTTTAGAAGGAAATTCTAGTTTTATTTCAGACAATGTATCTGTAGAACTCTCCCACCCCATCAATGGATTAATTGAATTATCTTTTGTATCAAATTCCAAAAACCAATTATTATATTTTGCCTTACCTGATTGCATAGCTGTCTTAGTGGGTTTGTATATTTTGGCTTTTTTCATAAAATGGTCGGGGCGGTAGGATTTGAACCTACGACCCTCTGGTCCCAAACCAGATGCGCTACCAGGCTGCGCTACGCCCCGATCGATTGTTTTATATTGTATATAATTTTTTTTATCAATAGAAATACTTCTATACAGCTAATTAGTATTAAACTTTATATTTTCACTTATCTCTTTAACAAAAATATCTGAAATTAATTTATACCCAAGCACATTTGGATGACCAGAGCAGTTTTTAAACCAATTTTTATAATCATTAAAATCATTTCTTTGTGAAAGTTTTGCTCCAAAATCAATAAAAAAAACTTGATTAGATTTTAATAAATTAACCAAAGGTTGGTAAACAAATTTTCCCTTACTTTTAAAATATTTTAAATCTTTACAAGTAGGAATTATTGTTATTACAGGGACTTTTTGATTAAATTTAGCTAAATTAATAAATTCATCAATTATTTTATATGTAAGATTTATATCATCATTATTAAGATAATGATGAGAAAACCATGGCTCTTTATTTATAAATTTTTTAATTCTGTGATGTTTAAATAGAGCATAAACAAAATTATAAATGTAAGAATAATTAAAGTTAAAATTAGAAAAATTATATTCTGGTAAATAATATTCATATTTAAACTTATTTTTTTTAATATTTTCTACGTTAAATTTATAATCTTGATAATTTTTAAAACTAACTATTGGTACATGTATTAGATTTCCATTTTCGTCTAAATAAGCAGTCGGTTTAAAACCTTTTTTTTGATTTTGGTAAATAAGTTCTCTATATTGGTTGCGAATTCTCGCAATATTTTCTGTAGTATGATTTAATACAATTATTTCAGAATTATCAAATTTTGAATTAATTTTGTATTTCAAATAAGATTGGTACAAACCATAACCACCCGAACCATAATTTGAAACATTACATTTTAGTTTTTTGGAAGATAATTCTGACCAACTTAAATCTTCATTTACTTCAGCAGAAAAAGTAAAACTGTCCCCATATAATGATACACAATAGTTTTCAAATTTACTTTTAGATCTTGGTATAAATCCTGAAATATTAAAATTATCATTTCTTATTGGCCAACCCAAGATTTCATCTCTTTTTTTAACTAAATGATTATAATCTTTCTCTGACAATGTTTTTTTTGAATAAAATAAAATTTTAAATTTGCTATTTGCTACGAAAAAATAAATAGAAAACTCAATAAAAAAATAAACAATAATAAGTATTATAAATATAACGCTATTTTTTTTCATTTCGAAAATTGTATAAAGTATATATAGGTAATATTATAGTAATATAAATTTAAAACTAAATTAATGAAATAAATTAATTTATATATATACAAGTATTATATGATTATTAGTTGCGAAAATTGTGGGAAAAAATTTAAAATTGATGATAATTTAATTTCTGAAAAAGGAACATTGGTTCAGTGTGGATCATGTCAGCATAAGTGGCATCAAAAAAAAAATAATATAGATAATACAGTAAAAATTTCAAAAAAAAATGATTTTTTAATAGATCGCACAACGTCAATATCTGATGATAAAAAAAGTAGGAAGACTAAAACTAAAAAAATTACAGAAAAACAAAAAATAAGAAATACTGAAATTGAAAAAATTTCGAAGCAATTAAAAAAAGAAAAAGATTTAGCTAAAAGTTCGTTAGCTTCAAAAACTAAAACTCCAAAAAAAATAAAAAAAGTTGGTTTTTTAAGTTATTTAATTATTATTATAATAACATTAATCTCAATATACATTATTCTTGATACATTTGAATATCAAATAACTATGTACTGGCCAAAGTTTAAATTTTATTTTTCATATATTAATGAAACTTTGATCAACATTTATATTTTAATAAAAGATTTGATTAAGTCTTACAGCTAATGATTATAAGAATTACAAAAGCTTTTAAGTGGTTTTTTAAATTAGAATCTGCCAGCGGACTTCTTTTGTTGTTCAGTGCAGTTATAGCATTATTTTGGAGCAATTCATCATATGCTGAAAATTATTTTAGTATATTAAATAAATATTTTTTCATTGGTATTAATAATTTTGGATTAAAATTATCATTACTACATTGGATAAATGATGCTTTAATGGCTGTATTTTTTTTTGTTGTTACATTAGAAATAAAAAGAGAATTTATTGAAGGTGAACTTTCAAATCCAAAACAAGCATTGCTGCCTATTATAGGCGCAGTAGGAGGAATGCTTGTGCCTGCGTTAATTTATATTTATATAAACATTGAGTCTCCCTCCACTCTTGTTGGATGGGCCATTCCTTCTGCTACAGATATAGCTTTTTCTTTGGGAGTGTTATCATTATTAGGATCAAGAGTACCTATATCTTTAAAAGTTTTTCTCACAGCTTTAGCAATTATAGATGATTTAGGTGCAATTTTAATTATAGCCTTCTTTTACTCTACAAAATTAAATCTACTATATTTATTTTTAATTTTTATTTCTTTAATTTTTCTAATTGTAACAAATAAATTAGGTGTTAAAAAAGCATTTCCCTATTTAATTATTGGATTAATAATGTGGTTATTTACATATGGATCAGGAGTTCATGCCACTATAGCAGGAGTTCTGTTGGCTTTAACTATACCTCATAGAAAAAAAAATAAAGACTACTCTTTATTAATTAGATTAGAGCATTCTGTAGCTCCTTATGTAGCCTTTATAATTATGCCTATTTTTGCATTAGCCAATGCTGGAGTATCTTTAGATGGATTTAATTTATCTAGCTTAAAAGCAACAGTGCCACTTGGTATCTTGCTAGGTTTATTTGTAGGCAAACAAATTGGAGTTTTTATTTTTTCATATATATCAATAAAACTTAAAATAGCTCAAATGCCAAATAATGCGAATTGGATAAATTTATATGGAGTAGGAATTTTAACTGGAATTGGTTTTACAATGAGTTTATTCATAGGTAATTTAGCTTTTGTTGATGATATATCTCAGATAGATGGCGTAAAAATTGGAGTTTTAACGGGATCTCTTTTGTCTACATTAACTGGATATCTTCTTTTATTAATAACTAGTAAAAAAAATAATGCTAATTATTAAATGTTCAAAAAATTTTATATTTATATCATAATGTTTTCCCTATTTAATTCTCCTACAAAAAGTAATTATGAAAAATTAGTTTATGATTTTAAATTTAATGATATTAATGGTAGTATTTTAAGTCTAGATAAATATAGAAATAAAGTAATTTTAATAACAAATGTAGCTAGTAATTGTGGTTTTACAAATCAATATGAAGACTTACAAACGTTATGGGACCAATACAAGAAAAAAGGTTTAATTGTTATAGGCACCCCTTCCAATGATTTTGGTAAGCAAGAACCAGGAACTAATAAGGAAATTAAAAAATTTTGTGAAGTCAATTTTGGTATATCTTTTCCAATTACAGAAAAAATATCTGTAAAAGGAGATAATGCGCACCCTTTTTTTTTATGGGCTAAAAAAAATCATGGCTTATCTGCCATACCTAAATGGAACTTCCACAAAATAATTATTGGTAAAGATGGTAAAATTGTAGATACTTTTTCATCTATTACTAAGCCTTCCTCAAAAAAATTTATTTCATCAATAGAAAAAGCTTTAAAATAAAATTATTTATTTACTAACAAAAAATCTTTTATATATTTTTTTAAATCAATCTTACCGAAGTGTTTGTAAACCTTATTTGATAAATTCATATTTGTTAAAGCAGAAGCATATCTTTCACCTGATCTTTTTGGTAAATATTTAATTTTAGATCCAAACATTTTAGCCACTTCAATTATTGAGTAACTTTTGTGATGAGCTATGCTGTAATGTCGACAGAGATTTTTTTTCCAAGCTAAATAACAAATTTCGACGGTATCATGTATATGTGTAAATCTTCTTGTTTGATTTCCTGGCCTAACTATAGGTAATGACTTATTAAATTTATAATGATTTTCAAAAATTCCTATTACAGTAGCCATTTTCCCTTTAAATATTTGATTTGGACCATATACGTTGTAAAAATAAATAACTTCATATTTAAATTTAAACCATTTCTTTAAATTTTCTAATAATTCTAAATTTT
>MDTG01330821.1_pt1 | contig 23673 bp, 24 predicted proteins | sample 811421 | NCBI WGS metagenome assembly MDTG01 (sample SAMN05326645, study PRJNA326480) | marine metagenome | isolation source: seawater | place: Pacific Ocean: South East | collected 2011
CAAGACCTTGTCTTTTTTCTGAGTGATAATTAATTCCATCATATGATACTATTCCACAACCTTCTTGTCCTCTGTGCTGTAGTGCATGCAATCCCAAGGCCACCATTGCAGACGCATCATCATGGTTTGAAATACCAAAAATTCCACATTCCTCTTTTAATTTATCTTGTTTAAATTTTCTCAATTTTTTCTTTCGTATCGATGAAATCTTCATTAGAAGGAAATTCTTCTATCAATATCTCACTGCTTTTACTTATTAAATTGAATGAAATTGCATCCTCAGCTGATATACCCCAATTTTGATAAGGATAAAACCAATTAAAAATTGAAAATAAACATACCCCAACAATATAACCTTTAAAAAAACCAAAAAACAAACCAAAAATCTTATCAATGGAGCCAACTCCGGTCCACGTTACAGCTTTGCTTAACATTTTCCCAAAAAGTATAATAATGAAAAGAGTTAAAATAAATATTCCTATTCCTAGACCTATGTTATTAATGAATTCCGACTGAATGTACTCACTTACAGTAGGCTGTAATTTTGGCACTAAAATAATTGTAACTATAGTGGAAAGAACCCACTTCATAAACGAAATTAAACTTAGAGAAAAACCTTTTAAAAAACATTGAATTACATTGTAAACAAGAATAATCAGAAAAAAAATGTCAAAAAAATTAACGCTATCAGCGAAATCTTTAAACAAATCAGTCATTAATTTATACCACTAACTTCTTCACCAAATGGTTTAAACGTAAGTATTAATTTTGGTAATAAAGTTAAAACCGATATCATGGCCAATAACATTGCAATCCCTGTAAATATACCAAAGTAAATTGTAGGGATAAAATTAGATAAAACTAAAATTGAAAAACCAAATACTATCGTAATTGAGGTATTTAAAATAGCTACTCCAACAGTATTATGACATTTATCTAAAGTCTTATTATAATTGTTAATTTTTTTAAATTCCTCCCTGAATCTATAAATATAATGAATGCTATTATCTACTGCTATTCCGATAGTAATGGCTGCAATAGTTATTGTCATCATATCTAGGGGAATTCCAAGCATCCCAATTATTCCAAGAATAAAAAAAGCAGCGATAAAATTAGGTACAATTCCAATGAAAGAAAGCGTTGTATTTCTGAATAAAACTAAAAACATTAAAAATATTCCTAGTATTACTATTCCTAATGTAAGTATTTGAGATTTAAATAAACTTTGGAGCAAATTGTTAAATAATATTAGCACACCTGCTAACTTGTATTCATCTTTTTCTAAACCTATTTTAGTATTTAACTCTTTATTAATTTTATTTATTAAATCATTTCTTCTCAAATCTTTAAGTGAGTCTTTTATTCTTACACTAATTCTAGCCTCATCTTTTTCAACAGATATGTAAGGTGATACTATTTCTTTTTTTATTTCATCAGGTATCTTGCTATATAGAACTGCAATCTCTAAACTTTGCAATTTTTTATTATTTAGATCTTCAGCTACTCTTAAAATAGATCCAAAAGACAAAACTTTACCTATTTCAGGCATAGAGTCTAAATATTCATGAACTTGAATAATTTTATCCATCTTATCTCTAGTAAACCAATATTTTGATTTATCATTATCGTTTTCTTCCTCCCATTCATCAAATTCATCATCTTTGGTTTCATTTTTTTTTGTTTTAGATGGAAATTTTAAAATAATATTTAATGGAGTTGTGCCGCCTAAATCTTCATCAATTTTTTTCATTCCCTTATAAATTTCAGTCTCTTTGTTAAAATAATTTATGAAACTATTTTCAACTTGAAGCTTAGAAATACCAACTAGACTTAATAAGATAATCAACAAAGTAGTCCCGAAAATTAAAACTCTATTGTTTTTCGTAAAAGAAGCTAATGCAGACGTTACTAAAGATTTTTCTGTGTCATTAACACTAAGCTCATTCTCAGATGATATCTGACTTATTAAAGAAGGCACTAATAGAAAGGTGACAAACAAAGAAACTATTAACCCTAAGGTCATCATCCATCCAAAGTCTATTATTGGTTTTATTCCGCTAAAAACCAAAGATAAAAATGCACAAATTGTTGTTAAAACAGTATAAAGAATTGGCAGCATCATTTTTTTACTTGCCTCAAAAATAATTTCATATTTTGGTAGATTGGGAAATTCCTTCTTTAATTGTAAAAATCTTACCGTTAAGTGAATATTCATTGCCATATTCAAAATAAGCATTAGAGCAATAAAATTTGATGAAATCACTGTCACTTTCCAGCCGATTAAACCCAACAATCCAATCATTATAATTACAGAGGTTCCGCACCCTAATAATGGCATAATCACCCATTTAATATTTTTGAAAATAAACCAGAGCGTCAAAACAATAAAAATAAATACTCCAACTCCAAACACGATTATGTCGCTTTTAATAAAACTCATCATGTCATTAGCTATCATTGGAATTCCCCCTAAGTGAATTTTAGCATTTTCCCCATATTTGCTAATAACATCCCTTATTTCAGAAATATTTTGGCGATTTCTTAAATTATATAAATTTTTGTAATCTTCGTATTCTTTAATAAATATTTTATAATTAATTTTTTCTTCTTTTGTTAAATTCGAGTCTTTTATTTGATTGTAATATTTTTCTTTAATTTTTTGATACTCTGAAAGTCTCTCATCTTTTTTTAAATAAACAACAATACCTGAAGTTTTACCATCTTCGCTTATTACATAATTCTTATATATTGGACTATTAACAATTTCATCAAAACCTCTTTTTCTATCAATTTCTGGATAAGCTAATGTTTTGTAATTTTTTAGTCTTTCCATTAATCCTTCATCTGTGCTTTTTAAAAGAGGAACATCAATCACAGTTATTACGCTATCGACCCAAGTTAATTTCTCAATTTTTGATTTTAATAGTTGGAGATCAAGAATAGTTTCTTTTTCGATGAAGTCTGAAATAGGAGTATAAGTTAATACTAAAAAATCTTTTGAACCATAAGTTAAATTCACCTCTCTTAAATATTTAAGATCAGGATCTCCATCAAGTAGCAGAGCATCTGAAGATGCATCTAGGTTAAAATTCTTTGAATGATAAAGAGAGTAAAAAATTATAATTATTAAAAAAAAAAGAGTGATTTTTGAAAAGTCTGTAACAATTTTTTTATAAATATTACCCAACATTAGAATATTTCAGATATATCTTAATTTTTTTATAACAAAAGAAAAATTATGACTAATTACGACTTAAATCTTTAAATTTAGTATAAATTCCCTCAAACTCGACCTTAACAGTACCAGTGGGGCCATGTCTTTGTTTACCTAATATTATATCCGCTAAACCATTTACATCGTTCATCTTTGATTGCCATTCTGCGTGTTCAATAGAACCTAATTTAGGTTGTTTTCTCTCTAAATAATAAGCCTCTCTATAAACAAACATCACTACATCCGCATCTTGCTCGATAGAACCGGATTCTCTTAGATCCGCAAGTTGTGGTTGTTTATCATCTCTTTGCTCAACAGCTCTTGATAACTGAGATAGGGCAAGTACTGGAACTGATAATTCTTTTGCCAATGCTTTAAGACCCTGAGTAATTTCAGAAATCTCTTGAACTCTTCCATCGTTCTTATTTGAACTCGATCTCATTAATTGGATATAATCAACAACAATTAAGCTCAATCCGAATAATCGTTTAATTCTCCTAGATCTATTACTTAACGTTGCAATTGTAATTGCTGGTGTTTCATCAATATATAATGGAAGATTATAAATATTTCGTGAAGTTTCAATATATCTATTAATCTCTTCTTCAGTAACTTTTCCTCTTCTTATATCATCTGATTTTATTCTTGCTTGTTCAGATAAAATTCTCGTTGAAAGTTGTTCAGAAGACATTTCTAAAGAAAAAAAAGCAATTGATGATTTTTCTTGTCTTTTTAAAATATTTTGAGCAGCATTATACGCTATGTTTGTTGCTAACGCTGTTTTACCCATAGAAGGTCTACCCGCTAAAATAACTAAATCGGATTTATGTAAGCCTCCAAGTTTTTCGTCTAAATCAGCAAGGCCAGTTGGAACACCAACTATACCTTGATCGTTTTGCATCGCTAAAGTTGCCATTTCAATAGTCTGATCCAAAGCTTGATTGAATTTTAAAAAAGATTGAGAAAAACTTCCTCTTTCCGCAAGGTCAAAAAGAGATTTTTCAGTACTTTCAATAATATTTTCTGCATCTAATTTTTCAGAATTAGCATTTAGTGTGTCATCAGATAATTTATCGGAAATTTGTACTAATTCTCTCCTCAAATACATCTCATGAATGATTTTTGCATAATCTACAGCCTGTTTTGATGACCCTGAAAATCTCGTAAGCTTTACTAAATATTCAGTTCCACCAACTTCATTTAACATATTGTCTTTTTCAAAAAAATTTTTCAAAGTTATCGGATTGGCAATCATCCCTTTATTATTGAGACTTTCTATAACTTCATAAATCTTAATGTGAGCTGGATCGTAAAATATTGTGGAATTAACTATATTCGATACCTCATCAATTATGTCATTATTAACCAGTATTGATCCCAACAAAGCTTGTTCTGCCTCCAAATTTGATGGTTGTTTATCATTAATGTCACTTTGTAGAGAGTTTATTTTTTTCACTCAATAAATATAAATTCAACAATAAAAACTTTAAAGAAAAAAGTTTTGCACTCTTTTTTCAATTCTGTGGAGAAGTTACTTAGATTGGATTTTATCTATTTTGATAGATATTATAGCTTGAACTTCGGAGTGAAAGTTTACTGATGCTTTAAATGAACCAATTTTATTGATTTCCTCTTTTAATACTAATTGAGAGGGACTAACCTCTGCATTCAATTGTTCTTTAATGAAATTTGTGATTTCTTTAGGCTTAATAGATCCGTATAAATCTCCATTTTCTTTACATTCTTTTTTAAAAATAATTTGCTTGTTGCTAATTAAATTTGCCGTTTTTACAAATTTATTTTTTAATTCAATATTCTTTTTATTAAGCTCTGCTTTTTTTTTGAGAACTAATTCTTGATTTTCTTTATTAAATCTTAAAGCCTTCCCATACTTTAAAAGAAAGTTTCGGCCATAGCCATTTTTCACAGTAACTTTATCACCGATGTTTCCTAAGTTTATTAAATTCTCTAATAAAATCACTTCCATATTACAACAATCCTAAAATTTTTGCTCTTTTTATTTCCCTGTTGAGTTTTTTTTGTTTACTGAAAGAAACAGATGTGAATTTTGCTGAAATAATTTTTCCATTTTCTGATATGTATTTTTTTAAGAGACTTACGTTTTTGTAATCAATGATCGGAGCATTTTTCACAGAAAGAGGACATTTTTTGGAAAATTTACCATCATTTTTTTGAAATAAACTGAGTTTATTTAAAGAAGAAGATCCTTTTTTTTGAAATTTTTTATTTTTACGCTTCATTGTGTTACTTTCCTTTTTTAAAAAATTCGTTTTTGGTATCTAAATTTTTATATTTAACTATAAGATGTCTGATGATAGATCGATCAACTTTGATTTTCTTTTTAATCTCAGTAATTGTTGAGCTATCACCTTCAAATTTATAATGAATGTAAAAACCTTTCTTATATTTTTTTATTTTGTTGGCTAGGTTCAATAAACCCCAATCCTCTATTTTAATTACCTTTCCTGCTGAATTATTGATCAAAAGATTATACTTTTCTTTGATATCATTGATTTCTTTTTCAGCTAAATCTTGTCTTGCGATTACAGTATTTTCGTAAAAAGCCATGTTATTTATAGTAAATTATTATTTATAAAATGTGGTTTATACTATAATAAAGAATTATAGCAATACTTATAATCATCGAAAAAATTGTAAAAATGAACGCTTTATTATTCCCAGGACAAGGCTCCCAAATAGTTGGAATGGGTTCTGAATTTTACAATAATTTTGAATTTGTAAAAGACATTTTTAAATCTGCCGACGAAAAACTTGGATTTTCTTTATCAAAAATTATCCTTGAGGGACCATCCGATCAACTACAATTAACTAAAAATACGCAACCTGCAATACTGACTGTAAGCTATTCAATTTTCAAAACTTTAAAAAATGAATTTAATTTTGATAAAAATTTTTTTAAATATTTTGCAGGTCATTCATTAGGTGAGTATAGTGCTCTAGTTAGTTCTGAAGCAATAAGTTTTGAAGATGCGATTTATTTATTACATGAACGAGGTAAAGCAATGCAAAACGCTGTCCCAGTTGGAGCAGGTGCAATGATAGCAGTGTTAGGTTTAAAGACCGAAGAAGTTAAAGATTATTTAAATAAGCATAAAAGTAAAATTGAAGTTTGTGAAATAGCAAATGACAATGCCTCAGGTCAAGTTATAATAAGTGGTAAAAAAAAATGTGTTGAAATAGTTCAAGAAAGTTTAAAAGAAAAAAAAATCAAAACTATCCCTCTTAAAGTTAGCGCACCATTTCATTGTTCATTGATGAAAAAAGCTGCAGAGGAGATGAGCAATAAAATTAATGAAACTTTATTTAAAAAACCATTATTTAATATAGTGAATAATGTTGAGGCAAAAGTTGAAACAGATATAGACAAAACAAAAAAAATTTTAATAGATCAAATTTTTTCTACTGTAAGATGGCGAGAGAGCTTAATTTATATGGAAAAATCTGGAGTAAAAAATTTTATTGAAATAGGGCCCGGAAAAGCTCTTACTGGCATGGTAAAAAGAACTGTTAAAAATGTAAATTGCTTTTCAATTAATTCAATTACTGATATGAAAAACTTAATTAATGAATTTAAAAAATAAAAAAGTTTTAATTACTGGCGCAACTGGTGGAATAGGGAATAGTTTAGTTGAAACATTTTATTCTCATGGGTCAATTATAGTTGCAACAGGAACAAATTTGGAAAAACTTACCAATCTAAAGAAAAAATTTCCAAACATTCACACTGAACCTTTCAAACTTCAAGAACATAATGAAATTGATAATTTTATTAATACTGTTGATGAAAAATTGAAAGGTCTTGAGATACTCGTTAATAACGCTGGAATTACTTTAGATAATTTATCTCTTAGATTAACAGACGAAAATTGGAAAAAAGTAATTGATATTAATTTAAATTCTACCTTTTTGATGTGCAAATACTCTATTAAAAAAATGCTTAAAAAAAAATATGGAAAAATAGTTAATATTACTTCTATAGTAGGACACACAGGTAACGTAGGACAAGCAAACTATGCTGCCTCAAAAGCAGGCATAATAGGTTTTTCAAAAAGTTTAGCCCAAGAGTATGCAAAAAAAAACATCAATGTAAATTGTGTGTCTCCAGGTTTTATCAAAACAGAAATGACTGATAAAATTAATGAGGAATTTAAAAAAATTTTGATAGATAAGATCCCATCAGGAAGCCTTGGAACAGCAGAAGACGTCTCAAATTGTGTTGCATTTCTTACTTCAGACATGTCCAAGTACATTAATGGCGAAACTATTCATGTGAATGGTGGAATGTATATGTCTTGACAATTCTGTTTAATAATTTATTAAGAAATTAAATTAAAGAAAGGATTTCATGTCAGAAAATATTAAAGAAAAAGTTAAGAAAATTGTTGCAGATCACTTAGGTGTGGAAGAAGAAAAAGTTACAGATGAAGCAAGCTTTATAGACGATTTAGGAGCTGATAGTTTAGATACAGTTGAATTAGTTATGGCTTTTGAAGAGGAGTTTGGATCAGAGATATCTGATAGCGAAGCAGAAAAAATTTTAACAGTAGGGGATGCAATTAAATTTATTGAGAGTAAAGCTAGTTAATAATATCGATGCCTCAAAATGAGGAAAATATATCGCTGATTTTATCATCGCCTTCTGGAGCAGGCAAAACAACCTTAAGCAAAAAAATTCAACAAAAATATCAAAATTTTAAAATCTCAGTTTCCCATACTACAAGATCACCAAGAGATAATGAAATAGATGGAGTTGATTATCATTTTGTCAGTAAAAAAAAATTCCTAGAACTAATTGAAAATAATAGTTTTTATGAGCATGCTAAAATTTTTGAAAATTATTATGGAACTCTTAAAGCTGAGGTAGATTCTATAATTAAAAAAAATGATATTTTATTTGATATAGATTGGCAGGGCACAAAACAACTATCAAATTATAAAAATTTAAATTTAGTCAAAATATATTTGACCACAAATGATAAAGAAGAGCTTAAAACAAGACTAATTAAAAGAAATCAAAATTCATTGCAAGAGGTTGAAAAAAGATCCAAGTCTTTTGATAAGGATATCTTGCATTGGAGTGACTACGATTATGTAATCATAAACGAAAACTTAGAGTCTTGTTTCAAACAAATCGAAAAAATAATCAAAATTGAAAAAACAAAATTATTTACCAGCCTCATATAGTTCAGTAATTTTATAATAAATCTCTGGTTTAATTTTAGAAGGACGAAGATGTAAATTCAAATTTTGAATTTTTTTGATTTCATTTTCGTTAAGAATTTTTTTTATATTCTTATTTATCATTTTCCTTTTATTAGAAAATAAAATACTTGTTACTTTCTCTAAATTATTTAAATCTTTAATTTTAATATTTATTTGTTTTATAGGTTTAAAATGAATAACAACTGATTCAACTTTTGGTTTTGGAAAAAAACAATTGGGAGATACAAAGAATTTTTTTATTGCATGTAACCTGTAATTTGACATGACCGATATTCTACCGTAATTTTCTGAAGGATATTCTCCTAAAATTTTTTCCCCTAATTCTTTTTGAAACATTAAAATAACATCACTATAGCATGGAGGCCATTTAGTATTTTTAATTATTTTGACAAGAATTTGTGAGGAAATATTATAAGGTAAATTTCCAAAAATAATCGAGTCTTTTATTTTTAATTTTTCTAAGTCTATCTTAAGAATATCTTTATTTAGATTTTTAAAATTTTTTTTTTTATTATGTTTAATTTGCAATTTTTTTGAGAGAATATCATCTTTTTCTATAGTAAGTACTGATTTTGGTTTTTGCTTTAAAATTTCATCAGTAAGAGCACCTTCCCCAGGACCGATTTCTATTATATTTTTGTTTTTAATTTTTGTTAAACTTAAAATTTTTCTAATTATATTCTTATCTATCAAAAAATTTTGACCCAATGATTTTTTGTTAGGTTTAATCACTTTAACTTATTTAAAAATTCTATACATTTGGACAAACTTGTATGATTAGCTATTTTTTTTTTTATTATATTTTTAGCAACACCATGGTCTGGAGAAAGTCTTAAATACTTTAAACCCAAGGTGATATTAATTGCATCAAACTTAAAAATTGTCTTCAAAGGTGTAAGAACTTGATCATGATACATACCTATAATGATGTCAAAATATTTGTAGTTATTTATAAATAGAGTATCCGAAACTAGTGGGCCAGATATTTTAAAACCTCTCTTTTTTAATTTTTTTATTGAGGGAATTATGATTTTATTTTCTTCAGAATTTTTAATTAACTCAGCGTTATGTGGATTTAGTCCAAGCACTCCTATTTTTGGTTTTCTTTTATAAATTGATTTAAACCATTTATTTACAGTTAAAACCTTCTTAAATATTAATTTTGAATTAATTTTTCTAGCAACATCTCTTAGCTTAATATGCGTGGTAACTGGTACAACTGAAAAGTTTTTACCTTTAATAAACATTACCTCAGATCCATCCTTAATTTTACACTTTTTGGCAAGATATTCTGTAATCCCAAAATTATTTTTTTGAATAAGTTTCTTATCAATTGGACAATTAATTATTCCTTTTACCTTTTCTTTAAGAGCTAGTTTATGAGCTAAATTAATACTTTTTTTTATAAATAATGCCGCTTGTTTTTCAGGTACATTAAATGGATTTTTAAATTTTAAATCAATGTTTAAAACTTTTAATCCTTTAAAAGGTGCTCTATAGTTTAGATTATTAACTTTTATTAACTTGATCGGATATTTTAAAATTTTAAACTGTTCCTTTAAAAGAAGAAAATTGGAAATTATATAAATATTTCTCCTATTTGATAGTTTTACATTTTTCCAACTTTTGAAAATTATTTCAGAATTGATACTGTTTGGATCACCACTAATTATAAGAATTTTATTTTTCATTTGAATTCAATAAAAGAATTATTTTTAATTTTTGAAAGATGACTTCTAGAATATAAGTTAAGAAGATTATTTCTCTTTTTATTTATTAGATCTCTCTTTACATTTTCAATATTAAAATCTTGATTCTCAAAATTTTTAATTTTATTTATTTTTAAGAAGGTAACCTTGTTGAGTTGAATTATTGGATCAGAAATATTACCTTCTTTTAAATTCTTTAAATTATCAAAAATTTCTTTTGATAAACTTTTTTCATTAATAAATCCTAATCTACCTTTATCAATTACTGACTCAGACTCACTATAAATAGATACTGTTTTATCAAATCCAATTTCTTTAATGCTTTTATTAATCTTTTCAATTTTCTCTTTTTTTTCGCTTGTGCTTGAGAAAGAGACTTCAATTTCTGATAGGTCAAAAGATTTTATATTTGCACTCTGTTGTTTGAGAATATTTATCTCTTTTAGCAATTCCTCTTCATTAATTTTTATTTTATCTTGAAATAATGAATTAATTACGATCTGCCAAGCATTTTGTAATTTCAGTTCTTTAATAAAAATGTCATAATTTAGATTATTTATTGAAAATCTTTCTTTAATTTTTATATTACTTTTAGAGGAAATCATTTGTAGCTGTCTTGATATATCAATATTATCTAAGTCAATTGAATTATATTTTGAAACTTCAATTTCCTTAAGTCTTAAGTCGATTAAATTTCTTACAGCATAATTTTTCATTTTATCTATGTTTGATTGATTTATTTCTAAATTTCTTAAAATAAGCTCTGTATTTATTTTATTTTTAATTTCATAAGATGTGATAATCTTATTATTTACCTTAGCTACAATTTTATTTTCAGCATATACAAAATTATATTCAAAAAAAAAAAAAATTATTAATGTTAAAATTTTTTTAATTAATATTTGTGTCATTTATAAATTTTTGGTGAGTTTATATCTCCAAAAGGTGTAAGAGTAATTTTAAACATTAATGAGTTTTCAGCTTCAATTTCTGAGTCATTATAAAACTCTCTTCTGTATACTAGACCAGCTCTAAGACAATCATTGAAATATTCATAGCTTAAATTATAAAATTCAGAGGAGTCCGTTATAAGATTTCTTTTAAATTCATAAGAAAGATTAGTGTCTTTAGCTAAATTATATTCAATTTTTGATTTAATATACTCATTTTCTCCGATATGTTTATTTTCTTCTAGGTAGCTTACATTAAAATTAAGTTTATCAAAATTTGTCTTTGCACTTATCTCGTTATAATTAAACTCCTCATAGTTCTGATCAATCGCAAAATTATACGAAAGATTTAGCTTATCAGTAATTTCATAAGATGCTGCACCCATCAAGTCGGAGAGTTTTTCATCTAAACCCATTGAAGTTGGCATATTTTTATTTTCTTTTTGATTTAAAACTTGACTCATAGATAGCCCAATTTTTCTGTTATTGTCTCTTATTTCATAATCAAATCCCATTGTTGCACTTAGACCTGTCTCAAAATTGTTTGTACTGTTTATTTTGTTTAACTCAAAAGCTTTAGATGTGCCTAGTTTAGAGTTATTTGTCTCTTTTCTCATAGAGCCAGGAGCGTACCTCACCAAAATTTTTGGTGTTAAAAAATGTTCAGTTAAATTTTCCACTTTTTTATAAAAGTCGATTTTACTCAAAAATCCTAATGCACCAAATATTTCACTAGTAGTGTCAGTTTTGAAAGAACTAATATTTTTTGTTTCATAATTAATATTTCTTAAATTTCCTATCAAATTCGATTGTATCCCTGAGCTAAAATTTTTGTCTAGCGAATTCCACTCCAAAGTATTTACTAAAAACTTTGATGTTTTATTAGTATCATAAGTACGCATTTTTAAATTTGTATCTAAATTGATTGATCCTAAAGATGTGCTTGATAACAAATTTTTATTAAATGTTAAATCTGGGTAAATATACTCAAATTTATCCTCATAACTACTTTTTAATGTTTCGTACATACTCATATTAAATCCAAAAAAATATTCATCATTAGAATGAGAAAATTTCAAACTATTTTCAAGATTATCTATGTCATCCTCGACTAATTCTGACTTTATTTTATATAATTTAAAATATTTATCATTATTAGCTTGCTGAGTTACTATTGATAAAGTGCTTGAAGAGTTTTTATCTATGTTTGAAAAGTTTTTAATAAATCTTGAAAAAAAATGATTCTTATCTCCACCAATTTTATTAGCACTTGTTTTTTTATAGCCATCAGTGTAACCAAAATCAAAAATTAAATTGGAATTTTTTAATGCTTGTCTATATTCACCTAGTAACAAAGGGTTTTCATTAGCATAAATTTTGCTAGTAAGCGTTAAATCCTTATCTTTATTGATTGCCCAAAAGTATGGAATTGATAATCCCTCTCCTAAGTTTTTAGTGTCTTGAAAAGAGGGCACCATAAACCCAGACCTCCTTTTTACTGTTGGATCTGGATGTGATAATTTTGGACTGTAAAAAATTGGGATATCATAAATTTTTATCAATGCATTATCATAATAAATAGTTTTTTTCTTACTATCATGTAACATTTTACTTGATTGAATAGACCATGGAGGACATTTATCATTTTTTCTGTAATCACATAATGTAAAATTACTCTTCCCAAAAGTAGTAATATCTTTATCCATCTTAATAGTATTTGCGAATATTCTAGGTTTATTTCTTTTATCTATTTTGAAATCCTCTTTATTTATAAAAGTTCTAATATCAGTCCCCATCAACTCCTTCTTTTTCGTGTCAATATAAATTTGTGAAAAATTATAAATATTTTGAAAACTATCCTCCACTTTTACTTTGCCTATAGATTTAAAAACAAAATCATTAGTCAAGTATTCAAAGTTTTCTAATTGTATCTTATTTAAATCTGGATCCGTAATAACTGTTTTTTTTTTAGAGCTTATGAAACCTTTCAAATTATCAAAAATAATATCACTTCCATTAATTGAATAATTTTCTACAGTAATAATTTCAGTAGGGCCAATACTTTCAAATAATTTTAATTTCTCATTATAGATTGCATAATTTGATTTTATTTCATTTTTTTTATTATCAATTGCTTGAATATTTCTTTTTAAAATAATAATACCTTTTTTTTTGTCATATTCAGCAAAGTCGCTTTTTATAATATTTTTATCAGAGGTAGTTATAACCACGTCATCTTCAAAAATGGACAATTCTCCTTTTTTTTCCAATGAGATTTTTTTGGACTCAATCAGTAAATCTTCTGCTTTTGTAAAGGAGCTGAAAAATAATAGAAATAAAAAAATTAAAATTTTATTTTTCATTTATTTGCAAAATTCCTATGAAAGAAAAAAAACTTAAAGCAAGAACTGGTGACCAAATTGCCAATATCATTGGTATCCTCTCTGTTTGCCCTAGAGCTAGGGATAAATCTTTAAAGTAAAATGTTAGCACACAAACAATTAAACCTATTAAAATTAACCTAATATTATCGCTTTTTCTTAATGTATTCATGGTAAAAATAGAAGCTAACGAAGTCATAAAAAAAAGAAAAAAAGGTATCGATAACATTTTATGTAAACTTTCATTAATAAATGTTTCACTATATCCATTTTCCAATAAATCATTCTTCTTAGTTAAAATTTTTAAAAATGATAAGGTATCAAAGTTTTTAAATAAACTATTAATTTTATTGTGATTGTAAACAGAGTTAATTTGATATTCATCAGAATTTTGAACTGTTAGGATACCGTTTTCAAACTTAAAAATCCTAGCTCTTTCAAAAGTCCAAGTGTTACTCTCAATATTGACTTTTTCTGCAAATATTTTTTCTTTTAATTTTGAGTTTTTATCAAGATGGTATATTTTGACATTTATTAAATTATACCCTTCTGGGCGCTCAGCTGAAATAATTCTTTTTGTATCAGATAATTCTTCTTTTATCCAAAGTCCATTTTTATTAAAATTTATTAGATGATCAATATCTCTAGAATAGTTTGATTTAGTCTTTTCATAAAAAGTTGCCATACTTGAAGTTATAGGGTTTATTGTAAAAAGAATTATCCATCCCAGGATAAATGAAAAAAAGGCAAGTATAAAAAAAATTTTCATATTTGAGTATCCAAAAACTTTTAATGTGAGTAAGTCTTTATTATTTCGTATTTTAGTCATAAACCACATACTTGATATAAAAATTATAAAAGGAAGTAACTTTATAATCATGCTAGGAATAAATATACTTGTAAGCATAAGTGGAACCACAAAATTTACATCTGTATTTTTAAAAAATTCTATTTCTTCAAGTAAATTTAAAATAACTCCGAAACAATAAAAGCCAACAGTGATAATAAAAAAATTTTTTATAAATCCTTTAAGTAAATAATTTAGTAAAACTCTATTCATGTTTAAGTTCCATCATAAATTTACGATTAAGAAAAAAATAAATAAAAGAAAATAAAAAAAATGGTAATATAACGAAAAAGTATAATATCAAATTATTTAACCCAGTATATTTGACTGCTAGTTCTGTAAAAAGTAACAAAATAAAACAATATAAAAAACTAAAATATTTATTTAAGTAAATTTTTTTTGACTTTATTAACGATAAAGAAATGATTAAAGCAAGGATTGGAATATATAATGGAATTACTATACGTCTGTTAAGAGTAGATATTATTTCTTTTTTAAAATCATTGTTGCAAAATCTTAAATCTTTTTTACCATTTATAAAACAATTAAAAAGTTCTAATGTTGATGTTTCCTGAACTTTTGGTTTTTTAATAGTAGTAGTATCAAGATTATTTAAATTAATGAGCAACTGTTCAAAGTCAATTATTTGACTCTTCTCATTATTTTTGGATGAAATAATCTGTCCATTCATCAATAATATTTTCTTATCTTCAATTATTCCGTTTTTTGCAATAACTGTATTGTAGGCTGTGTCATTACTATCTGGAGATAAATTTTTAAGATTATTTCCCGTATCATGTATAAAAATATTTTTAATTTGATTATTTATTTTTTTTTCTACAAAAAATGTAAATCCAAAAAAAGAGTCACTGAATTGTTGAGTTTTGACAGTAGGTAGAAAGGAATTGAAATTATTACTATTTAAAATATTTCTTGATTTGTTAAGTGCCAGAGGAGTTAAAAAAATTGAAAACACTAAATAGATGATTGATATTAAAAAGGAACTAAAAACAAATATTTTTACCAATGATATTTTTTTAACGCCAGAGGTCCATAAAATAATAAATTCATTATCTTGTGAATGTTTTAATACAAAAATTGATAATGCTATTAGAAAAGAGAGAGGTATAAATTTTATCGCAATTCCAAGTAAATTTAATAGAGAATATTGAAAATAAATTGATACTGAGTAACCGCTATCGACAATTAAATCTAAAAAGTTCACAGCTCTAACAGTTAGAGCTATCATTGAAAGTCCGAATAGTATTACCATAAAAATTTTAAAAATTTCTATGGTAAAATTTAAGTAAATTTTGTTTTGAAGCATTTATTTTTTGTATATAATTAATTCATCCTTTTATTAAATTCAACTTAAGAGTGAACAATTACAATTTTACCATTGAATTCTGGCATATTTGAACATATATACAATCAACTTTAATGAAGAGATTTAAAATTTATGCCAGTAAAAATTAGCTATTCGAGCAGTAATAATAGCAAACTTTCGACTAATACAGTTTTGTTTGTTAATGAGAAATTTAACATCAGTAATATAAAAAAACACTTATCTAGTGGAGAATTAAATTATATTGAAGGTGTATTAAAAAATAGCGACTTAAAAAAAAATATCCTTGTTTTTGAAATAAGTTCTAAAAAGAAAATAGTTTTAGTTTCAATTAAAAATAATACCAAAACTTCAGATTTTGAAAGTCTAGGTGCTGAATTTTACGGACAAGTAAACTATGGAAAGGATAGTGAGTATTCTATAATTTCAGACAGTCTCGTCGGAAAGCAAGTTAATTTTATAGGTCACTTTCTTCATGGCTTAAAATTAAAATCATATGAGTTTAAAAAATATAAAACCAAAAAAGAAGTAAGAAATATTTTAATAAACGTCTTAGGTAAAAAAAACAAGCCATCCTCCAAGGAGCAATTAAAATTTAATGCATTAGAAGAGGGTACTTTTTATGCAAGAGACCTTGTTTCAGAACCTGGGAATGTACTTCATCCAGATGAATACGCAAAAAGATTGAGTTCGTTGAAGAAACTAGGATTAAAAATAAATATATATGATGATAGAAAATTAAAAAAACTAGGCATGCATGCATTGCTCGGTGTAGGTCAAGGAAGTATTAGGGGATCATATCTTGTTACTTTAGAATGGAATGGTATAAAAAATAATTCCAAGCCTTTAGCATTTGTTGGTAAAGGTGTTTGCTTTGATACAGGAGGATATTCTTTAAAACCAGCTAGATTTATGGAGGACATGACTTATGACATGGCCGGTTCAGCAACAGTTGTCGGATTAATGAAAACTTTAGCGTTAAGAAAAGCTAAAATTAATGCAGTTGGAGTTGTTGGGTTAGTAGAAAATATGGTGAGTGGAAATGCGCAGAGGCCTGGAGATATAGTTAAATCATATAGTGGAAAAACTATAGAGATTTTAAATACAGATGCTGAAGGGAGATTAGTCTTGGCAGACGCTCTGACTTTTACAGAAAGAAAATTTAAACCTAAGTTTATAATAGATTTAGCTACTTTGACAGGTGCTATTATAGTTTGTTTAGGATCTGAGTACGCTGGTCTTTTTTCAAATGATGATAAACTTTCAGAACAAATTTTTAATGCAGGAGAAAAGGTTGAGGAAAAAGTTTGGAGAATGCCATTACATAAAAACTACGACAAACTAATGAATTCTAAAAATGCAGATATGCAAAATATTAATTATGTTGGTGGAGCTGGATCTACTACAGCTGCACAATTTTTACAGAGATTCATAATAAACAAAACACCATGGGCCCATTTAGATATTGCTGGCATGGCTTTTTCTAAGTATGGAGGAGCATTAAATTCTGGTGGAGCAACTGGATTTGGCGTTAGATTATTAAATCAGCTTATAGAGGAAAACTATGAGTAACATTGAACAAACTTTATCAATTATCAAACCTGATGCTGTTGAAAGAAATTTAGTAGAAAAAATTAAAGAGATTTTTACAAAAAATAATTTAGTCATTAAAGATAGTAAAAAAATTCATATTACTAAAGATGAAGCTTCTGAATTTTATAAAGTTCATCAAGCCAAGCCATTTTATAATGATCTTTGTGCTTATCTGTCTTCCGGGCCAATAGTTGTTATGATTTTAGAAGGAGTTAACGCAGTAATTTCAAACAGAAATTTAATGGGAGCAACTGATCCTAAAAATGCTGAAGAAAATACCATTAGAAAATTATACGGTATTTCTATTGATAAAAATTCTGTCCATGGTTCAGACTCAATTGAAAATGCAAAAAAAGAAATAGAATTTTTTTTTAAAAGCTAACAATTTCTGAAAATTTTTATGATAGCCTCAGGAAAAGCCCTATATTCAAGAATCTGCGTCTTTTTCTTTAAATCAAATTCATCATCGTTTTTAGAAATATAAAATGATTTTTGGATGATTTTATTTCCACTATCCAATTTTTCATTCACATAATGAACTGTGCATCCCGCTTTTAACTCTTTATTTTTAAGCATTCTTGTAAAAGTATTTAACCCTTTGAATTTAGGAAGAAGCGACGGGTGTATATTAATGATTTTTTTTTTATAATTTCTAATTAAGTTACTTGAAATTATTTTCATATAACCAGCTAGGCAAATAAAAGATATATTGTATTTTCTTAAATTTAATAAAATTTTATTTTCATAATTTGATAATTTTGTATCAATAAAAATATAAGGTATTTTATATTTTTTGGCATAATTTATGCCTATAGCTTTTTTCTTGTTAGTTATAACTAAGCATATTTTGATTGGAAAATTACTAACTCTTGAGTGTAAAATTAAATTTTTAAGGTTTGTGCCTTGTCCTGAAATAAATACGCAGGTTTTCTTTTTTACCATTGGAGCGTGTTTAATAAATTTATCTTCTTTTTTGTTCTTGATAGATAGCCTATTTCATAAGGTTGGTATTGTGAGGAAAAATTTTTTTTAATTTTTGAAATATTTTTTTTATCGACAATAATGCAAAAGCCAACACCACAATTGAAAGTTCTAATCATTTCATCATCTGAAATATTTTTTGTTTTGATCCATTTAAAAATTTTTGAAATTCTAATTTTTGAAAGGTCAATATTCAAAGTGAGATCATTTGGAACGGATCTTAATAAATTTTCAATGAGACCACCCCCAGTTATATGAGCTGCGGCATTGATAAGATTTTTATTTGTTAATTTTAAAATTTCTTTAGAATAGATTTTAGTTGGTTTCAGAATCTCATTTTTTAAATAATTCGGGACTCTATTTTCTTTTAAAATAGACCTTACTAATGAGTAACCATTTGAATGAATTCCACTTGATGGAATAGCTAGGATAATATCATTTTTTTTAACATTTTTTTTGTCTATAATTTTTTTTTTTGAAACTATCCCTACACTGAAGCCAGCTAAGTCAAATTTATCTTTTGAGTAAATACCAGGCATTTCGGCTGTTTCACCACCGATCAATTTACATTCAGAAATTTTACATCCTTTAAATATACCTTTAATAATTTTTTTTGTTTTATTTAGATTAAGTTTGCCAACTGCAATATAATCAAGAAAAAATAATGGCTTGGCTCCTTGAACTATTAAATCATTTACACACATTGCCACTAAATCTATTCCAATTGTATCAAATTTTTTAAATTTATTAGCAAGATCAATCTTAGTACCAACACCATCTGTACATGAAACTATTACCGGGTCTTTGATATCAATACTACTTATGTCAAATAATGAACCGAAACCGCCTATTATATCTTTATTGTATGATGAGCCCGCTTTTTTGACATCTTTTTTTGATAAATGAGATATATATTTTACTAACTTATTTGCTAAGGAAATGTTAACACCACTTTTTTTATAACTATTTTGACTTTTTTTCATTTATAAATTGATAAGTAATCTATGAAATATTACAAACAAATATTGTTTTTTATTTTAATTGTTTTTTTTAAAACTGAAACACTTTTATCTGAAAATAATCTTTTTAATGTTAATAATATTGAAATAGAAAAAAAGAACAAGATTACACATTCTATTTTAGCAGATAGAGCTATTAAAAAAGGTTTTGAACAATTGATTTCAAAAATCTTATTAAAACAAGATATAGACAAGCTGACTAGCTTAAGTTTAAAATCGATAAAACAATTAGTAACTTATTATCAAATATCTAGTATTTCAAATGAAGATAATAAAGAAGTGCTAAATTTTAGTATTACTTTTGATAAAGATAAAATACATAACTTGTTTTACCAAAAAGGAATTTCTTATTCAGAAATTTCTGATAAAGAGCTATACACATTGCCAGTTTTAATTAAAAATAGTGAAATTTTTATTTTTAACAATAATTTTTATTATAAAAATTGGAACGATATTTCTAAAAAAACGTTAATTGATTTTATTTTGCCTCTAGAAAATATTGAACTTATACAAAGTATTACAAGTAACAGAAATAGCTTAATAAATTTAAATTTGAATAATTTGTTCAAAGAATATCCAAATAAAAATTTAGCATTAATACTCATAGAGGAAAATAATAAAGTCGATGCAAAAATTTATATTAAGTCTAAAATACAAGAAAAAGTTGTATCAAAAAATTTAATCTTAAAAAGAGGAAATTTAGATCAGGATGAGTTTAATGAAAGAATAATAGTTGAATTAAAAAAAGAATTAACAAATTTAGTTAAATCTAAAAATTTAATCGATATAAGAACACCTTCTTTTATTAATGCCAAACTTATACTAAGCAAAAAAAATAATTTAGTTGAGTTAAATTCAAGAATAAAAAATATTGACCCAATTGAAAACATCTATATTCAAGAATTTAACAAAGACTATGTTAGTATAAGAATTAAGTATTTAGGAGGACTAGAGAAAATTATTAATCAATTAAAGAGAGAGAACATTAATTTAAAGTTAATCAACGATAGTTGGATAATAAAAATGTTATAACAATGGATCAACTTGTATTTAAATTTCCTTTTTCAAAAAAATATTATGAGCAAGATTTTTTTGTCTCAAAAAATAATTTCTCCGCTTATAAATTAATAGAAAGCTGGCCAAATTGGCCAGGCAAATGGTTAAATATTTTTGGGTCAACTGGATCAGGAAAAACTCATTTGGCGAAAATATTGGAAAAAAAAATTAATAAAATAAAGCTTATTGATGCAAAAAATATTGATAACAAAATAGTAGAAGATTTAAATAATTTAGATTGTTTAATAATTGATAGATTTAAAAACAATATTGATGAAAAAATTTTTTACTCAATTTTGAATCAATCAAAACAGTTAGAAAATTATGTTTTGATAAATTCTAATAATTCTATTAAAAATGAAATTTTTGAATTAAAGGATCTCAAATCTAGAATAAATAGTTTTTTATACATCGGAATAGAATTACCAACCGATGATTTGTTAAAAGTGATTATTTCAAAAACTTTGTCTGAGAAACAAATAAATATTGACCCAAAAATTTCTGATTTTATAATTAAGAATATAGAGAGATCATACGAAAAAATGTTTAAATTTCTTAAAGATGTAGATGAATTGTCTTTATCCACTGGAAAATCAATTAATATTAATCTAATAAAAAAAGTATTAGATAAATGAATAAATATAGAACACATAATTGCTCTGAGTTAAGTGAAAAACAAATAAATATGAAAGTCCATCTGTCCGGATGGCTTCACAGAAAAAGAGATCATGGAAATTTATTATTTGTAGATTTAAGAGATCATTATGGGATGACTCAATGTGTTATTGAAAACAATAATAATTTTTTTTCAATTTTAGAAAATTCAAAACCAGAGACTGTACTGAAGATTATTGGAAAAGTTGTTAAACGTTCAGAAGGAACAGAAAATATTGAATTGAAAACTGGCAAAATTGAAATTTTAATTGAGTCCGTAGAAGTTTTATCAAATGCAAAAGAATTACCCATGCCAGTTTTTGGTGAGCAAGACTATCCTGAAGATATAAGACTTAAATATAGATTTTTAGATTTAAGAAGAGATGAAATGCACAAAAACATCATACTCAGGTCAAAAGTAATTTCTTTTATAAGGTCTGAAATGTTAAAATTAGGTTTTCTTGAGTACCAAACTCCAATTTTGACATCTTCTAGTCCTGAGGGTGCTAGAGATTTTTTAGTTCCAAGCAGATTAAATCCTGGAAAATTTTACGCATTACCTCAAGCACCACAGCAATTCAAACAATTAATTATGGTTTCTGGATTTGATAAATATTTTCAAATCGCACCATGTTTCAGAGATGAAGACGCAAGAGCAGATAGAAGTCCAGGTGAATTTTATCAACTAGATATCGAAATGTCTTTTGTAGAGCAAGAGGATGTTTTCAACGTAGTTGAAAAACTTATGATAAATTTATTTAAAAAATTTTCGTCAAAAAAAATTATAAATGAAAAATTTCCAAGAATTTCCTATGAGGAGTCCTTAAAAAAATATGGCACAGACAAACCGGATTTGAGAAATCCATTAGTTATTCAAGATCTTACCGAAATATTTAAAAGAGAAGATGTTAAATTTGATATTTTTAAAAAACTTGTAAAAAAAGGATCAATAGTTCGTGCCATAATAACCAAAAATACTAAAGATAAACCAAGAAGCTTTTTTGACAACATTGATAAATGGGCAAAAGATCAAGGGGCTTCTGGTTTAGCTTATTTTACAATAGAAGAAGACAAAGGTGTCAAAGGTAAAGGCCCTGTTGGAAAGTTTTTTAGTGAAGACTCTTTAAAAGAAATTATGAAAAATTTTAAAGCTGAAATAGGAGATAGCATTTTTCTTGCATGCGGCAAAGAAAAAGAGGTAGAAAAAATTCTCTCTATAGCTAGAGATAAAATAGCTAATGAATTAAATATTATCGACCTAGAAAAATTTGCTTTTTGTTGGATTGTAGATTACCCAATGTATGAATACGATGAAAATTCAAAGAAAATAATATTTAGTCATAATCCATTTTCTATGCCTCAAGGTAAATTAAACGAATTAGATTTTGATAATCCTTTAAATATTAAAGCTTACCAATATGATATTGTATGTAATGGTATTGAACTATCTTCAGGAGCAATAAGAAATCATATACCTGATCTTATGTATAAACTATTTTCTGTAGCGGGATATTCAGAAATAGAGGTTAATGACAAATTTAGTGGTATGATTAATGCATTTAGTTATGGTGCACCACCGCACGGAGGTATAGCACCAGGTGTAGATAGAATTGTAATGTTGTTGGCAGGTAAATCAAACATTAGGGAAATTACTCTTTTTCCAATGAATCAAAACGCTCAAGATTTAATGATGCAGGCACCTTCAGAAGTAAGTGAAAATCAATTAAAGGAGTTAGGTTTGAAAAAAGATATAAAAAAAAATTAATTTTTAGTCTTTAGATTAATCCTGACATCAGAAAGATCAACTAATTTTTCTTCATAATTACTTCTAACAAATCCTTTAGAGGTGATATTTTTAACTATTTTTAAAAATTTATCTTCACCATTATCTGATTCTATATTTTTTGAACTAGCAATAGATGGGGTATGTGCTAAATCCTCTTTTCCTAAGTAAGAAATTGCTAACTCTCTAAAAACATAATCCAGAATTGAAGATGCACTTAGTATTCTGTCATTACCAATTACGTTGCCAGAAGGTTCAAATTTGGTATCAATAAATGCATCAACATATTCTTCTAAGGGCACTCCATATTGAAGTCCTAGAGAGATAGCTATTGCAAAATTGTTCATCATTGCTTTAACTAATTCACCCTCTTTATTTGTATCAATAAATATTTCTCCAATCTTACCATCATCGTACTCGCCGGTATGCAGGTAAACTTTATGGTCCCCAATTTGTGCTTTTTGTATATATCCTTTACGCCTATCGGGCATTTTAAATCTAGCATTAGTTTTAACTTTTAAATTTGATAAATTATCTGTTTGGGTATTTTTTACAGTTTTTATTTTTTCCGAGATATTTTCAGGTAAATTCTTAACTATTCTTTTCTCATTAAGTTTTTCGCTCTTTTTTCCACCAAGTTTTTTTGTTTTTCGATTATTAAGTTTAACGTCTATAACCTCAACTTCACCGTCAGTTCTTTGGTCAATCTTAGATAATTCGGCGTCATCTAAATTATTAAGGTTATGAATAGTTTTAAATGTACAGGTATAGTAAGTTTCAACAATGTATTTTTTCATAATTTTTATGGAATCCCTTTATTTAGATATATATTAATTGTATAAGGTGTCTATTATTTAATAATACAATTTAAAATTG
>MDTG01220745.1_pt1 | contig 23668 bp, 31 predicted proteins | sample 811421 | NCBI WGS metagenome assembly MDTG01 (sample SAMN05326645, study PRJNA326480) | marine metagenome | isolation source: seawater | place: Pacific Ocean: South East | collected 2011
AAAAATGTAAGGATTAGTTTGTAAAGTTACTTGACATACAAATATAGTCATGTTATACTATTTATAGTCGGAGGGGGACTTCGGCTATGTTTATTAAGAAATTAGGAGTAGGATACTTAGGATTTACAGTAGGGGTTATTTTTGGTGCTATTGTAGCAACCCTTACTAGTTATTATGTATTTGAGACCGCTTACGGGTCGCCGGCGGCCGCAAAAGTATTACGAATTGAAGAGTGTCTTTTAGAGAGGGTAAATGAGTGAGAAAATAATCGCTGTGTCAGGTGGGTTTGATCCTATTCATGTGGGCCACCTTCGGATGATGCAAGACGCAGCACAACATGGCAAGTTAGTCGTGATTATAAACTCTGATGATTGGCTGCTTCGCAAGAAAGGCTATGTGTTTATGCCTTGGGATGAGCGCGCAGAAATCATTAGTGCTTATGACTTCGTAGATGAGGTTGTAATGGCTAAGGACGACGATAGAACTGTAGTTGCTTCACTAGATGAAATAAAACCTGATATTTTTGCTAATGGTGGTGATAGAGAGAATATTAACACACCAGAGGCTAGATTTTGTAAGGAGAATGGTATTGAAATGATGTGGGGAGTTGGCGGCGGCAAGATCCAAAGTAGCTCGTCCATGGTTAAGAGTGTGACTCAAAAAAAAAGATCTAAAGATTTAGAAAGATTTCGCAACCAAGTGGCTGTGTAAGATCCCCCCCACCCGCAGGGAGGCACGGGGTAGTGAAAAGACCAAAGTAACTAATAGGTGTCTCATTATTCTCAAGAACCCGTCTCAATGGAGGCGGGTTCTTTTGTATCCAACTATTTACTTGTGAGCCCACAAAGGGCTATTAAAGGCAGAAAAACATGGCCAAGAAAACATATGTGCTTGATACAAGCGCTTGCTTGACGGACGCAGACTGTATTTTTAATTACGCAAACAACGATATAGTTATCCCGTTAAAAGTTCTACAAGAGATTGATAAGCATAAAAAGAGACAAGATGGAGCAGGTCTTCACGCAAGAAAGATCATCCGTGCTTTTGATGAGTTGAGGGCTAAGGGCTGTTTGCAGAAAGGAGTCCGCATTGCCAAGGGTAAGGGTATCCTTAAAGTCGGAGAATCTGACTTAAGCCACTTGCCGGCGGAGTTAGACAGAAAGATTGCTGACCACGAGATAATTGCCTCCGCTCTCACAGAAGACGCTAAAAATGGCACAAGAAAAACCATTATGGTTAGTCGCGATATTAACATGCGCGTTATCTGTGACTCTCTGGGAATGTTAACCGAAGACTATACAGTTAATGAGGTTATCAAAAGTGAAAATGAACTATACTCAGGTTTTACAACCTGTTTAGTTGACGAGCAAATCATAGACCAGTTCTATGATGGTGATTTTATAGAACTTGACCCCGAGGAGCACCCGGGCATATGCTTAAACGAGTTTGTTATGCTTGTGTCTAGTTCAAATGAAAAGAAAACAGCGCTTTCTAGATTTCTTGGCTATCAAAATCCACTCGCGCCCGTTGTGAACTATAGAGACGGTCTATGGGGCGTCAAAGCCAGAAACAAAGAGCAAATGTTCGCTATAGATCTTCTTATGGATCCAGAGATTCAGGTTGTTTCGCTAGTAGGCAAAGCCGGCTCAGGCAAGACATTGGTCGCCATCGCAGCAGGCCTAGAGCAGGTTGTTAATACTTTTGATATCAAGTATGATCTAAAGAAAGGCACAAAGGATGCTGCTGGGTACAAGAGGCTGGTTGTCTCTCGCCCTGTTATGCCGATGGGTAAGGATATTGGTTTCCTACCGGGCACAATGAACGAAAAGATGGCACCATGGTTGGCTCCGGTTCAGGATAACCTTAAGTTTCTTACTGGCGATGACCAAACAACGCTTGATGATTATATGGAAAGAGGTATCATTGAAATTGAGGCGCTTACCTACATCCGAGGCCGCTCAATCGCCAACGCATTTATAGTCATAGACGAGGCTCAGAACCTCACAGCGCACGAGATCAAGACAATCCTTACCAGAGTAGGGGAAGGAACAAAGATCGTCCTCACGGGCGATATAGAGCAGATAGACAATATCTATATTAACGAGATGTCGTCTGGCCTCACACACGCTGTTGAAAAGATGAAAGAGTTTGCAATCACCGGGCATGTCACTCTTAGAAAGGGCGAGCGTTCACAAGTGGCTACACTTGCCGCAAAGGTATTGTAAGTTTTTACTTGACAAAGTAATATATTTAGATTAAGTTATTAGAAAGGAGGTTTTTTGTGATAGTAGCAGAGAACAATACATCAGAATTAGAAACAGTGACTTTGAAGGAAAAGGTTGATACAGACACGCCACTTAAGAAGTGGCTTGTTGAGTATGTAGGCCGAAAGTTTCAAACTGAAATTAACAAGTTAAAGGTTGAAAAGAATGAAGAAGTTGACTGGAACGGCGACATTACAGTGGAAATGATAGTCGGAGTAATGGCCACAGAATTTCCAGAGTTTCTTCTAGCAGTGGCTGAAGAAAACTTTATTCGCGGTTATAGACAAGCCTTCACAGATATGGAAACAGGTATGGGGCTTGCCAATGCACAGGTTCAAAACGATGAGCCAGCGTGACAAGATACAGAGTATTATAGAAAAGTCTTTCCAAACTCAAAAGGAATGGCAAAAGGAATATTATCTTTTTGGAAAATTGTTTTATGTTCAAGAACCATTTGTTGGTCTTATCGGTGTTCAGAATGTCATTGATGAGATTGAACAAAAGATACCCTCTGATATATTCAACGAAGTTGACACAATCATGGTTGGCACGTTTGACTTTCTTGAAGATAGAGAACTAGAGGCTGTATACCGTGACGGAGCCATCTACATAACCAATAGCTTGTTCTCTGATGATGATTTATTAGAAAATATTATACATGAGACAGCGCACTCGGTAGAAGGCGCCCTAGGTTACTATATCTACGGCGATCATAAGATATTAAACGAGTTTATAGGAAAACGACAGACTTTGCAAAGAATTCTTAATAGTCACGATTATAAGACATCAGAATATGACTTTGACAATGTTGAGTACGATAAAGAGTTTGATGAGTTCCTATACAAGGGTATTGGATATTCAAAGCTAATGACTTTGACTAATGGCTTGGTTACGAACCCATATGCTCTCACAAGTTTGAGAGAATACTGGGCATCAGGTTTTGAAAAATATTTTCTTGGTGACAGAGAAGAGATTAAAAGACTTAGCCCACAACTGTTTGATAAAATAGAAGGAGTTATTACTTACGATGATTAAAACATTTAAAGTTACAGAACAGCAGGATACTCTAGAAGTATTTGTGGAGCTGAAAGAACGCTCCAGAAAACATAAGATACCGAAAGTTTTCTTTAAGACTGGTGATGTTACTATAGAATTAGAGAAACAAGGTTTTAAATTTGGCAAAGAGATTACAGCCCCGGAGATGATACAAAACTGGAATCCGAAAAATATCAGCGGTATTTGGATTTTTGAAAAGAAAACTCTTGACAAATCTCCAGAACCTGTTATATTGGAAGAAGAGAAAGCAGTGCAGCCAAAGCCTAAGCGCAACCGCCGCACTAGATCTTCAACAAAGAAGGTCTCTACTGAGGATTAATTGGCACATGTTTCCTATTCGGAAATAAAACTATGGCATGAGTGTCCACGCAAGCACAAACTGCAATACATTGATAAGATTGACGGCTTCAAGGGCAATTTACATACTGCCTTTGGAACCGCCATTCACAGTGTATGTGAGCACGGTCTATTAAACGAAGACTTAGATCGTGGAACGCACTTTCTTGATGAGTTTGCTAAAGAGGTTGAGTCTTTAGAGAAAAAAGATGTAGAGATCGATCATGACCTCTATCACAAAATGCTAGAACAGTATGAGCCGATTGTTGGATCTTTCCGAGATGAGCTTGATAACTATTTTGAAAACTGTGAGGTAATCTCCACTGAGGAAAAACTTTACGAACCCATTGAAAACCATGACCTAAAGTTCAAGGGCTTTATTGATCTTGTGGTGAAAACAGAGGATGGCAAATACCACATTCTGGATTGGAAAACCACTTCATGGGGGTGGAATGCCAGAAAGAAAGCAGATAAGATAACAACCTATCAGTTAACACTATACAAATATTACTGGGCAAAAAAGCACAAAGTGCCATTGGACAAAGTAGAAACTCACTTTGGGTTACTTAAGCGAACAGCAAAGAAAAACAACACAGAAATATTCAGGGTTACAAGCGGCCCAACAAAAACAAAAAATGCCTTGACATTTCTTGAAAAAGCGGTTATAAATATAAAAAGAAAGTTAGTTATCAAGAATCGCTTGTCTTGTAAATACTGCGCTTTCTACAAAACACAACATTGTAGTTGAGGATTAAATGAGCGAGAAGAAAACTATTTTAGTATTAGCCGATCATCCGTTGGCACCATCGGGCGTTGGAACACAGACACGAAACTTTATTGAAACTTTGATTCTTACCGGGAAGTACCGTTTCATCTGTTTTGGCGGCGCTATTAAGCACCCAAACTACGACCCACAATATATCACAGATGACAGATGGGGCGAGAAGGACTGGGTTGTTTACCCTGTAGACGGATATGGCTCGGCCGAGTCTATCCGCTCTGTGCTCTGGACCGAGAAGCCAGATGTGCTTTGGTTTATGACGGACCCACGCTTTTATCCTTGGTTGTGGCAGATTGAAAATGAGATTCGCCCATTGATCCCAATGGTATACTATCATGTTTGGGATAACTATCCACCACCAAAGTATAATGGCAAATGGTATCGCTCCACAGATGTTATCGCGTCTATCTCAAAGGTTACGCACGATATTGTAGACAAGGTAGCACCTGAGGTAGAAAACTATTATATCCCTCACGCTGTTAGCGACAAAGTGTTCCGGAAGATAGAACAAGAGCATGTTGAAAAGTTCATAGAGGAGAGTTTCCCAGAGCACAACGGCAGGACTGTTTTCATGTGGAACAATCGCAACGCCCGTCGCAAGCATTCTGGCACGCTCTTACATTGGTTTAACAAATTTGCCGAAGAGGTTGGTCCTGAAAATGTGTGCTTAATTCTGCATACAGATCCTAAGGACCCTAACGGTCAAGACCTTAACCAGATGATAGAAGACATGGGTATGACTGACGGCCGTGTTGTGCTGTCAACCAAGAAACTTCCCCCTGAGGCGCTATCCATGATGTACAACATGGCGGACTGCACTATTAACATTTCAGATGCTGAGGGTTTTGGTCTCGCCACCCTTGAGTCTCTTTCTTGTGGGACGCCTATCATCGTTAACATGACCGGTGGTCTACAGGAACAGGTCACAGATGGTGAACAGTGGTTTGGTATTGGCATTGAGCCCTCCGCTAAGGCCCTTATTGGCTCGCAGACTGTTCCATACATATACGAAGACAGAATTAACGAGGAACAGTTCCTAGAGGCCATGAGAGCCTTCTACAACATGCCGGTTGAAGAAAGGGAACGATTGGGCATGCTCGGCATGAAGCATGTTAGAGATAATTACAACTACGACGATTTCCAGAAGAACTGGCTTAACCTTATCGAGGACATTACTGAAAGGTTTGGTTCGTGGGACACTAGAAAAGGCTACAAGGCTTGGCAGCTTAAGGAGGTAGTGTGAAAAAAGTATTAGTTAGAGGACCTGCCCTATCACAGTCAGGATACGGCGAGCACACACGTTTTGTGCTGCGCGCTCTTCGTTTGCAGGAAGCAGAGTTAGACATTCATATTCTTCCGACTGGCTGGGGCGAAACTGGCTGGCTAGCCATTAATGACGAAGAAAGAAGGTGGATTGATGCTAAGGTCGCAGCCGGCGCTCAGCACTTACATCAAAAGCTGCCCTACGACATCTCAGTACAGGTTACTATCCCCAATGAGTGGCAGAGAATGGCACCGATTAACATTGGGGTGACCGCCGGGATTGAAACCAACAAGGTTTCTCCAACTTGGCTTGAGATGTGCAACGCTATGGACAAGGTAATTACCATTTCCGAGCACTCCAAGAATGGCTTTGTCATGACAGAATATCATGGCCAAAACAAGCAGACTGGTCAACCAATGCATCTTAAGTGTGATGTGCCGGTTGAGGTAGCAGGATACCCCGTAAAAGAGCACGAGACAATTGATGTGCCGCTAGACCTTGATTATGATTTTAACTACCTAGCTATTTCACAGTGGGGCCCTCGCAAGAACATGGACAACCTTATCAAGTGGTTTGTCGAGGAAAACCACGACCAAGAAGTCGGCCTTGTTGTTAAGACAAGTTTGAAGAATAACTCTGTTGTAGACCGTGAATATGTTGAGCAGGTTGTATCGCAGGCTATTCCAAACCTTGAAGAGCGTAAGTGTAAGATTTATCTGCTTCACGGAGACATGTCCGAGGCTGAAATTCACTCGCTATACAATCACCCAAAGATTAAAGCTTTAGTTTCGTTGACACATGGTGAAGGTTTTGGCCTGCCACTCTTTGAGGCCGCTTATAGTGGGCTTCCAATTATTGCTCCCGGCTGGTCTGGGCAGGCTGACTTTCTTTATGCTCCGTTCAAAACAACTTCTAAGAAAAACAAGAACAAGCGTAAGGCTTACTTTGCCGAGGTGGACTACACGCTCGGGCCAATTCAGGAACATGCAGTGTGGCCCGGTGTACTAGAGAAGGATACCATGTGGTGTTACCCGACTGAAGGTTCGTTTAAAATGCGCCTTCGGCAGGTTAGAAAGCACTACGACAAGTGGCTAGCAAAGGCCGAATACCTACAAGGCTGGGTGCGTGAGGAGTTTAGCTGGGATAAGAAGCACAAGAACCTTTCTTACATGATCAATACTCCAGACCCCGCACTTACAGTTTCGGTAGAAGAGTTGCCAAAGATTTCTATCATTACTTCTGTTTACGACGGAGATGAATATATCAGACCGTTTTTAGAAGACATTACGAGACAGACTATTTTTGAAGATAAATGTGAACTTATTTTGATTAACGCTAACTCACCCGGTAACGAAGAAGAAGTTATTCAAGAATACCTAGAGAAGTATCCTAACAACATTATTTATAAGCGTCTAGAAGAGGACCCCGGCATTTACGGAGTATGGAACATGGGCGTTGAGATGTCCTCTGGGGAGTATCTTACTAACGCTAACCTAGATGACCGAAAGGCAATCAACTCGCTTGAGAGGCATGCTAGAGAGCTTTACACGAACGATGACGTAGACCTAGTGTATGCTGATATGGCAATCACGGATAGCCTAAACGAGACATTCGAAAATAATACTTCGGAAGGCCGTCGCTACAATTTCTCACAATTCAGCCTCGATAACCTTAAAATGTCAAACATGCCTCATGCTTCACCCATGTGGAGAAAAAGCTATCACGATAGATATGGTGAGTTCGATGCGAAGTACAGGTCTGCTGGCGACTGGGAGATGTGGTTAAGAGGGGCAAGTCAAGGAAGCAAGTTTAAGAAGATCAATGCTATTTTGGGACTATACTATTTTAATCCTACGGGAATCTCAACAAACCCAGAAAACTTTAGTTGGAAAGAAGACGAAGAAAGAGAAATTTTTAAAATGTATAGGCACTCTACGACAGGGCAACAGTCTTCGGTAATCTTATGATACCAGTAGCGTCAGTTATAACTCAAAAAACTATATCAGAGTTTATTTTATTAAAAACTAGCTTTGAACAATATCACGAGTGTCATTGGTTTTTATCATGTGATAAAGTTGCGTATGATAAATTTTGTAATTTAAAAAACACAACTTGTCTGAACGTCATAGATACTGATGATTGTGATCACAATATTAACGACGAAGTTAAAAAAGATAATTGGATGAAAGTGATGATGACCAAGTTTGATGCTTGCTATAAGTCACTTGAAGAATATGGACAGGTATTGTTTTTAGACTCTGATATGGTGTTTGTTAATCCTCTGGAAGATGAGGTGCTTGAGTTGTTCGGCAATAAAAATATCGACGCTGCAATATGCCAACACATGACAAACAACTGGCAGGTTGAGGCTCAACATGGCTTGTATAACGGTGGAATGTTTCACATAAAAAACAAGCATTTTCTTGACTCATGGCATCAGTTGTCAGTGGATTACAAAAAGTATGGCTTTTACTTTGAGCAACAGCCACTGGAGTTTGTTCAAAGAAATTATGTTTCTTTAAATTTGCCAATCAACTACAACATAGGATGGTGGAGGTTTAATAGCCACTCTACAAAAAGCCGGCTAGACAAATTACACATTAAGAATGATAGAATCTGGTTTGGTAACAGACCAGCAGTCAACTTTCATGTTCACACAAGCCGAGAGCTAGAGTATGAAAATTTTGGACAATTTTTGGTAGACAAAATATGTTTTTTATTTAACTCTTGTAATAATAAAAATTATAGTAATTTATTGCCGTTATTAGTTGGAAAAGAAGATGAACAACAACGATAAATGGGCGCTTATTACAACATATAAAGTATTAACTCCAGCAGAAATAAATTTTCAGTTTATGGAAACTTTTATAAATTTTTATAGAAAAAAATGGAATGTTAAAAAAGAAATTTTACTTATTGGAATACCTAAAAACTTAATTGAACAAGATCCAAAGATTTTAAAACCAATAACGCGCCGCCTAGAAGCAGTTGGGGCGCTTACTGAGTCTACCACTGTAAAGTCACTAAAATTACATGTGGACAATGTGGACTTGGCTAGGTTAAACACTATCATTAGCGCTGTTAATTATTACTCATCAAAAACAACAGACTTTGTTTTATATACAACTAATCATTCCACCTCGGAAAAGGATTGGAACGCTATAAAAGAAATTTTATTTAAGATATGTGACACAATGCTAGACCCATCTTATAATCGTGTGATAAACATTGACAACGATGAATTTTTGTTTTTGGATCAAGAACGAGCTGCCGAGGAGGAAGAGTCATTTCATTTTGTGGACTTTGTGCCGCCTAGATCTGGAAAATTATTTGATAGCACTGCGCCATTTAGATGGTGTGTGCAGCCGTGGTATTGTAGAAAAGAATATCTTTGTGCAGAACATAACGAACGTGACCACGAAAGCATCGATCATGTTTGGTGCAAAAAGTATAGATTTGATAGAAAACACATCCTTGACCCTTCGGAACACATGGGTTATAATCATAATTGCAAAGCTTGTGATGTGGTAGATAACGCAAAAAACCTTTCAGAGGCACTGCATAGTGTTAACAGGTGCTATCATTTATCTGTGTTAGATGAAGAACACTATTTGAAGGGTAAATCAATTAATTTTCAAGAATCTCAAACAGATAAAACACATAATGTAAATTTGCGGCAATTAATTAAAAATTACAACTATTACTATTCGGAAGAAACATTCAGGCCTGTAGGTGAGCACAAGACCCCAAGACGCCAGACTTTTTATGATGATAGTTTAAAAAAGTTTTGGGCTAATAAATAAAGGATTAAATATAAATGTCAAATATTGCCATGCTTGGAACTGATTACGGTGGGTGGATTGTAGATTTAGATATGATTCCACAAGGTTCTACAGTAATATCGGCTGGAGTTGGAGAAGATATTAGTTTTGATTTAGAAATTATTAAGAGATATTCTTGTCATATTATTGGAATTGACCCAACACCTAAAAGTCACAAATTTATTCAATCTCAAAACAAATTAAAAAACTTTACCTTACTAAAGAAGGCCCTAACCCATAAAAATGATGATATTGTAAAGCTATTTAAAAACACGAACCCAGATCATGTGTCTGAATCTGAGCTATTTAAACACCATGCTGTTTCTCAATACGATTATCACCTTGCAGAAACTATTAGTTTACCCTTTTTGTTTGGAAAGCATGATAATATTTCTCTGATTAAGATGGACATTGAGGGTTCTGAATATAGCGTCATAGAAAACCTAAAAACAATTCCAGATTCTGTTAGACAAATATGTGTAGAGTTTCATCATTTTTGTTTAGACAAAACACTAGAGGATACAATAAGATGTATTGAGCATATACAATCTTTTGGATTTTCAAAAATATATGAAAAATCAAAATATCAAAAATTAGCAGAGGTCACGTTAATCAGATGAAAACTTTTTTCTTTCATGCAGGATATCAGCCTTATTTAAAGAGCACAATTGAGCATGCATCAAAAAATAATGATGTTGTTTTGATAGGTGATGATTCTAACAAACATCTTGGAAACCTTAATAATGTACAACATATTGATGTAAAAGACAATTATCAAGACATAGAAAAATTCTTAAATTTGTATAAGCATCTCCACACCGGAGGTCGCAAATTTGAAGAATGGTGTTTTATACGTTGGCTCGCTGTAAGAAATGTTGCAAAAACAATGAATTGTGACAATTTATTTTATGGTGATTCCGATAATTTAATTTTTTCTGACCTATCCAAAGTTTATGATACTATCGAAAAACCAGAGTTGGCTCTTGCTATACCCGAAAGACAACCATATTTTAGGCAATCTGCAACAGGAGAAGTATCATATTGGTCCTTGGAGATGTTGGATAAATTTTGTAATTACATGATAGAATTATACGATGATCCCTTTGAGTTTCGCAAGCTTTTAGAGAAGTGGAACTATCACAAAAGTAATAATTTACCCGGTGGCGTCTGTGATATGACTGCGTTGTGGCACTTTACAAGAAAAAATAAAGCTGTGATCATCACCGATCTGTTAACAGATGGTACCAGCTTTGATCACAGTATTAATAATCCAGCAAATTATTATGATGATGAATACAAATTTTCAAATGGTGTTAAAGAGATAGAATTTATTGATAATATGCCATATGCATATAATTTAAAACACAATAAAAAAGTTAAGCTTCACAATCTACAATTTCAAGGAAATTCCAAAGTTTTGATTGATCAATATAAAAGGCTATGATGTTACAAATATATGAGGTACAAAATTTTGATGCTGTAGATGACCCTGTGAAAACAGAGGAGACAATTTATAATCAACTTTGGACCAATAAGGAACAGATACATACCGATTACACTTATATCGCCATGCCTTTGGCTTGGAACATAAACCACAGAGGAATTGGCTGGACACAAGCCATAATCAATAAAGTATGTCACGAATTAAAAGGAAGAAAATTATTTTTTGTTTGTCAACATATACAAGTTAAAAATTTAGATTTTAACGGGCACATGGTTTTCACACCACACGCAACAGTTTTTGATTCATATTTGCCAATACCACACTACGCCTGTAGTTATGATACGTCACTGGTAAAACCATGGGACGAAAGAACATACACTTTTAGCTTTATAGGTTCCTTCATGACCCACCCCGTGAGACAGAGAATTTATGATCTGCTAGGGGGCAGAAAAGACTGCCTTATTTTAGATACAGGGGTATGGCATTTTGAATCCAGCCCAGATAAGCAAGAGGAAAACCGACGCCGGTACATAGAAATTTTGGGTGACACAAAGTATAGTTTATGCCCTCGCGGTACTGGCCCCAGCACGATAAGAATGTGGGAGGCTATGGCAATGAATTCATGGCCAATTATTATTAGCGATTATTTAAAGCTACCGTCTCGACTTCCGTTAAAAAATAAAAACTGGTATCGTATATTAGAAAAAAACAGCATTAAAGTGCCTGAAATAGGCCCATACAACAGTGAAGAGTATTGGGATTGGTTTTCTAATAGCAACTTATACAAGTCCATAAGTTCAGTTATAAACAAAAATAATACTTGACATATAAGTAAAATTAAGCTATATTTCTAATATAACAATCGTAGGATTAAGTATGAAACAAGAAAAAGTTTTAATTATAGGCAACAAGCCGTATAACAACCTTAATCTAAATAAAGTTGTGGACAGTTTTGATGAAATCATCAGATTCAATATGGCCTATGTTGGGAAGAACAACGGAACAAAATTCGGCAACTTAGCCTTGTGTTCACATATGTACGAACACTTTGTGATTAACCCTATAAAAAAGGACGACATAGTTCGCCACTATGGCCATGAATTAGAAGCAGAATTCTTGCACGATTGGTATGATTTTTTTCAAGAAAATAAAAATAAATTTGATACAATTTTCTATGAAAATCCACATAATTGGACAAAATGGAACAACATGCTAAAGCAATATGGCAGCCCATATAAGTTTTCCAAAATGGCATCATCTGGTTTTTCTGCAATTTTTAGAAACTTGGCCGATAATAAGCAGGTATATGTTTTTGGATTTACATTGTGTGATGAAGAAGTTAGAAAAACAGAGGGTGAAATGAATCAAATTTCCATAAACAAGAATAAGGGCAAAGGAAGTCATTCGTTTACAGATGAAAGGCAAATATTAGCTTGGCTACATAATAACAACAGAGTAGATGCGTCTTTGTGTATGTTAGAAGACGCAGCCGAATTTAATTTAAAATCAAACAGTTATGGTACGAGCCCTTCAGAGTTTGTGCTTGACCTACTGAATAAGGGATGATCTATGAAAATGCAAGGAAAGATATGGGGCAAAACACAGGATATTTTTAAAAATTCTAATTTTGAGCTTCATAGAATCGAGGCCAAGAAAGGCGGGTACTGTTCAAAGCACCAACATAAACATAAATATAATGCTTTTTTTATTGAAAAAGGTAAATTAAAAATAACAATATATGAAACTGATTACGATTTAGTAGATGAAACTATTATTTCCACCGGTGAACTATCTATCGTTAAGCCGGGTGCGTATCATCGTTTTGAAGCGCTTGAAGATACAATCTGTTATGAAATTTACTGGGTGTCTTTGGAACACAATGATATAGTAAGGGAAGATGTCGGTGGCAACCGTAAGTAAAATTGGTGTTATACCAGCGCGGCTACACTCTACAAGGTTTCCAAAAAAAATACTAACGGATATAAATGGAAAACCAATGGTTATCCGTACGGCGGAACAAGTATCTAAAGCCAAAAGTTTAGATAAAGTAATCATTGCTATTGATGATAACGAGACACTTGATGCTTTAAGTGATTTTAATTATAATATAGTAATGACCTCAAAAGAGCATCAATCAGGAACTGATAGAATTTCTGAAGTAATAGGAAAAATTAGTAACATAGATATAATTATTAATATCCAAGCAGATGAGCCCTTCATCAACCCAGAATTAATAGATGCTCTTGTGGAGGCACATCAAGAACCGGAAGTGCAAATGTCAACAATAGTCAGTACAAAAATCTCAAAAAACGATTTTAACAACGAAAGCATAGTAAAAGCCTTTCTTGATAACAATAATTTTGCATCCGACTTTAAAAGAAAATGTGCTGCTGACTACAAGCATTTAGGAATCTACGGGTTTACCAAAGAGGCTTTGTTAAGTTTTGTATCATATGAGCAGACAGACAACGAAAAAAATAGAAATTTAGAGCAAATGCGAGCACTTGATAATGGTATTAAAATTAAAGCTGTATTAACGGATAAAGATTCTCTATCAATTAACATACCGGAAGATCTTTCAAAAGCATTTTAGAGGGAAAACATACGATGATAGAAGTATCCAAAGATTCCATGAAAAAAGGAATGAAGGACAACATCAACAGGAAACAACCATCCATTAATGATGTCGTTAAATATAAGGGCTTCCCTCTATTCAGTTTTATTGAGCTAAACATAAATGAGATTTGTAATAGAAAGTGTGTATTTTGCCCAAGAGCAAATCCAAAAGTATATCCTAACCAAAATATCCATATGGATTTAGCAATTGCCGAAAGCATAGCGAAACAGTTGGAAGAGTTAAATTTTACAGGAATTGTGAATATTAGCGGCACAGGAGAGCCCTTACTCACCAAATACATCGCAGATATTGTAAACGAGTTTGGTAAACGTGGCATTCATATTGAAATAGTAACTAATGGGGACGTTCTGAAGAGTAAGAAAGGACCACAACTGATTAAAAAGCTTTATGCCTCTGGTCTAAAGCAGTTTGTGGTTAGCATGTACGACGGGCCAGAACAAATAGAACAGTTTAACGAACTGTTCTCTAGTTGTGGGATAAGCGAAGATTTATATTCTTTAAGAGATAGATGGTACGATGAATCCGAAGACTATGGGCTGTTGTACACAAACCGAGCCGGTAATATAGGGTTTGAACACTTGTCAGAAATAGCCAAGCAAAAATTAATGAAGTCAGGTAAGTCAGCTTGTTTCTATACGCATTATTCTATGATGATTGACTGGAACGGCGAAGCTTTGTTGTGTTGCCAAGACATGTACAACAGAACAGTAAAGTTTGGAAACGTTAAAGACAGGCCGCTTATAGAAATCTGGATGGATGCTAGGCTGACGGAATATAGAAGTAGACTAAAAAAAGGAGAAAGGTCCTTATCACCTTGTAGCAATTGCAACGCTAATGGTAGAGTTTTTGGACTTAATCACGCAAAATCATGGAAATAAAAACAGCAAACAAATATTATGTAACCGATACAAGTGATAATATTTACATTGATACGACTATGGGTTCGGGAGCCCAAATTATAGGCCATAACAATGTTTTAATTAACAAAATTGGTGAACAAATAAAAAATGGTACGATTTATACAATCCCTAATTGTCACACAAACAGGGTTAATTATTATTTAAAAAAGTATATAAACCCTGATTTTGATGAGCAGTATATATATTGTAACTCTGGTACGGAAGCAAACATGAGGGCGATAAGGCTTGCCCGAGCGTATACAGGCAAAGATATCATAGGCAGGTTCCATGGAGGGTGGCATGGTGGCCTAGATGGCTTTTTAGAAGAACACCCTAGTAACAAAGGGGTGCCACAAGAAGTGAATGATTTGTACAAAGTGTTACCCTATAATGACGAACAATGTTTTGAAATGATAACCGATGACATGGCTGCTGTCATAATAGAGCCAGTACAGGGTTCTAATCCAAGGGCGGATATTAAAGAGTTTTTGCATAAACTAAGAAATAGATGCAATGAGACTGGAGTTCTGTTGATATTTGATGAAGTTATGACAGGGTTCAGACTCTCTGCGAAAGGTGGCGCAGGAATTTTTGATGTGCGGCCTGATATAGTGACTTATGGAAAAGTTTTGGGAGGAGGTTTTCCGATAGGTGCCGTAGGAGCATTGCCCGATATAATGAAGACTGAAGGCGTTTTTTACGGCGGAACTTTCTCTGCGAATCCGTTAAGCATGTATGCAGCCAGCTTAATATTGGAAGCCATAGTAAATAAAGAATATATCTTGTACGACAAGCTGCACGAAGCAGGCAAGATGTTTAGAGGTGAACTAAATAAATTCTTTATCTCCAAAAATAAGAAGATGAGAGCAATAGGTTGCGGCCCGCTCAGCAGGATTATATTTACAGATAAGTTTATTAAAAATAGAAAAGATAGAGATTTTTTTGAGGCTAGCGATGCTCAAGAGAAATTTTCTAGTAAATTAAAACAACTAGGTGTCTTTGTTAACGGTAATGGACTGTATCACTTTTCTATGAGTCATACTGTAGAGGTTATTAAAATGTTAATCTCTAATATCAAACTTGCGAGCCAATAAAATGCATGCATCACTAGATGTGGGTTTAGAAAACTTACATAAATATATGAATCTACAAGAAGATGATATTGTCTTGTATTTAGGCGGCAGAATAGACGACGATAATTTATATCCAGCCGGATATGCATCGTATTTAAATGAAAAGATAAAAAAACTTGCACCAAATAAGATAATATGTCATACACACTGGTATGCGGGAAAGTATTATGATAAAAAAATTCTAGATGAGTCTACAAAAATAGATGTAATTACGGCTTATCGCGATCATTTTCAACGAGGACCTAGGGAGACCATTAATGTTGTTGATTATATTAATCACAAAAAAACTTTAAAAAAAATAACAACCTTAAACCCTAATTTGATATATGCAATTTACATATGTCACCCCACTCATGCTGCATATCGTACTGTTCCCGGTAAATTTGATATAAGTGATGAAATTCAAGAAAGGTTTGGGTCAGGCTATGATTTTAATAACATCAAGTATTTTTATTTTAGTAGAAGATATTGTCCTAACAACTTAATAAATTGGGATATGAATGTGTTTAGCGGAGAACAGAAAATAAAGGAGTGGAAAGGCCTCAATGTTAATGCAACAGACGGTTTTGCAATAATCAATTCTTTTTTAAACGCTGGGTTTAAAAATTTAAATATTCTTGGATTTACAGCATTCGGTTCGGAAGAAGATATGTCTAATTTTACAGAATATAATTGTAAAAATGAAACCGGCCCGGACACAAGGTTTAATGGGCTTAAATATTTTGACATAAAAACATCAGAAAATCAAAGACATGAGGCTGATATACTGCAAGATTATGTGGCCTCAAAAAAAATAAACAATCTTGAGGACTATGACAAACTGCTGTTTTATCTAAAGGAAAAATTATAATGGAGGCTAATAGATGGTCGCGATAGAGCAAATTTTAAAAAAAATTGAAAATTCACAAGTTGTTAAAGAGCCATTTGAACACATAATTATTGATAACTTATTGCCTGCTCCCTTCTATAATAAATTGTCACAAGAGCTAGATAACAGTTTGTTTTGTAAACAATCTTACATTAAAGGCAATTATGGAGGCTCTTTTCGTTTTGCTGTAGATATAACAGACTACTCTTCTTGGAGGAGTTCCAAGGAAACAATGCCTACAAAAATTCACCAACATAATTATAATTTATTGTCCTCTGAAGCTAATAGTGGTAATATTAAACTTTTTTTTGACCTTTTTATACAAAATCAAGAATCTCTTTATCAAACTCTTTGTACAAAAATTTCTTCAAGAAAAGTTCAAGATAATTATTTTTTTCACGCAAGCGTGGTACAAGACTCAAAAGGATATAGCGTCAGCCCCCATACAGATGATGAACAAAACATATTTACAATTTTATTTTATGCACCAACAACTCAACAAAATAAACAATTTGGTCTGCGCATGGGAAAAGAAATGAACGTTAGAATAGGGCCACATCAGATGCCTCTAAATGAGTACCGCAATAACCAAGAAATAATAAGCTGGCTCGCGGCCGAGGCTGGCCAAGATATTAAACACTGTATAAAACAGCCTACCACGATAGATTTTGTGCCTAATAGGATGATTATTTTCGCCCCCACCAAGCCAGCTAATAATAAGATAGCAACTTGGCATGAGGTTAAAAAAGTTACAGAAGAACTAGTTGGAACAAGAAACTCGTTTCAAATGTTTTATTATAAGGACTAACATGTTAAGTAATAAATTTGTAATAGCTGGCCCATGTGTTTTAGAATCAAAAGATATGTGTCTACAGATAGCAAAATATTGCAAATCTGTTTGCGACAAGTATGGTTTTACTTATGTTTTTAAAGCGTCTTTTGATAAAGCTAACAGGACATCGATTAATTCTTTTCGCGGTCCCGGTTTAGAAAAATCACTAGAAACATTCTCGCTGATAAGGGAACATGTGGAGTATATAACCACAGATATACATGAGCCACATCAAGCAGCCCAAATTGCCCCTTATGTTGATATTATACAAATACCTGCTTTTTTGTGTAGACAGACCGATCTATTGACCGCGGCCGGAGAAACGGGAAAAATTGTTAATATTAAAAAGGCGCAGTTTCTCTCGGCAGACAAAATGGAACATGCAATTAAAAAAGTTTACCATACTGGTAACAAAAGAGTTATGTTAACAGAGCGAGGATCTATGATGGGCATGAGTGATTTAGTTGTTGATTTTAGGAATATACACAAGCTTAAACAATTTGGTTGTCCGGTGGCGATGGATGTCACACATGCCTGCCAAACATATAGCCAGACAAATGGTGTCACAGGTGGTAACAGAATTTACGGTCCACTATTTGCTCAATGCGCCAAAATCTTCGGCGCCGATGGCACGTTTGCAGAAGTTCACCCAAACCCTGATGAAGCTCTAAGCGATTCAGCCAATACTATGAACTTCAACATGTTTGAAGACATGGTAAAGTCGTTGGCTGAGTAATGAAGCAAGATGAAAAAATTTATGATGTGGGGTCTCCATATCAGCTAGCGGAAAAAGTGCTAGACTTTTTTATGTCTCTAGATTTTAAAAACGGATTTTTCCTAGAAGCCGGCGCCAGTAATGGCTTTTGGCAAAGTAATTCGTACTACTTAGAAAAAGTTTTGGGATGGAACGGTGTTTTAATCGAGCCTAACAAAAACATGCTTGAAACTTGCAAGTTAAACAGAAATAGCCCAAAGAACCATTTCTTCAATTGCGCCCTAGTGTCCAGTGATTATCCTCACGAAATGATAAAGGGATATTTTAATGAAAGCGATTATGAAAACATTATGATGGCTCAAGTAGATGGAATTCAACAGCCAAAAGAAAGAAGTAAGCGTTGGATAGGTAGCCAATCTGTGTTTGTGCCCGCCCGCACGCTTGATAGTATTATGGAGGAAGTGGGACAAAAAATTGACTTTTTAAGCCTAGATGTTGAAGGGTATGAGCTAGAAGTGCTAGGTGGCTCAATGATAGAAAAACATAGGCCAAAATATGTGTGTGTTGAAGTGTGGCCGTTCCTTGGGCACCAAAAAGAAGTTGAAAAATATTTCACCGAGAGAGGATATATGATAAATCAGTTTTTGAGTGAAAGGGACATATTATTTGAAGATAATCAAAAGGAAGGATAATGATCTACTATGTTGATATAGATGAGACAATTTGTGAATACGAGGGCGAAAGAGAATACCCATTAGCAGTGCCAATTAAGCAAAACATTGAAAAAATTAATAAGCTATATGATGAGGGGCACACTATTGTTTACTGGACAGCCCGTGGGACTGTCACAGGAATTGATTGGCATGGATTGACTGGTCAACAGCTAAAGAGGTGGGGCGCAAAATATCATGAATATAAATTAGGCAAGCCAAATTATGATGTTTTTATATGTGACAAAGCGATTAACACCGAGGCCTTTTTTAAAGACGAATGAAAAATACATTATTGATTACCGGTGGCTCCGGCATGGTTGGGTCTGCATTTAAAAATATTGCACCAGAAGCTGAATACCCCGATCGCCGCCAATTGTGGGATCTGATGTCCTTGTCACTATCTAGAAATGATAATGCGTTTGCTGGAAAAAACATTGTTCATTTGGCCGCAAAAGTCGGTGGAGTAAAAGCAAATACTGACGAGATTGCAGACTTTTACATGGCTAATTCTGTTTTAAATCAAACCCTTTTAAATGTTTGCTCACTAGGAAAAGCCAATAAAGTTATTTCTTTGCTGTCAACTTGTGTCTACCCTGACGCGCCATATGTAACATACCCGTTAACAGAAAACCAATTACATCTCGGTCCACCACACCCGTCTAACTTTGGCTATGCCTACGCAAAAAGAATGGTGGATGTTATGTCTCGCGCATACCGGCAACAATATGGATGCAACTTTGTCACAGCTATCCCAAACAATCTTTATGGCGAAAACGACAATTTTGATTTAGAAAATAGCCATGTCGTACCAGCGATTATAAGAAAAGTATGGGAAGCAAAGATAAACAACAAGCCTTTTGTAGAGTGCTGGGGCGATGGTTCACCATTAAGAGAGTTTACATACTCTGAAGATATTGTCAAAATACTAATGTTTCTATTAGAAAACTATGATGACCCGGAACCAATTAATATTGGGAACACTGAAGAATATTCTATTAAGCAAGTTGTGGAAATGATCTGTTCTATTTTGGAGTATGATGGCGAAGTGAGGTGGAATACACAAATGCCGTCTGGGCAACATAGAAAGCCAAGCTCCAATCAAAAGCTTTTAGATTTGGGTTGGGATAAAAAATGGTACACTTCTTTAGAAAAAGGCTTGACTAAAACTTGTAAATGGGTTATGTTAAAGTATCCGGACATAAGAGGTGTCTCTTGAAAACAGCAATGATAACTGGCGTAACTGGACAAGATGGTTCTTATTTAGCTGAACTGTTGTTAGACAAAGGTTACAAAGTTGTTGGCCTTAAGCGAAGAACATCTACTATTTGCACTGAACGATTGGATCATATTTTTGAACATCCAAATTTTAGCATGCGGTATTTTGAGCTGAATGATGCTGGATGCATGTGGCGATTACTAAACGAGTACAAGCCCGACGAAATATATAATCTTGCCGCACAATCACACGTTCGTGTTTCCTTCGAAGTCCCAGAGAGTACAACAGACACAATCGTGATGGGTACACTGCGACTTTTAGAAGCAGTACGACATATTGTTCCAAACGCGCGCTTTTATCAGGCCTCATCATCAGAGATGTTTGGGGATAACCCTGAGAGCCCGCAGGATGAGTCTACGACGCTCCAGCCGGCTTCTCCATACGCCTGCGCCAAAGTGTACGCGCATCACCTTGTAAGGAACTACAGAGAGTCATACGGGCTGCACGCATCGTGTGGAATCCTATTTAACCACGAGTCCCCTCGTAGGGGCGAGACTTTTGTTACACGCAAGATTACCATGGCCGCTGCCCGGATTAAACTTGGGCTGCAAGATAAACTTTATCTTGGCAACCTAGATGCCAAACGCGATTGGGGATTTGCCGGTGATTACGTTGAGATGATGTGGCTTATGCTTCAACAGCCTAAGCCTGATGATTATGTTATCGCTACTGGCGAGACACACACAGTGAGAGAGTTTTTAGAGGTTGTGTTCGAATGCGCAGAGCTTGATATAGGCGAGTATGTTGAGCAAGACGAGCGGCTGTTTAGGCCCCACGAGGTGCCGTTGCTGTTGGGAGACGCAAGCAAGGCCCAAGACAAGCTAGGGTGGACTCCAAAGGTAAGATTTAAAGAGCTTGCAGGAATGATGTATGAGGCAGACTTAAAGAAGGTGCAGAATGAAAAAGTATAAGTATCTTGTCACAGGACACAAAGGTTTTATTGGGTCACACTTGTTTGAATCTCTTGTAGGACCAAAACTAGGTATTGACCTTAAAGATGGTCAAGATGTAATTGATTGCTTACCTGATGATATCGAGGTAGATACAGTGTTTCATTTGGCTGCACTTCCAAGAGTTGAATATTCCGTTGAAAACCCATGTTATACTCTAAAGCACAATGTTTATGCTACCTCTGTTTTGCTTAATTGGTGTCGCTCGCACGGTGTCAAAAGATTCGTGTTTTCATCATCAGCCGCAACAACTGGTGACGGCCAAGGGCCTACCTCGCCTTATGGGCTCCATAAACTTATGAGTGAGATGGAATGCAAATTATATTCCCAGTTGTACGGCTTAGATACCGTTTGCTTAAGGTATTTTAACGTTTACTCAGAAGACCAGCCCTTTGGCGGTTCGTATTCGACAGTTATATCTGCTTGGATGGAAATGATCCGACAAGATAGACCACTTCGCATCGACGGTGACGGCGAACAAACAAGAGACTATATTCATGTTGATGATGTGGTGTCAGCAAACTTGTTTTGTGCATCACATAACAAAAATTTTAACGGCGCCGTATACGATGTGGGCTCCGGAGATGTTGTATCTCTAAACAATATTAAAGAATTTGTTAATGAAAATCTAAAAGTGTCTTGGGACCATGCACCCGTCCGGCCCGGAGATGTACGACACACAGAAGCCGACACCAGCAAGCTTCGTAAGCTAGGCTGGACTGCTAAGATTGGAATTTTAGAAGGATTAACTAGGTGTTTTAAATGAAAGTAGGCATAATTGGAAATGGTTTTGTAGGAAACGCCATATATCAAAATATAAGATTTACTTACAAAACACTACGGTATGACACTAGCCCTGAACTCACAGACTGTAAAGCTATCTCGGATATCACTGAACAGTGTGAATATGTTTTTGTCGCTGTGCCCACCCCTATGCACTTGGATGGTCACCCTGATTTGTCTATTGTTTTTGATGTTATGGATAAAATTAACCAAAGTTACAATAATAATTTGGTAATTTTAAAATCAACCGTCGTGCCCGGGACGTGTAGGACAATTAACGAACGACACCCAGAGATGAGGATAGTATTCAGCCCAGAGTTTTTAACCGAGGCAAATTCGGTGGAAGACTTTAGATTGTGCAATCGCGTGATATTTGGTGGACAAGAAAACGACACACAAAAGTGTGTTGATATGATGCGCCGGATACTACCTGATAAGCAATATGAGACAACAGATTGGGAAACAGCCGAAATGGTCAAGTACTATATTAACACCTTTCTGGCCACCAAAGTGTCATTTGCTAACGAAATGAAGCAAATTTGCAACGTTATCGGGGCAGATTATGACGCTGTTACAGCTTTGGCTTTATTGGACAGCAGAATAGGCCGAAGCCACCTTAAGGTCCCGGGACCAGATGGGTATCATGGTTTTGGTGGGAAATGTTTCGCAAAAGACTTAAATGCGTTAATGCACTACAGTCGTGTGAACAATGTAAGGCCAACAATGCTTCAGGCAGCGTGGCAAAAAAACTTAGAAGTTAGAGAAGAAAAAGATTGGCTTAACATAGAAGGAGCGGTAACGACCACAGATGAGTAGAAAAGATATTCTTATAGTTTGTGCTCTAGAGATGGAGACACACGGAAAGTTAAATGACTGGGAAATTTTGTATACAGGCGTGGGTAAAGTAAACGCTACTTATGTGTTGTCAAAATATCTCTTTTCACACAAGCCAAAGCTTGTAATAAACTACGGTACTGCCGGTAGTAGAGACCTAAACATCGGACAATTAGTAGATTGTACCAAGTTCATACAGAGAGATATGGACAAGACACCCTTAGGCTTCCAGAGGGGCCAAACTGCTTTTGAGGATAATATTCCTATTATGCTAGATTTTTCTCATGTTAAGAATAACTTAATAGGTAAAAACTACGTGTGCGGCACAGGCGATAATTTTGTACAAGATGTCAGCCAAGAATTAGATGATATAGACGTTTTTGATATGGAGTCCTACGCGTTAGCAAAAGTTTGCTACCTGCAAGGAGTGCCTTTCATATCATACAAATATATTACTGATAATGCTAATCAAAGCTCTCATAAAGATTGGGAGCAAAATGTTTCTGCTGGCGCGTCAATTTTAGAAAAAATAATTAAAGATAAACTCAATACAGAAGAGTTATAACAAAAGGAGATAAAAATGAGTAATAAAGATATGCACTTAAGTGACCAAGCCCTAGGCGCCCTAATGATGGCGCTACAAAAGTCCCTACTGGAACAATCAGACATTGTGCCGGTGCTTAAGGGTTTTAAGTTCCGGCTCTCGGAGCATGGCTTGATGGTCATAAATGCACCTCTTGTAAAAATGAGAGAAGATTTTGAGGATTCTGGGGAGGAATGACTTGCCACGTTATACTTATAGATGCGATGTCTGTGGCAAATCTTTCGAAGTATCTCACTCAATTTCTGACAAATTAACTGATTGCGAATGTGGCGAAGAGAGTTCTTTAAAAAGAATACCCTCTTTGCCTTTTCGTGTTTCTGCAAAATCAAACAAGCAGAAAGCAGGTGAAGTGGTGAAAGAGTTTATTGAGGATGCTAGAAAAGAGGTTCGAGAGGCCAAACAGAACATGTCAAAGGGAGTAGACGATGCCTGACTGGATTGTAATAATATTGTTGTC
>MDTG01257640.1_pt1 | contig 23668 bp, 15 predicted proteins | sample 811421 | NCBI WGS metagenome assembly MDTG01 (sample SAMN05326645, study PRJNA326480) | marine metagenome | isolation source: seawater | place: Pacific Ocean: South East | collected 2011
CACAGATGAATACAAAATTGTGGTGTAAGAATTTTGAGACTTTTTCTGAGATTTTTCTACACCACTTTTCAGAGCTCCCAAGTGTATGGTACGAACCTCAAACCGGAGCATCAAATGCCTTTCAACGCAGCACACCTTTCCCTTTCCAACACCACCCTTCGTATCCGTTGTGGGTACAAGCAAAAAGACCTCATGCGCGAGGTTGTTCTTGGCGAGTGCGCCAACGCAGTCGTCTGGAACAAAGCAGATCGAGTTTGGGTCGCTCTCTGGGATCTGGGGGCACCAGACAAATTCGTCATCTATCGCGCCCTCAAGAAAGCTGGTGTTAAAGCCTATGTCTTCTAAGTTTCATGCGATGTCACAACCTTGTCGTGATTCTTTGGGTGATTCTGGCTCTTTGATGGGTACTGTGTCGCCTTTCATGGAGAGAAAGATGATGAAGGTTATACGCATCCAACAAGGTGGCCGTATCGTTGAAGCTGCAATGATTGACGAGCAGATCTATATGTTGCCCTGCCTTGCCTATTCAGAAGACCACATCAAGCCGAGAAGCCTCTTCTGGAGGTTGCTTGGTATATGCGCAGTCTCATTTTTTCTGACGTTCTTCTTGACGCTATTTGGGCTGTTTTCGCTGGTGTTGTTTCTCTGAGAATTACGCACCACTTTTCTGCATTTCTCCGTGTGGTCTGTACCACAATATGTATGGAGAGAAAATGTACAGGAAAGAAGTGAAGCTAAAGCGAGAGGGAGATCTGCCCCTATGGAAAACAGGAACGGCAAACGCAGCGCGTCTGGAGCTCGAAGAGACACGTTCTTCACATGGAGATGAAAAGCTCTATTACGCACATCAAAAAGAAGCAGAGAAAGGGATCTGGTGTGAGATTATCGCCAAGTCTCTTTGTAATGGTGGTGTCTTGCAAACCAAAAAGGACTATGTCTATCAATTCTCTACGCTCAGAGCTGGAGACTTACCCTTAGTCCTTCGAGGTGGCTACCAGCTCTCTATATCGAGAGAGGACAATAAATGGTTCGTGACGCGCTCAAGTCCAAATATCGAGACTGTGACCAACCAATAATGCTACTATAGGATTCTCTTTGTCGAAGAAGGTGTCCAATGAAAGAGAGTATCAAACGCGTGGCCAAACGCCATCTGGAAGCATCGAATTCGATCCGAAAGAAGATCGAAACGAAGATGTCCAAAAAATATGATGAACCAGAAAACATGCACATGAGAAGTCGATATGGACGCAAGTCAACAAAGTGGAAATTCGGCTTCTGGCTCTTCTGGGAGATCTACCGCCAAGAAGGAAAGAAAGTGCCTCCGGTGTTTCATCACCCTTTCAAGGCTTCCAACCCAGACCGATCCTACGTCATGAAGAAGCTAAAGCAGCATGCACAATTCGCTTTGGATGCGGGTCTGGATGGCAAAGACTTTGACTACATTGATGGCTATGCCAAAGCTGCTGATATCTACGAAAATGCGGTGGCACTTGAACACAAAAGCCAGGACCCCTACTGGTAATTTCTATGATGTTCTGCGACTTGAAAGGATAATCTGAGCAAGTGCTTCTCGATCTTCGCTATCAATCCATTTGCGAGTACGAAGACCGAATTTAAGTGTATATTCCTCTCCCTTTGAAGCGATGTACTTGGCCATCGCTTCTTCTACTTCCGAAGCAGTAACATCAGAGAGAACGTTCTTTGAGCTGTTATTGATCGTCCAAGCAATATGCTCTGCGTTCATAGTATCCTCCTAATATTGACGGCAAAGCTTCTTGCCGTCTTGACGCACTTTGGTTTGGATGGCCTTCTTGTGAGCCTTGCGCTTGCGCTTTGTGGAAGGTCGCTTGGCATGAAACATTCCATCCAGTTCTTTTTGTCCTCTTTTACGACCGAATACCTTCTGCCCTACTTTGTTGGATCCTTGCATGATGTTCTCCTACTGGTTGTGACGGGATGCCCCCGAAGGGGCGAGGTTTGTTAGTTGTACTTTTGAAGAAGTGCTTCCTTCAAGGTTTCTACTTCTTCTTTGAGTTGGATGGTGTATTCATCGTCTTGGCCTTCTCTCTCTTCTAAGTCACCGAGAAGGACGATGATGGGGTTGATGTCTTGCCATAAAGCACCTTCAAATTCAAGCTCTTCGTTCATCCAAAGTGTGTAGAAGTCATTCCATGTCATTTTATTGCTCCGTTTGTTAGGTTCATACCGTACACAAACGCCATGAAAAAAGTGGTGTGAAAAATCCTATTTTTTAGGCTTCAACCGTTTGAACATCTCCAAAGAGGAATAACTGAAGATTCCAGCAGACAGTTCCTATTTTGTCGGCCATATCTGGGTGGATATTAGGCCGCAGAAGGAGCTCTTGCAAAGCCCATAGGGTTTTGGCACAGCACTCTTTTTGAAGGCCATGGACGTATGCTTTTGCCAATGTGATGTTGAAGTCATCGACAAAGTTGTGGAAGTTATTTCGTACGGCAGAGGCATCTGCATGGGCTGAAAGAATTAGCCCTCGAATCGAGTTTTCTACATTTTGATGAATATTGGTCATCGTATTTCCCTCCTGTTGGTATGTACTACACGGAGGCATGCAGAATTCTGGGAAAAAAAACTTATATCGCTGTCCACTTTTCATCGTCTAAATCGTTATAGATACTCTCATATTTCCCACGTCCAGTTTCTTCATAATTGAACGCCCAATTCTTATCTGGGAAGCCATCTTCGTCTTGTTTGAAGATGATGAGATCCAAGGTTCGGAATATTTGTATAACGGTCAGATCCTCTGCTATTGGTGCGCTCCTTTCTTCGACGGAGAAGTTGCTTAGGACATTTCCAACGGCCTGTGCAATGAGCTTGTCTCTTTCAAGGCGAAGCTGTTCTGCGAGGTCACAGAGCTTCAAGATTTGCCACTCTACGTTGTTTCGCTTTTGGCGTATTTCTTGTGAACACCATCTTCGAGCCGCATGAACAAGCGTGGCGATCTCTGCCTTTCGTGGGTTTTCAGCTTGCTGACCCGCTCGAAGGCGATGATTTTTCCGTATGGATATCTCACCACCAATATCAATGAAGCCACCCTCTCCGGCATCGCTTCTGTTCATAGGATAGGCGCAGCCAAAGGAAGGGTGTTTATCTTTCTTCTCTGGGTTCAAGAACATTGATACATCAAAGGGATTCCCACCCAAAGCGATATAGGCTTGCATGAGCTTGCCTATGGATGTTCGCTCAGAGATCCTGTAGCCTCTTCGCCTCTCTGTAACGAATCCATCATATTCGTCTACATGCCATACAATCTCGACTTCTCCGATGCGCTTGAGCTCCATCTCGATGACTTGCAGTCTGGGCTTTACGCTTCGCAATTGGTTGGTCACGAATTTACGAAACTCAACGTAAGAGCCTTTGCGGAACGTACCCAGAAAGTTGAAGGACATCTATTAGTACCTCAAATCCGCCATATCTCTCATCAAATCCAATGCTTTATCTATGGCTTCGTGAATTTGATGATCACTAAAACGTGTCTGATAGAAGTATTCCAAGAAGGATACGGCTTGTGTAAGATCCGCATATTCTTGATTTGCATAATACTGATCGGTCTGCTCATCGTTACTCATAGAGGCAAACCCATCAATATTTTTCGCGATTTGATTCTTTAGGTTTTCTTGCTTCTTGTACGCATCATGAAGATACTTGCCACCTGCTTTCTTCATCAATTCTTTAAAGCCTTTGAGAACCTTTTCCAAAGCATCCGCTTGAGCTTGAAATCCTTTGGTCAAATCCGCAGGGATATGCTTTCTCCAATTACCCCCTCGCGCTTCTTTCATATGTCGTTGTACCACGAGCTGTGCAGAAGCCTTTCGTTTGCCGATGGGGTATTTCTTTTTGATGTAAAAGGTGGGTTCATCACCCGCAAAGATTTCATCATCAACCTGTTCAATGTATCCATCTTTGAGCAATGGGAGAACCACATTGAATTTGAAATTGTTCCAAGAACCCATCTGAAAACCTTTTCTATACCACTCCATGCGTGTCATACCCGGTCTGTTCTTGAGCTCTTGCCAATAGAAGCCCTTGTACCAATGGTTGTCTGGCTCTGCGATCTTGTTCATAGTGTTCCCCATAAAATCAATTCATCTTGGGGTGTGTATAGAGAGATTATTCGTCACCACTTGTCTGAGAATTAAACCAGCGTGATGACAAATGACACATGCTTTGCACCAGAATCAAACCGAAAATCTAATTTCTTAATGTATCTTCTGTAATTCTTGTACCAATCGAGTTGGGTAAACTGCTCCCATGCGTAGGTTTCCTGCTCGTCTTGTTCGACTTCGGAATATTCATAGTCATCACCACCCCAATCATTAGACTTATACCAACCCTCAATTTGTTTACTATTTTTCAAGGCGAGGTGCTTATGTTTACTTCCCCTTCGGTCTACTGCCCTATCATAATCCAAGAAATATGAAATTTCTTGGTAGATTTTTCTTGCAACCGATTTCGTTGCTTTGGCTTGCCAAAGTTGTTTGCCAAACTCCTCTATTGCATCTGGAATGATGCGGCTGGTCCCAAATTCATCTTTCGAGAATTTCTTATCAAACTTCTTTTTGCCAAATCGGATATGCAAATTAGCTGTTTCGTAATAGGTATTATAGACCAACCGCATCACACCCTTTGTTTCTCCTTTCCGTTGTCTACTTGTCCCTCCGAAACTCTCCCAGAGGATATTGTCTACAGTAAATTTTGTTTCACAAATAATTTCATTGTTTTTTTCATGACCCTTTGCCGTAATCTTCGTTTTATCTGAATGCCACTCGTATGCCATGATTTCCTCACCATGAGGGACTTTCTCCGGATATGAGAGCTTGACTGCTCTCTTTAATCTATCAACATAATACATGGGCCAATCGTATTTCCACTCATGCACAGAAGACTTCCACTTAGATGCTTGTTTGTCTAAATGTCGGGAGGCAACCCTTTTTATCATTGTCTTTTTCATATCGAATCTCACAAAATTAATTCATCTTGGGGCATGTATAGAGAGATTATTCATCATCACTCGGAGAAAGAATCGCACCGAAGAGATCGAGCAGCAGCAAGGGAACACCACCCATAACGATACACCCACCCAGACCATATGCGCCAGCCCCATCTTCTGGCTTATTTTCCGCCATCATAAAGTCTGTGGATAGCCCGGACGTACCTGTAGAGGATAGCAACAGGTACTTGAGATCTCCTTCGAGGCGGAAGTCTTTGAGCTTGGCGATGACCTGCTGGATCTGACGTATGAGATTTTGTATCTCCATCACTCTCGCCTCAATCATCTTGATGTATTTGAGGATCTGCTCCACAATAGCTGCCAAACCCTTGCGGACACCTTTGAGGAAATCGACAATGCTCTCCAGAAACTCATCTATGGGGCGCAGCATCTGATCCAATGGTCGGAAGCTAATCCACTCACCGGGTATGTCCTGTTCCAAAGCTACACCCAAGATGGTTCGGACACTACTCAACACCTCATGAGAGAAGGCGTTGCGACAAGGGATGATGCGCATATACGTTGTGAAATTCACACCACTATACTGTTGTACAAGATCGGAACGCTGCATTTTATACAGTGAACCATTGTCTCTCTTTGCTTGTTGATCCGAGTAGCAGAAGAAGACAGGAACATTTCTCCACTCTGCATGTTCGTAACCTGGAGAACCCTCTGGTGGGCATACACTTTTATGGTACTTGGCACCAGAGCCAGCATTGAAAGCGTCCTCCACAAACTCATCAACTTCCTCCCAGTCGAGGCTTTTGAGGTTTTTCCAAATACCTGTCCATTGGCTGAACCAATTCTGGCCTTTCATGAGCTCTAAGAATTCCATCTCGTCTAATTCGGCAGCACTCTCTGGGTCATCCGTCAAGGTGAACCCACTTGGTATTTGGAGCTTTTGGCCTTTGTCTCCTTCTTGTAAGCCCAGCCCAGCCGTATTGTCATAGTGTTCTTCAATCATTCGATCCAGCATGGGGTCAAAGTCTCTGGCGACAATGCGCTTCAAGAAATCATCTGCGACACGCTCTGCAACTGTAAAGATACGTGCCTTCCAAAATTCATTGTCATCTCGACTACCATAGTAGAAATCATGCCCCATCAATGGACACAGATACTTTCGGATCTCATCCTCCCATGACTTCAAACCTGTTGGTGCATACCCTTGTACTGGTACATCGGGATCAAGATCTGGCCTACACAAAATCCATATCACCACCGAAGCACGAATCATCTCCACAAACTTATCAATGTTGGCCGTTGGAAAATAGGCTTTGGCTGGTTCGGAGGTTTGACCAAACACCGATGTTTTCATATTCCCTTTGAAGCATCTCAAACTTTTGGGGCTATTGTCTGCACCTAACCAGTACAATTGTGGTTTCGCATTGCGAACATAGTGCAAGCTCCCCTTGACCTTCATGTTTGCCGTTGCTTCTTCAAAATCAAAACCAGCAGCAAACGTGATGGGTGTGACACGCACCCATACTTCGGACCTGGGTTCTTCTTCAAAGACAGGTGTGCCATCGGACTTGATCTCCTTCAATGCAACAGGAAGCGAATCTTTGTGGAGGCGCATGGACACTCCCTTTGTCAGATATGCACATCCTACGGTTGGCCTTTCGTTGTTGAAATCGATCTCGCTCCACTTTGCTCCGCTGATGAAATCACCATCATTCAAATCTCGTATGGCAATCAGAGCTGGAGCTTCTGGATCATTCGCTTCGTTGTGGAAGTAAGGCGCAAACCGTTCACCTCGATGAAGCAATGATAGGCCACTGTATGTCTTATATGGCGCACCCCCTTTATCTTCAGACTGACGAAGCAAACCACTCTCGACTTGCTCCGGTTGTGTCTTGCTATTGGCTCGCTTTGTATACCCCAGAAACAATCCTTCTTTGATCGTGCTGACCTCGACCAAACAATATACGGGCGGCAAAGGAGAGATGTTCAACGTAGAAGGTGGTCGCTGATAATCCCACTCAATCAACACCTCTGAAGGTGGTTCACTTGAAAACAGGCTTGAGCCATCTGAAGATATGGTCGGATAGGATACACGAACATTGATGGGCAGCGGTGTATTTGTACGGTTCTCCAACACACGACCTAAGAACCCCAGCAAGCTCATCAAGGCTTTGATCGCTTTTTCGATAGAGGAATAGTCCACGCTGACATAGAAGAACATCCCAATAACCAAAGACTTTTCGGAGAAGTCTGGGCGACCAGGATCTGAACCATCGTTGAGCCATTGGAACGCGCGACCTTCATATTTTGGATAACCACCCAAGAAATTCTTTTTCCATTGTGTGTCTGTGCCTTCGATGGCGGACCAATCACCACGAAGATAGAGGCCAGCTTTTCTCAGATCACCCAATAGCCCTTCGAGTAAATCTATGAGATAGTCCAGCACAGCGAGCAACGGTGACACCAGTCCAACAACAAATGCTTTTGTGATATCGAGTACGAACAAGGCGATATCAAGCAGTACAATGACCTGCTCTAAGAAGTCATTGACTGCTGTGATGATGGGTTCCATAAACGGAGGCGGCAAGCTAACTTCAAACCCACTCCATTTGGCTACATCATTACCCCCTTGCTCGTCATTGGCCATTACTGACCTCCCCCATGTTGAACACGCTTCAATCGTTCATGTAGGGCTTCCAGCGTCGCTTGATCTTGCGCTACTTGTTTTTCCAACAGGAGCTTCATCTGCTCTGCGACTTGAACCAGATTTTGTACGGTTTCAAATTTGCCGACATGGATGCCCTCTTTCTTCTGCCGCCATTGCCCGGCTTGACCCTCAAAATCAAGTCCCATCTCCTTCAGTTTCTTCTTCATCTCGTCTGGTGTCATGATAAGTTCCTCGTCTTGTCTCTACGCTTGTGTCTGCGATCATTTTCCGCCTTGAAGATCTCGATTGAGGCTGCGGTACCTTCCGTTCGATGGGCGCGATGAACAACCCATGCGGCTCGTATAGAGCGCATCTGGTCTGCGTTATCCAGCACATCACCAATACGGTCGATCAACAAAGGCCGCCCTACACCTTCCGATAGTCTTGTGTAGCTGGGTGAACCTTGTATGAACGGTGAAGCAGTCAAATCTAATTCCTCATCTTGGCACAGCACCAAACGATCCAAAACCGACATACAATCCGAATCATTTAAGAACGGTGCTACGTCCACTTTACCCACAAACCCATATATGACATCATTGGAGAGCAACCCTAGCCCCAATTCTGGTATGTTGCTTCGTCCCATATCATACAGGTGGCGATCCAATTGAAACGTCGGATAGTCACCATGCTTGAGAAGAAGCTGCGGAAAGTGAAGCGCATCAACCCACGAAAGAATCCGTTCTCGATGAAACAAGATCGTCTGAATTGCTTCACTCGAAAATGCTGCGTTTGGTCGCAAGATGGTGTAGGGAAACGGCCCTATGGAAAATGGTGTATCCAAGAACGTGTTCGGTCGGACATCACCTGTCTCCAAGATATCTTCACCCTTCAAAGAAGTTGGTCGCAAATCCATCTGCCCTTCCACACCAAAAAAGGAATGAGAGATGGTTGGATACAAAGCAAATTCCATTGGGTTTCCTGCTTGGTCAAATTCTCCTTCGGCATAAATCGCAAAGTTGTCCTCTGACCCAGCATAGAGAGAATCATCAAAATATCCCACGTTTAGGCTGCTGTTCGTGACAATCTTGACCTCGTAAAATCCTCTGTTGTCATCCAAAGGACTGGGGCGACCATTTTGATGTTCATCTCGACCAGGAACACCCAGATCACCGAACGCCCGCATGCCTCTTTCATCTACACCGAAAACCGAGCTTGCTGCATCCACGACAACCCCTATTGGATCAACCAGCAAAATGTCTCCCGGTTCTACACCCAAAGCCAGATAGTCTACGGTGCTGTCTTGGTCTTTCAAGATGTTCCGAGAGGCCACATAAGAATCTTCAAGGGTATCCTCTTCTTGCCACTCGACTTTGCCACCATACAATTGCGCGGAAAGATCATGCCCTTGACGAAAGATGACTTTATCCGTAGCCAGATCCAATAGCTGGTCATTTGACTGTTCATGGGGAGCTAACGTGTTCAAGTATATCTCGATCTTGTCACCGAGCTCTGGAACGGTATCATCCTCTGATAACCATCCCGGCATCTTCAACAAGACCTGTTGTGGGGTGTTGATCTGGGCAATCACGCCATGACATTTAACCTGCTGGTTCTCATCAAGAACACGTATGACACATCCAGACTGCACACCCACTCTGGGATCTGTAAGAGAGCCAAGATTTGTGGTTGCAATGGTTATTGTGTTCCCAGCCATACCCTGTATGGTGCTGGTACGCTTCATGTATAAATATCGGAGCTTGTCTATCCCCTGTGAGAAGCCAACTTGCACATCGTGAAAGCGTCGAATTCTCCGAACCACAAAATCCGTATGGTTGTACCATACTGCTGGGTTTCCAACAAAATCGCCAGATCTTCGGACACCGACTTCTGTGTTTGCAAGCGTGTTCTCTGGGTCGCCTGTTTCACTTACAGCCCCCACTAAGGAAGCGTCACTCGAAGCCACATCTCGAAGCGGCTTTGGAAACGATGGTTCAAAGAAGATACCGGCCTCTGCCCAGAACGTTGATGTTATCTTCGTCTGAGGCAAGAAACAACGGATCTCATTTGTGAACGAAAACACGTCCCATAGAGAGTTGAGATCGATACCTGTACCCAAACGAAGCTCGATGGGCGCACCCTTCAAGATATATTGATGTTGATATGTACCGGCATCTGCGCCATCTGCTGCCACCACATAATTTACATTGGGCGATGTTCCACTACTGGGTAACGCTTCGAGATCACCACCAGAAAAAGAGAAGGACATTGTACTTCCATCCGCCCCTTCTATTTCTATTTCTTGAAACCCATGCGCTGAAGTGCTGGGATCATTTTGGCCTGTGAGATGATAGGCGTTTCGTGATGGCATATGCACATGCAACGGAAGCGAACGCATACCGGATATGCGCTTTCCAGACATGGTTTGCCAATAGATGTTTGGACTGGCGATGGAATTTCCAAGCGCATCGTACAAATCCAAGCTGTTTAATTGTATCTCTCCCGTTGTATCGTCAAACGAAGCCACATCCGCATAGAGAACCCGGTACTGAAGATTAGAGGCTGACATATTTGGATGTACGACTGTGTTCTGCTGCCCATCCCATGTCTCCTTCATCAAGACAAACATACGAAAACCACTGGTGTCGAAGCCATGATTCTCTGTAGACCAAGACAAAAGCTGTACCTTTAGGTTTACGAGATCCACTTCTTTGATGACTGGAAACGATAGGTCATACCAAGCATCGGTGGCTTGCAAATTCATCTCGTTGACAAGATGCACCCCTTCTTGCTGGGTGGCTGAAACAGCTTGTTTGATGAGATATGTACCCGCGGTGTGACCACTTGGTACAACAACCGTATCCCCCCTCTCTATCTTCGAGACATCAAAGGGATCGGTCATCAAAATTCTATCTTCATGATAGAGGACACCATTATCCTCTGCCCCAATTAACCCCGTACCAGAACAAATCAGCCCCGTTTGATGGAGCTCTGAAGAAGGAGCGACCGAGAACGTGATGGCGTGGGTGTTGGAAACAGGAACATTGCCTTGACCCCAAAAGGATGGGGTTCGCAACATCCCTATGGAATTGTTATCGTCGAAGAATCCCACATCGTGTAGGCCGTTGGATACCAAAGAAGATGCAGCCAGAAAGACAAACGGCTCTCCATCATTGACTTGATCGATATGGTTGATGGTTGAAGCCACAGCTCCCGTCGAATTCCCATTTGCATCTGTCAATTCGATAAAGGTATCCCGTATTGTCAGCTTGGTTTCCATAGACATATTGCTGATCGGATGAGTTGCCCCTTGTGGTTGTGCGCCTCGAACATCAAATGCTGTCTGTAGGGTCAATCGATCTTCCATAATGGACACATCGTTTGTGACGACATCTATGGTCAACAAGAAGTCATGGTACAGGGATTCACCGTTGGCATTGACACCTGTTGTGAACGTTTGAGAAGGCAGACCGCTTGGGGTGGTGTTTGGATCAACAAACACCTCTGGGTAGTTGGAGAAGTCAAACCACATCCCTCGCTCGACAGGATTTGCCGTCAAATCTTCATTGGCTTCATGTACGGTCACAAGTGTGATGTCTACGTCTGAAAATATCACATCATGCAAGAAAACTTCTTCTATCAAAACACCAAAGGGGTCATAGATTTCCAAGACATAGGACCCACCACTTTTGACAATTCTGATATGCGTGATTTCATCCCCATCTCCTTGTGAAACATTTCCCAGATCCAACGGGCGGTTCATAATTCTCAGTTCTATATACCCAGAAGGGCAATTTTGGAAGGTCGAACCCAAGCCCATGAATGAAATAGAGGCAACAAAAGAGCTCAGTCGAAAAGCGGTATGGGTTCGCCAAGTCGTTTGGGGTCCAGATTCTTCTATCGTTTCCCAGACTTGTATCCCCTTTGTATATCCGACATCAAATCCCGTCCAAGCAATCAGATTTTCGATGCGCACATCAATTGTCATGTTCTGTGTCGGTGTCACAAATCGAGGCGGCTCAATGGCATAGGAACCATCTTCAAGCTCTGTCACACCGCCAACGCTATGAATACCTGTTGCACCAGCATGGGAGAACGAAGAATTGGTCGCACACTCGATGAAAAGGAGATCATAGGGGCGCAAATTCCCAATTCCAGAATTAGGAATATAGGGTGATGAAGAAGGAGACATCTCCACATCGCTCACAAGAACCCCATACTCGGAGATTTGCCCATCATTGGCCAGTATCTCGTCTGGATATACAGAAAGCCAATCATGGGAAGCAAGTCCAGTTGGTCCATCGATCAAAAGGATGTTTGCACATACACTCATCATCTCTCGCAGTACATCAATCTCAGTCAATTGGCTGGCAAGGTAGGGAAGCGTATAGTCACCACTATCGTTTGTGGGTTCACCTTTGAGAGCAGGCACAATAACAGGATCAACAGACGCTTGTATGAAGTCCACATGGGATTCAATTCGTGTGCCGGGCTGTGGTGTGTTCTGCCCGGTTATTTCTTTGAGAGGCCAGATGGATGGATCAAAAGCAGAAGGCAAGCTCACATCTCGATAATATCCCTTGCGCTTGTTGTATCCGATATCAAAACCATTACGGTAGTTGGGTATCTTATCGCCCACATCCGTTATGTCTTCGAGGCTCACATCATCTATATCCAAAGGCTCATCAGCAACATTGAGATCTTGTGCAACCGTATCTCCACGCGCAAAGGAGATAACTGTTCCTGCCGCCTCTTCTTGCATTTCTAATAGTAATTGCCCATTTGTAATTGAATTTCCATCCACATCCTTAAATGTAAGGATAATTCCGCCAATGACATCCTCAACAAAGAGAGGCGAATAGCCACCGAAGGCCATAGAATTCCCTTCATATGCTACGGATATAAACTCTCCTGTGGTTCTCCCAAAGCGCAGCTTCATACCAGACGCAAATGGTGGTGTGTGTAACTGCCAATCTCCTGTGTTCAGATCGGGCAAGCCATCATCTCCCATCGTCGTTGCCAGCTTTTCAACATCTGGTGTTCCGGTTTCCAAGTTGATCGGAAGCTGAGAGATGGGAAGCGGTGTTGCAATTACTGCTGGTCGTGGGTTGTTTTCAAAGTCAGAACCAAGGATGCTATCCAATTCTGGGAAGCCAAATTCGCTGTACTTCCAAATGCGAGCTCTGGCAGATCGAAGCTGTGTCTGTATGTCTTGAATATTCTTGATGATTCCCATCGACGGGTTGGAGATGTCTCCTATCTCTCTGAGATACGTGCTTTGTATTTCAAACTTCTCCGTTCCTTCGTTGTACCCCAGCCGCAGAAATGAATACTTTCCGAAGTCACCATTGAGAGCATCGGCTTCCAAACCAGGCATGGTTGTTGTAAATGCGATGGCCTTCTCTGGATATACTCTGGAGAAAGGGTGGGGCTGTGCCATCGTTTCAAAGACACCGGGAAACGAGAAACGTAAGCCCATCCCCTTCCGTTCTATTTTTGGCCTACCCAAACCGGTTAGTACCACATCATCGAGGTCATTTTCGATCAGAGACTTTTGTTCTTCGATCAGAAATTGAACCAGAAAGGGATTCAACGTATCCCCTTCAAGATCCAACGCGCTCACATCAAGTGTCCCAGACCAAGGCTGTACCAATCGATCAGAGGCATTGACGATGAAGTCTGCTACGGTAGCGTTCGCATATTTCCCAAACACATCTGCCCAGACAAATCGTGGGTTCAGTCGGCCTGTAACACCATTTTCAAAGCCCTTTGGTGTATAGCCATGCGTGGTACGTATGTTGTACTTGAAGCGTCCATCCCTATCCCCCACAACAAGCCCTTGTACGGTTTCTTGTATCTGCTCAAACCCAACCACCACCTTGTTATAGAAGTTGAGATATTGGCGAGCTGCCCTGTCTTGGTCATACAGATCACGAAGCTGCGCGAGAACACCAACAACACCGTTCTCATAATTCTTTGTACCAGAAGCTGAACCGAGAGATGAACCAAAAGCACTATCTCCCTGTGTTGCCCTTTGCTCAATATCTGTCTGCGCTTGTACGGCATACTCTGCCATGCTCACCGCACGATAATACCAAGAATCGGGTGCGTGATATGTGTAAGAGGCTATCAAATCTGCCTGCAACAAACGGTTCTTCTCATCTGGTATCGTTCCATGACGAAACTCGGCTCGAATTCTCGGTGTTATCATGACACCATCTCGAAAAATCGGCTGTGCCTTTTTCATGGCCGTTCGAGCAAGTGTCAGCTTCTCATCTGGCTTCACAAAGTCCAAGACATTGGGGTTAAAGGTCACTGACCCAGTATTGGCATCAAACTGGTACTCATCAAAAGGCTGAAGCGTTCGGCCTGGAACACCATTTTTCCAAAGAATAAGCTCAAAGTCTTCATCGGTCAGAAAGGGTCCGACACCGATATAGGGTACTTTTCCCGGAGGATAGATCGGCCTAAATGTCAACATGACATTTCTCACATCTTCAACAAACGACATATTTCCATGAACAGGTGGCACGAAAGAAAGTCTGGTACGGTTTCCATCTGACAAACGCTCCACATTTACAATGCTATGCGGATACCCATGTATTTCTATGAGATGACCTGGCTCGATCATTGACACATCGGCATGAATTACGATATCTGTCTGGCCTTTGGTGACACTCTCCCAGTATATCGATCCCACTTCTACGGGGATGGGCTGATGCGCTGCGTAATAATCTTCTAAGCTGACAAGAAATCCTTTGGCACTCTGTACCGAAAGACCATTCACATTATGGGCGATAGGATGCGAAGTTATCAAGCTCATGGCATCATTGCCCGGTGCGCTGCTCCCAGCACCCCTTGCTGGCGTTGGGGGAAAGATGGTAACAGTCGATAGGTCTGCTCTCGTATCATAGACGACAGACTGTATATAGTGATGCGACATACCAATACGCATGAGCATACCAGACTGCATATCCCCCACTCTGTTGCCTTGTAAGAGGAAGCTATTGATGTTCCCCTCCAGACGAAACGGAGGTCGATATACAGGTGGTGTGGAAACCGTAAAGGACAATTCACCACCGAAACATTCCAAAACAGCAAAGGTCGCTTTTACCGTCTTCGATGAATCCACATCTGAGGAAAAGTAGATGATGCACTCGTCATAGTTGATGGTCATGGTCTGGATACCACCATAATTCTGCATCTCTGGACCTACATACACAACAGGCTCAACGTCTCGATGAAGCAGCTTGTTTTGAAGATTGAAGCGGTATCTCCGCTTGTCGATGCGCTCGCAAATTTCGCCTCGAACATACAAGGGCAAAAACTCATGAATCAAAGGAGAGTTGCCATCATCATCAACCGCAAGGGCACCAGCCATATCACTTTGATAATAGCGAACCTCAACCATATCCCCTTCCAGTAGAGGTTCTTCAAAGACGAACGCACCAGCCACAGGATTACATTGCACATCTTTGGTTGGAGCTTCCGTAAACATCTTGGCCGCCCAGAAGACATTCACTGATCCATATCGTGCTTCTCTGTCCACATCGATCTGAGAGAGACGGAGCTCGCCCGTACGAACATTGACCTGTGCCGTTCCCTCAGTCACCGTAGAGAACCCCTGTGTGTAAACAACCGTTGCATCTTGCTGGGCTTTGAGAATCGCAGTACCAAATCGAAGCGCACCCGTATCGCGTAGGCACTCTATCTTTTCTGGGTCATACAAAGGATCTTGCGTATCAGTAAATGAATCCACCATCGCGAGCTTCGTTGTGTCTGTACTTGGATACACTTCTGTTCCGACACGAAGCAAAAAAGAGCCCGCTTGAAAAGACGTATCCGAGATGTCTATCACAAGTCCATTTTCCGCTATGATTCCCAGATCCACAGAATTCAAAGCGATGACCTGTAGCTTGGTCGCATCCTTCTCCAAACCAAACTGCACATATACACTTCGCTCTTTGTCAAAGTCATCTCCCACATCTGCAAACAAGACTGTGCTTTGCTGCGCCAAGATCGAACCAACAAGTCTCATCCGTACAATGATGAAAGGCTCTGAGAGAATATGTTTGAAGCGAGTATAGAACCTGTCTGCAATGATTTGCTTTTCGATTTCATCCTCTGTTTTCATGTCATAGACTTCCCATGACACAGGCACATCACCAGAATCATGAGCAAAGGGTGGCGTGACGTTGATATGGTCTGCTTCGATGGAGGCAATATGGTAATGCCCCTTCGCTGCACTGTTCAATATCTTCAAACGCTGACCAATAGATAGTTGATCAAGCTGGGGTGTGAGATACGTCGCATCATAAAGAGAAGAACTATTTGCGGTGAACGAACCATCCGCTCCATCTATCAAAGCAACCGAACCCATCACTTCGGTGAGCGTCACCATTCCGGTGTTGCCATCTTGCTCTAATCGATAATCTTCTCCTTCTTCGAGCGCATGAAACCGTTCCCCTTGAAACGAGGCCATCAGCTTCCCCTGTAACGCTGGATGAAGTGTATCTGAGACAATTCCATTTCTCTCCAAATAGAATTGCACAAGCTCGCCCATAAAACGCTTGCCGTAAATGTATCTATCCAGCCATCTAATTCTTCTATCTTCAAAGAGATACTGTATGTTCTCGAAGGGTACAAGCGGTGTCTTATACAGACCGTTGCGCGCCTCGAAGAACACGCCATCATATCCTTCGAGACCTGGTTCATCTTCTAAAGGGATCTGCTGCAAGAACACGAAAGGAGACGCGCTTATCTCTGAGAGCTTCGCGTTCTCTATGCGACCTTGTGCTTTGATGTCTGTGTAGAGATCATTGTTACCAGACAGGTTCAAACGGCTGCGAAACATCCCCAGAACCGAGCCAGTATCAACCAGCCAGTTGGTATCTTCGTTGGAATATTGGATGATATTATTTGGAATTGGATATTCAACACGCCAAAAAGGATTGAATCCAAGAGCTGATGTTCCCGTAAGATTTAGTCGGCCTGCCAGACCAGGCAGAACTTCGATGTATCCCAAAGTGGTATTCAGACCCAAAATAGACAACCGACCCCTTGTTGCAGAGACACGTGACCCAAAGACAAGGTTCATGTTTTCAGCGATCTCTTTTGCAGAAAACGCTTGCTCATCGCCTTCAGCAAACACAACCCCTTGTGTCAAAGAAGAAGCCTCCCATGTATAGAGAACCCCATTGATCACACAGCTTATCTCTTCGTTCCCTCGAAGAAAATAAGGCTCTGTTTTTCGCGAAAACATCTGAACACGATGCGCATATTGTGCGAGAGGCAATTCGCTTTGCTGGAACAATATATCTTCACCCAGACGCTTGACGCTGTCTTTTGGATGCAACATGAGCTTCGAGCCAAGTGTATCCGTTCCCTTTGATACATATGCCGTACCAGATCGACACAAGAAAGGAAAACGCGGAAGATCTTCTTCGGTATCTACGATCTGCATTTTGGCCACAGGCTTGCCCTTTGAATACACAAACGTATCACCACATCCCTCTATCTCACGAACCAGACCACTCTCGTACGCCCGGTGATAATTGTCTTGTGTGTTTGGTTTACGACCTGTGAAGTCCTCTGCCAAACGATAGCCACATGTACCCAGACCAGGCAACGGATTTGCTCTGGGAATCTTCCCATTCTCAACCAAACCCGCTTTTCGCAAGGGCTGCGCTACGGAATTGAGAGACACACCATCACAAAAGACCTTTGCTCCCACATAAAGAGAATCCACCATTGGGTTCGGAGCTTTCGCACGCCCCTTCTTGGCCTTCAAGATATCCATAGAGGAAAACTTCAATTTCCCTGTTGTCAAAGACACACACACCGAACCGCTGGGAACGGCAATACTCGCTTGTTCCGCATCGTTTTGAGCGTATACACAGGCCATCCACTTTCGGTTGCCAATACGGATAAGAGGACGCTCGCCATCATAGGGAACAGGTGTAACAAACAGCGGATCTTCATCTGCATCTTCGAGAAACCCCAAAAATCCATCACTCTCTGTCTGAAAGTTTGTGCTGATGAACCATATTGTTTGGCCAACATATTCTTTTGCAAAGGTGGGATTCCAACCAATAACACCGCTGTTTTGGCCGATGATACCAGCATAAGGGGGAGAAGATATGGAGAAGTCGAATTCACCACCCTGTAAGACAAAGTCGGCTACGATCAAGATCCCACGATAGTCACCATCTATGTCATCCAGTATGGGTTTTGAGAGTGCATCTGGTTGTGTGCCAATACGAACATGCGCAAACTGATCATAGAGCTCCGGCTGATCAATGTCTGTACCAGATAATAGCTGATTGACGATAAGGTTTCGAGGTACACTTTTCGCAGTATATGTCTGCCCTATCTCCATCTTTCCCATGTTCTGTGGCGGTGAACCTTTGATGGGTGTCCATCTCTGCGCTTGACCAGACCAACGAAATCGTGTCATCTCTGGGTCGTTTCGTGTCCAATGAAACAGGGGTTCTTTCTCCACGACATCTTCATTTTCCTCTGTTATCCACACACCCAAGTTGGCATCTTGTGCAGCAAATACAAGATATTCCTCTGACTGATTCTCTCTCCCTTCCACGATGGCAGATCGATACTGAAGAAATGCTGGACGTACCGGATAACTGCCCCATGCAGCTTGAAATACTGCGCTAAATGCACTCAAGTCCCACGTGGTATCATCTGGAACATTGGATTGTGCAGTTGCTGTTGTTTTGGCGTTTGCGGGTGCCATACGAGCATCACGCAAGACGTGACCATCAAACTTGATCGACATAGATTCACCCCTTTCGAGACTATACCCATCGCCCCATAGGGCTTGCGCCAACCATCGGCACAGGAGAAGGGCTTCCTGTGGACACACCCACGCCCTGTGTAAAGGCCAGCGCAACATTGGCTGCAATACCTGTTCCCAGACCAGCAGAAATCATGGAGATGGATGTACCACCGCCACCCAGATACGCTCGAAAATTCGTTTGAAGAAGTCCGATAAGAGTAGGTGCATTTGCGACGATGACCTTCGATAGATCTGTTCCAGCACCCACACCTGTTGGTACACCTTGATAGAGACAAGCCTTTGTGATCGCGCTGCTGACACCGATGGAAACCGCTGTAGCAAGCTCTGCACTTTTGCTACCTGTCATCCCTACGCCAACACAGGAACCAATGATAAGACCGGGAACGGGAGGCATCATAACCTTTCCTGTTATGTTACCCACCCCAGCAGTACCCGTTGTTGTACCCAGCATGAGAACATTCATCGGATTTTGGCTTGCCCATTGGAAAACAGCCATACCAATTGCTTCCGTCTTGGATACCCACATCGAACCAGAAAAAGAGCTTGCAGCACGTATCTCTGCTGCGATCATGGATGGTATTAGAGGCATACTGTTCCTTTGGTTTACGGTGTTGTAACCACGCCTGTATTGCAGTTGGTCAATATGGAGAACGGCAGTCCTGTTATGGGACATCTTGTGCCGCCTGTGACAACCGGACCAGGTGCAGAAGAACCACCAGGCGCACCCAGAATAACAGAAGTACCTCGGAGCGTATTTACACCCCCTGCTGTCGAAGAAACAGCACCTCCAGCGACAATGCTCGATGAAGTAGAAGCGGTCAATGAAGCCGCACCAGCACCAACAACAGACCGATAGCCAGTATTGTCCAGCGTCACCGTATTTATACCCTTTGCAACACTATCTTTGATAGAACCAGCACCATCTATGGTTGTCGTATGTGAGCCGAGCTTGATTTCTGTGTCATGATTCCCCATCTTGATGGTATGCTCTGTTCCCCCTAACTTTTGTTCTATCACTCTCTGGGGTTGTCCTACTGCCCCACTTGGCGGAAGCGTAGGTATGTTCAAAGAATAGGCGGGTCCATCAAGCGCACTACCACCGTTGGCTGTTTGTGTAAATGTCTTGTTTGAAGTCTGCTCCATCGTCGAAGATGTTTTGGAGAGTTTATCCCCAGAAGCCAGCTCGATATCGGCTTGGGAATTCATCACGATCTGCTTTGTCTTGCTCAGATCCAGCGTGTTGGCATGTATCATTACGGACGTTGTGGCCTTCAACATGATGTTGTTTTGCCCTTCGATATGCACCGATGGTTGTCTGCTCTCCCTTGAACCTCCTTCTTCGGTTCGAGATGTCTGTAGACCTTCGTTTGACTTCCCACCACCGTATATCTTGACTGCTCCGTTTTCAGACGAGAGCTCGACCCCAAAAGACTTCTTGTGCGTTCCTTTCCCCTTCATTGAGATCGAATCACCATGCAAGACAAGACTGGGTGAAGCAAGATGAAATTCCTTCTCAACGTTCAAGTCAAGCCCACCTGTGAGATGTGCAAATGCTTTCCCCTCTTTGTTGATCGATATCCACGCAGGATCGTTTCCACTTATGGGTGTGATTTTATACAAGAAGGCTGCATGCTCTCCCAGACGCTTTCCGATACCAGAGCCTAGAGAAGGTGCAAGCTCCCCTTTGTCAAAGAGCTGTGGAGCAAGGGGAACGCCATACAATTCAATCTCTTTGTATGGATCGTTACCAACCACAGAGCCATGAACAATTTCAATATAGGGCTGGTTCTGTGTCTCTTTGCTTTTGTTGCTGGAAGGCAAACGGTCGGCATCAAAGCCTTCAGTCTGCTCTGTTACAGGAAGCGTGCCATCAGCATTGTGCGAGAGCTCGATACGGTATTCCGTCAGAGCCTTTGCGCTTGGATCAATGACCGAATTGATGACTTTCTTCGTGATGCTGGATGACTTTATCGCATCGACACCCACACGAAAGAAAGACTTCCCACCGTATATAGCCTCTCCAGTCATGTTATGACTGCGGCTTCCTTCTTCGTCGATAAAGTCTCCCCATTCCAAGAAGGCATAGGGGTTCATTGAGCCACGCAGCTTTCGGTTCTTTGGGTCTTGGTTCCACTCAGACTTGTTGGTTGTGGGATCTTTTTGATAGATGGAAGCGGGGGTCAAATACCCCTCTGGATAGGGGCTGTCTTTGTTTGATTCTTTCAACAAAATCATCTTGCGCGTTTGCCAGTCTGCTTTGTGGGCGAACATCTCTGGGGGCAACAGTCTTGCATCTCGTTGCACCATCCCAGAGTACACGCGTGTGCCACTCAAGGTATGGAATTCATTCAAGCTGCGCATAACGATGGCTTGGTCTTGATCTCGAAGGATGATTTGATTCCCTCTTCGGTTTGCAAGCGTGACGGATTCATCAAGAACCATATCTGAACCTTGAGAAGAACTTGCAACGATGTGGCCTGGCTCTACGCCACGCAGCTTCATGCGAGACTTCATGACCATTCCGGCCAGCCTTTGTTCTCTTTCGTATGTTTCCAGAACACCAGAATCCGGATCGATATCTGTGGTGGGCAGCCAGTCACGCCCCATCCACCACGGTGCTGGAAACCACGCCAAACATATTGGAAGTTTCCCCATACCTTGACCACTGGAATTCTGAGAAACATTTCCCAGCAGTGCAAAGTCTCCGACTTCTGGCATCGAACCCAAAAAGTGTCTGCGGCCTGCTCCGGGAAATACAATGGGAATAGGTGGGCTTTCTAATTCATGGCTTGTACCTGTCAGCGGAGCAACGGTGAGGGTCATCTGCTCATAGTCTACAGACATGACCTTGCCCATTGACAACGCCCAAGCTGAGTAGCCTGTGTTCATCTTGTTGATTTCGCTGTCAAAGGAACCAGCGAAAGAATTAACCGTTGAAGACATGAACCCCCCTTTTATTCAAGGGTGTTCATAGGAGAATTATTATGAAGCCGTTCGAGCCTTCTCCATCAATTCATCTTTGTGGGATTCCCACTCTGATAAAGAGAACTGTTCAAGCGATATGCTGTTGCCGCTTCTCGCTTGAATATACCACGAAGTATCTATTCTGGAGAATACGGTAAGCGTCTGTACACGACTTAGATAGACTTGGTTGTCTACTTGCGAAACGTATATCTCTGCTGCGTTTACCATCACTGTATGTGCGTTCAAAACCGAAGACACATACTGAGACTTGGGTACCTCAAGATGTATGGCTTTAACATTGGAAAAGATGTGATCATAGCCACTTTTCACTTCATCTCGCCCATGAAGTATATCCCAACCCGGAAAGCTCTCTGTAACATCCCCTACAGGTGCAAAGCAGTCCATGATACCTGTACTGTTCGTGTCAAGGTATTGGCTTATGAACTGGATATATTTGGCTTTGACTTGTTCTTGCATTTCCATAATAAATTCCTATGTACTACTATAACGTATCCCCTACACAAAGAGAAAGTAAAAAAGGGTGTAGCAATTATCAAAAAATAATTTTCAAAAAGTCATATACTTAGTGAATTATAAAGCAAAATCACCCCCATACGCCATATTTAGACAATACAGAAATGTTCATTTTCTTGTATATTGTGTTGACAACAAAACAGTTTGAGACGTGAATGGTTTTACTATTATGATAATAGTCAATCACTTATTCAGCAAATCGTCTTTGATGTCTTGAACCGATTGCGTATGTCCTTCTTCCTTTTCTGCCCCCCTTAATTGTGCCTGGTTGTGCTCCCATGAGATGGCTTTGAGAGCCATCTGATCCTTCACCCATGTAGCTACAGGAGAAGAACGCTCGCCCAGCTCAGATTCTCCAACAGGTGAAACATTTACAAAATTTTCCGGGTCAAAGGCAGCGAGGTCAATGAACGTATCCCCCACAACCGAACCACCATCAATGAAGCCATATGGCTGCAAGCCAGCATCTGGTTGAAGATCAGCGAGACTGTATGCTGCGTTTGTTACGGTGACTTGTGTCTCTGTACCTCCCATGTAGTTAATTAGCTTCAGCGTTACCAAGTCTTTGCGCTTGTCTGGGTTCTGGCTCTTTGAACCCAGAACACCGAAGTCTATATCCAAAGTCTGTACCAAACCATTGAACGCATGCGGATCACCCGTCTCGAGCTCCATCATCGCATCTACCATCCGGTTGAAAGCCATCTGATTCATCTTGCCAGACTTATAGTCCTTCTTGAATTTGTCATAACCAGCCTGTGTCTCCTCGTAACCAAACTGCGCCAGAATCTTATTTTGCTTAAAGCCTCTTTTGGTCAAATCACCATTGCTTTTTATCCCATACGACTTTTTGAAATTATTGAAAACTCCCTCTTTGGTGCTATCTGTTATCACCGAATAGTCTCCCATCAAAACAGCTACATATCTCTCCATCTCATCTTCGATCATCTCAAACGGATCACTGGCCATCAAGGTTTCAAAGCTGCCACCGGCTCGTATGTCCATCCCACGCCCATAACCGTACGAACCAAAATGCTCATAGCCCCCGTTATCGCTCACAGGGAAAATCGGTGTGTTTGTGAGATAGCCCCAGCGCGTTCGATTTGCTTTACCGAATTCGCTGTCCTTTTGATCTGCTTTGCCTGTATACATTTGCTTCTCATACACACCACCAAACGAAAAGGATGTACCAAACATCTGACCAATAGACTTCCCAAATCCCACGATGCTCGCCCAAAGAGCTTTGGCTTCGTTGTCCTCTGAGCGTGTGGATTCGGTTCGATACCCAGATTGATTTTTGTCTTTTGCCCACATCCCATCGTTATTCATCTTCGCTTGGCCTGTGGCGGATATTTCATCGTTCTTTATATATTGTCCTGTGGATCTATTATATACGGTATCGTCTATATCCCCCCCTTGTAAGAATTGTCTTTGCGCATATTCCAAGCCCTGTTTGGTAGCACCGCCCATTGCTCTTTCATCACGCTCAATGGTGACGTATTTCTTATACTCTGTCATCATCTGGTTCAATATGAACTCGACACGCTCCCACAGGACTTCGGCCACATGATTGGATAGCTGCTCCCACAGACGCTCAAAATTCACCTTTGTGGGGTCAAATGCTTTCGTGTCCGCTGGGCGATACTTTGCAAAGGTTTTGTGGTATATTGTCTCGCCTTTTGAGGTAGGGAGAACAGAACCTCGATACTTCTTGGAAACCACAGCG
>MDTG01074261.1_pt1 | contig 23666 bp, 21 predicted proteins | sample 811421 | NCBI WGS metagenome assembly MDTG01 (sample SAMN05326645, study PRJNA326480) | marine metagenome | isolation source: seawater | place: Pacific Ocean: South East | collected 2011
TATGCAGATTCTAGTTTATTAAACCAGGTTAGTGTTAATTTTTATAACAATTCAGGAGATGACTATGTAAAATATGTACTAGATTCAGGTTCTGATTTCAAAAAAGTGTTTGATTTAACTGATACAGATTATTTTACAGATTATCAAGTACAACAACCTAATAAACTAGTTTTAGGTATTAACACAACAAACACTGCTGAAAAAGCTGAAATAGATGAATTTATAAAAGTTAATCATTATATTAAAGCTAGATTAGTTGGAGATTCTAGACCTAGGTTACTTAAAATTATTTCAGTATCATCTAAAGAGGAATTAAGTCCATATAGACTAGAGTATACTGTTACTACTATGGTACCAAGTATAGATGAAGTTGATGGAATAGACGCCACTGGAAATAGCATTTCAGTTTATAAAGGAATTGCTAATTTCGTTGAAACATTGAAAGGTCAATGTATGAAAGGTTTTAAAATTAGAACCGGATTATTGCCTAATTCAACATCAGCTAGACAAAAAGAAATTTTAGAGTATTTATTCCAATACACTTCAATACCAGCTGCTCTTTCAGATAGAGAAACAATAGATTATAGATATATTGTAGATTCTTATGAAGGAGATTTATCACAATCTTCTAAATATCATCTTGGAAAAATAGCGGCAATGAATGGTAAAGTAATGGCGATTCTAAATGATCCTTCATTTGAACAATTTGAAAAATCAGTAGACCCTAGTTTTGTAAATACTATTAATAAACTAGTTTCAACTGAAAACATTTCTAAAGGTGGAGATTTAAGTTTAAATCCAAGTTTTACCTTTAAATTTGCAGATGAGGATATTAAAGGAGTTCCAATGTCATCATATGAATATTTTGTAATGCCTAATCTACTCATTAGAGAAGGTGGTAAAAACAAATCAGTTCCACCGGCAGCTTATGTATCTAATGCATATGTTAGAAAGTTTAAAAATGGAACGCCATTCTTAATCACAGCAGGTAAAAGAGCTATTATTACAGATCCAGAAGTAGTTGGATTAGAATATGATTTAACTAATGACGATAGAGATTTCTTAGAACCAGTTGGTCATAACTTAATAGTTAAGAGAAGAGGATTTGGAATTACAGTATTTAGTAATAACACTGCATACCAGAGAGTTAAATCTGCTCTTAATAATGCTCACATTAGAGATAACTTATCTACTATTGAAAGAGATATTGAACAAATATTGGTTAATTTCTTATTTGACTTTAATGACGAAATCACAAGATTAAGAGTTAAAGGAATACTAGAAAACTACATGGATTCAGTTGTAAATGCTAGAGGTCTTCAAGGTTATACAGTACAATTTGATAGTGAAAATAATACTAATGAAGTAATTGAAGCTAATACTGCGATTGTTGATATTAGTGTAGACTTCCCAAGAGGAATTCATAAATTCATTAATAGAATTACTATTACTAGAGTTGGTGGAGGACTAAGCTCAGATTCAACTGGATTTACTCCAAGTTTCTAAAACTATAAACTTTAAAAAAGCAAAGGGAATGTTTCGGCATTCCCTTTTTTTGTACATAAATAATTAAAGTTGTCGGGGAAGGACTCGAACCTCCGTTTCATGGACCAAAACCACGCGTCCTGCCAGCTAGACGACCCGACAATAAAAAATAGTAGCCCGTAGGGGAATCGAACCCCTGTTTCCAGGATGAAAACCTGGCGTCCTAACCCCTAGACGAACGGGCCAATTGAATTATTTACCAAATAGTTCTTTTATTTTAGAATAAATATTTTCAAATATTCTAGCGAACGAAGTTCTAACATCGTCATGAGCCTCTTTAGATGCGTTTTCAACATCTGCACTAAATTCTTCTTCAGATGCTGATATTTTTTCTTCAAGTTCGTTTATCATTTTTTGAAGTTCGTCTTGAAAATTTTCTATTGATTTTTTAGCTATAGTACGTATTTGATCTATACCCTCTTTATTGCTTACGTGAAGGTCCTCTAGTAAATCCTTAGTAGTATCATTTAATTTATTAAAATAATCTGATTTTAATTCCTTTATAGTATTATAAAGTTTTTCAATTGCTTCTGAAGTTTTCATATTTTTGTTATTTTTTTGTTAGTGGAGGATATCGGAGTCGAACCGATGACCTCCTGCGTGCAAGGCAGGCGCTCTAGCCAGCTGAGCTAATCCCCCATCTATTATTATTTATTTTAAAAACCAATTATGCAGACATAAAAAAAACCCAATTTTAAAAAAAATTGGGTTTAAATGTAAAAAGTGAAAGATGATATGAGAGGATTAAAGATTACCTCCAACATAATCGTTTACTACAAATTATCGTTGCTTTCTACATTTTCTGTCGAAAACTAACTCATTCTAAATTTGTACTCATTTAAAACATTGCTAGGACCGCTACGGTCTAAGAAACACCTTACCACGCAAACGTGATGGTTATTCAGTCATTAAATAGGATTTTTGTATTACCTATAAACGATTTGCGAATCTTTTAGATTCTAAGTTATTATGCACCTATATTCTAAGAGCTATCTTAGTTCAACATTCTCATTAGAGTAGGCCCTTGGTATAGGGCTTTAGTTGCGATCCATCGATCTAATATATTCCTTTATAAGCTTCGCTTCACTTATTATTCGGGCACATATCAATGTCATCCATCCGTCGATTTCTGACACCTTTCACCAATAAATTAAAGAACGTTTATCTTATTTATAAAATATAATACTAAATTTTTTATTAAACTTTAACTTTTTGAGGATAATTTTTATGTAAACATTCAAGTTTATCTTCTGCTTCTGCTAATTTAGTTAAAGCTTCATCTGCATTAGAATAAAAATCCTCTGTTGAATGATCACCGATACCGGCTGCTTTTTCTCCTAAAATATGTAAGCTCATTTTAGCTTTAGCTATTTCAGCTAGAGCCATTGTTTCTAACATAATGTACAATTCTTTTTTCATATTAATCTATTATTTCATCTATCACTCCAAATGATAGGGCTTCTTTAGAATCCATGTACCAATCTTGTTTTGTTTTTAAAATATCTTTTAATTTAGTCTTAGATATTTTAGTTAAATCTAATGTTATGTTTTCAAATTTTTGTTGAAGCCTTTTTGTTTCTTTATAACTTTCTTCCATGTCTTGTGTTTTTCCCCAAAAACCAGTAGAAACTTGATGATACATAGGCGTTGCGTGCTTATAAGCAAACCTTTTATGACCTGATATAAGTATCATAAAACCACATGACATAGCGGCACCAGTGGCATAAGTATGCACGGGGGTAACTGATTTTTCCATTATTCCAAGTAGTCCCATACATTGATATACGTATCCACCATAGCTATCTATCATTATTTTTATAGGGCGTCTAACATAATCTATGTCGTAAACTTTATATAGTTTTTCTAAATGTTCATCATCTTCGTTTATTCTAAGTATATTTCTAGATAAAGTCTCTATTGATTCTAAATTTACGTCCTTTGCAAAAAATAAAGTTCTGTTTAAAGGAAGCGGTAACGTGTTCATGTCTGCCATTTTCATTGATTATTATTTAATAGTGAAAATAGCAGCGCGCCTAATGATAAAACGACACCTAATACTAATATATCAGGGACTTCTATTATGTTACCACTACTAGTTTCACCTAGTTTTATCATAAAATCATGTTGATAATAATTCATGATATTATTTTAAATCGTTATTTATTCTATCCCACCAATTCATTCTTTTAAGTCTTTTGTATATGCCATATGGTTGTAGTAATATTCCAATTAAAAAACCATAAACGGCAATAAAAGTCCCTATGACTGGCCAAATAGGTATCCATCCTCCCCAATATTCTTCCATTACTGGTCCGGGTACATAAAAAGCCATAAAAAACCCAAATAATGTTCCTATAAACTTTAAAATACCTTGTTTATTATTAAAATAATGGTCTGTAAAAACCCACGTTATATAATTTTTTGGTGCATTGCTCATTTTATTATGATTATTTTTTGAACCTATCATAAGCATTATTTGTTATCATATCAATGTTAACTGCTCCTATAAAACTACTTAAATTTATAGAATCAGTATAACTCATGGCTGATCTTAAATAATGTTTAAAATTTTCAGTCCAACCTGAAAGAGTATATTTAACCTGTCTAATTTCAGATATACCCTCTGAGGTTTTTATATTTTGTTTTCCCCATTTTTTTTGAACTTCTTTAGTTGACATTCCTCTAAAGTTTTTAAATATAGGTCGCCCATCGTTAAACATTTCTAGTGCTTCTTTGTGGGTTAATTCATTTAAACCAGCTGAATATGCTGTTTTAGATTCATATAGACATGGAGCGCAACTTTCTAACGCTTTATTAAAGATAGAACCTAACATAACAAAATCAGCTCCTAAAGCCAAGGCTTTTATTATGTCAGAATATGTTTTCATTCCACCATCTGCTACTATGTTAGCAGGACTATCTAAAGCCATAGATTCTTGATAGCATTCTTGAATAAGAGAAGCCATTGGATAACCTATGCCGGTTTGTTGAGTTGTTAAACAACCTGCGCCATTACCAATGCCTACTCTAACTGAATCTGCCCCGGCATTAGATAGTAGAGTATAAGTTTTAGGATGTGCTACATTACCAACCATTAAATAAATGTCATCACCGTATTTGTTTTTAATGTTTCTAGTGACTGTTTCTAAATCCTTGATGTGACCATTAGCAATATCTATTAAGTACCCTGAGTGTTTCTTAAGTTCACCAGAATTAAACATTTTTTCAATATCTCTAAGCGAATACGATTCAATCCCTGAAAATCCCGTCTTTTCACCTCTGGGTAAACATGCTATGATTTTATTAGAACTAAAAACATGTTCGTTTTGTCTTGATATAACGGTGTCCATTGGAGCCGTTATAATAGGTAAGTTTCCATCTGGGTAATATATGTCAATATTTTTTCTAGAAGAAATATTTGTTTGAATACTGGGTCTAATTAATATATCATTAAAATCAAACTTTGTACTATTCATATTCATCTAGCTTAACTTCATTAATATCTTCTAAGATTGCTATTACTTCATTTGACATTATAACATAATGGGTTTCATCCTTGTATTTTATATCTATCCCAGAGTATCTATTACACAAAACTATATCTCCCAGTTTTACTTTCATAGGGTTGTGCGGAGTACCTTCTCCGCATGCAATAACTGTTCCTATATTAGGTCGTTTAACCGATTTTCCAGGTAGCAGTATACCTGATTTAGTTTTAGTTTCCTTTTCAATTGGTTTAATTAAAATTCTTTCGTATAAGGGTTTCATATTAATACTGAATTATTTTTTATTTCTAATAGTTTACTATAATTAAATTTTCTATACAGTTTATTTTCATGTATTTCATGATAATCATCCGTTTTAATTTTAGAAGGTATCATTTTAGTAGATAACCTCATTAATTTAATATTCAAACATATTGCTTCATTTAAAGTTGAAAGCACATCTTCGTCTTTTATTTTAGCTATCTCAATTACTTTTTTAGTACAATCATCTATAAAAGATGAATCATTTTTGTAGTTATCAATTTTATTTAAGACATCAGAGCCATGCTTTTCTAAGAGATAAGATACTACCTTTTTAACTTTTGAAGGAGTCATCTTATATATCCTAGGTATATTATCTGACTTATCCCCAGCAAATATTTTTGTTAATATTTCTTGTATAGGGTCAATTTCGTTTTTTTCATAACCTCTCTGTTCAAACTTTGAAATAACTCCTCCTATTCCTTTTGAAACGTCAGTAGAACTTAGGTTAAAAAAATCTTGCTCTTTTTTAGTTTCAGTATAGAACACTTTTTTACTTTTAGACATCATTTTAGGCATAACTAAAAAAACGTATCTGCCTGAGTCTTCTACTAATTGAAACATATCTTTATCAACAGTGTATATTGCTATATTTTTTTTTGAAGATTCACAAAGGTGTGCAATTATATCATCGCCTTCCATTCCTGTTATTCTATGAAAATTAATTCCAGAATCCTTGTTTAAGTGTTTTTGAATGTTTTCTTGAAAGTATTCAAAGAATAAGTGAATCATTTCGTCTTTTTTTCTATCTTTATATTTAAAGTCACCAGACGGTAGATTTACTTTTTTTAAAGTAGAATTTACGTACTCTTTTCTCCAACTCTTGGAGTCAAAAACCATGTGTACTTCGTTTACTTCTTTTTGAATGGGTGAAATTAACGAAGACAAATAATTTAAAGAAAAATCCCTAAAACGAATTCTAGCTGTTTCCTTTAAAATATAATTGCCTTCGTTAAATATGTCTTTCATATAATATTCTTTACCTATTGTTTTGTCGTTAAATAGCATTCTTTTAACAACGTTAACAGCTACATTTATGTAAGCATTTCCATCTATAAGGTAAATCATTTTATACTATTGTTAGGTACTTATTTTTTTTCTACCTTTGCTTTACTTTTTTTATTTGAGCCACTTTCAACAGTTGCTTCAGTAGAACCATTTTTAATTGCTCTAATAGCGGAAGATATTAGTTCAGACTCGGCTAAATTGTATAACCCTTTAGATTGAGCATAATTAGCACTCGCGACCATTACAAAAATAGCTTGACTAACGTCCATATTAGCCAGCCATTCCGTATATTCCTTTTCATCATTATAAGAAATAGAGCCTAATAAAACTACTTTATTTGGATCATTTTCTGCTGTTTTTTCTTGAGTAGCTGCTTCATTAGCTGCACTTGTTTTAGTTGTTGCCATGTTACTTGGTTTTTTTTAATTTTTATAGATTTTGAAATATATCTTCATATTCGTCATCACCTAACCCTGATTCATTCTGAGAAGAAGTTTCTGGTTTAGATACTTCGGCGATATTATTTTCAGTTGTTCCTGCAAAAGAAACATCGTTTGTAGGTTGGCTTTGACTAGAACCATTTGAAAGTAATTCTTTCATTCTTTCATCTCTGGTTTCGTTTATAAGCATATCTAATACCTCTTTATAAGGAATAGCTGCTTTTAAAGCTTCTGCTACTTGAACATATGTTTCATCTGTCCATGAAACATGCTTATAAGGATCCATTGAAGGAGCTGTTTTTTCAAAAAATTCAGTAACTAATTTTATAGCACCTTGGTCATCTTTCATTGTAACTTCAGTATCTTTTATAGCAAACCTAAAAGGTGTTTGTTCGTCCATAAATTTACATTTTGTCCAATCTCTCCAATTTTTAGTTTTTTTGCCTACTACACATAAAAAATCTTTCCCTTCTAATAGGTGAAATGGATTTACTTTTTTTGTGTCAACTAGTCCATCTTCGTCTGGGTTCATTTGTTGTTCAAGCAACTCGTTTATTTGGGCTCTGTATTTAAAAATCTTAATTTTTCCTGTTAAACTAGGTACAGTAGGGTCTTTAGACACATAAACATATGAATGATGGGTATACCACCTAGAGAAATTTTCATTTATTTCTTTTACAATAGTTGGCTCTTCTTTATAAAGTCTACCCAAAATAGTGCTTAAAGTCCATAAAACAGATGGTTTATTTTCATTTGATGGACAATCTACTATTAAAGATTTTCTAGCCACTGGGTTCCATATTTTAGCACTATACTTAGTATACTTAGAATCTTTATTTCCATTTCTTATATTTGGTATAAATCTAATAACTGATTTATATACTCCATTGCTTAAATCTGGATTAGGGTCGTATATGTTTTCATCTACCTTTTTTTCGTAGGTTTGATTTTGATTACTTTGTGATAATGTATCTTCTGGTATGTTAAAAAAGTCGTTCATAATAAATGTATTTTTTTATTTTTTTTAATGTAATTATTTAGTTTCAGAAATAGCTGTTCTTAAATCTTTAGCAGCTTCTTCTATTTTTACCATTTGTTTTCTAATAGATGGATGATGAATTTGCTTTCTAATTTGTTGGGCGCTTTTTCTAATTCTAGTACCTGCGCTCTTATTTCCTTTTTCATAAAACTTATTAGCGTCTTCTTCGCAAGTTGCGATTAATTCTTCTATTTCAGAGAAAAGATTTTCTTTCACGTCATAGACTGTTTTTCTGAGTTCTTCAAATTGATTATTCATACTTATTTGTTTTTTTTATCTTTTACAAATAAGTGCTAAAAAGGTTTTAAATATTGTTTATAATATTGCTATATTTATTAGATAAAATTGCATTAGGGTACAATTTTAAAGTATGGTGTAGCCATTTTTCTATTATTTTCATTTTTTCAGAATCATTCATAAAACCTGATTCAACAAATGGATCTAAGTGTTTATCAAATAGCTCATCTATTGGAACATTTTGCTTTATTGATTGCTTATTCATGCCGTAAACCATTGACTCTATTTCTTCAGGTAATAAAAAATAAGAGTAACTTTTATTATTTTTTTTACGATATTCCTGAGTTGATGGATCTATATTTTGATAATCTTTGTTCCAGCCTTTTTGTTTTAAGTGATTTAATTCGTGTGAAATAGTGTTAATAAGATTAAGGTACATTTTTTTAAATAAACCTTTGTTTAATCTATTAGAATCTAAAGCGACTGTTATTTCTATTTCTGGTATATTGCCGTCTGTCATAAACACGTTTCCAGTAACTACGTAACCATTTTTATCTAGTTTTAAACGTTGCCAATTCATTTTTTTAAAATGAGAATCTTTTTCTAATGAAATGTCTTTTTCTTTTCTTAAAAGAAACCTTACGTCTACGTCTAGGTCTGGCTCTGCTATTTCTAATTCTTGAAGTATTATATACTCGCCATTAGTTTCCTTTGCGTTTAGTACACTACTTATGAAAAAATCAGATAGAGTTTTTATAGTACTGTCAAACTCATTTTCTTGAGAATTTTCAAAAATATAATTTGAATATGACACTATGTTTTTCAAGTCGAATAATTATTTTTAAATATCTAAGAAGGTTACTTCTAATTCTGTAGTAACTGGCATTTTATTTTTATCGAATTCAACAGTGATAGTTTCTAAGGAATTAAAAGCGTCTTTGTTATCTTTATCTTTATAATGTTGAACTGAGTCGGTTCCATCTATTAAGCCAGCTTTTACATCAGCTTTAAACTTTTTTAGAAAAGAATTATCTAATCTAGATATAGAAAATCTTTCGCCTGTTATGGCGTTTTTTAAGTCAGTTTTTACTTTTTCTATTTCTGATTTAGAAGAATCTGATAATTTTTCTTTTTTATTAGATATGTTTTTTTCTATCCAACTATCTAATTCACTTTCTTTTATTTTATATAAATTATATCTTTTTTCTAAAGGACCTGCTGTTGATATTTTTTTCCCATCTTTTAAAAAAATAAAAGTATAAAATTTTTGCTTAGGAGCGGCAGCTGTCGCTCCCCCTTCTCCTCCTTCCATGCCCATTCCCATGCCCATGTCTTGTTCGTTTACTATAAAACTATTAAAATCTTTTACGTATTTGTTTATCACTTTATGTAGATTAATTTAATTTATTTATCTGAATATAATGTTTATTCTTTTAGTTTCTAACAATTAAGAATAAATAAAAAAAACAGCTGTAGCTTTGAAAAAAATGCTTTTAATTTTTTTGTCTCTATTTTCCTGTGGTAAAATAGATGAAAACGGTTTTAAAAAATACGTAATTAAAAAAGGTAAACATAGATCCGGTTGGAGGTATGTTACTTCAACATCTAATAAGTTTAATATAGAAGTTGTTTTTGATAAATCTGCAAAATATACTACACAGGATCCTATTAATCAATATGACGTAAATAAATTATGGGGAGTAAGCGATTGTGGAAAACATCATCACGATAATTCAATTAGATTTGGATGGAGGTGGTTAAACGACAGCGTTGAAATATTGTGGTATAGGAGGCTAGCCGGTAATTTTGAATTTGAAAAAATAACTAGTGTTAACATAGATGAAGTAAATAAAATGCATTTATCAATAAATCAGAATAGTTATGAACTCAGAGTAAATGGAGTAATAAAAACAGTTCCTAGACCATGTTCTCAAGACTTTAAAAGATATATGCTTTATCCTTACTTTGGGGGAGATGAAACGGCCCCTCATAGAATAGAAATAAAAATAAAAGAATTATGAAAATATTACTTTTTTTATCTTTATTAATTTTTAAAACATGCTTAGGTCAAACACCATGCGCAACAGACGAATATAATAAGCCTTTTATAGAGCAAAACCCACAAAAATATGCCGAAATAGAAAAAGATATTCAACGCTATTTAAAGGCCCCTAGAGTTAAATCTGATGGAACATATGTAATTCCAATTGTAGTTCATGTAGTCTATAATGATTGGAGAGAAAATCTTCATGATTCTATAATTTATCAACAATTAAAAGTTTTAAATGATAGATTTAATCTTAGAAATGCAGATACTGTATTATTAACAGATACTCTACAGAATTGGAAAGGTAATTTTAAAATCTCATTTGAATTGGCGCATCTCGATCCAGAAGGATATCCTACAACAGGAATTACAAGAACACACACAAATGTTGGTGAATTTTCTTATTACAGTAATAATGTTAAAAAATCAAGTCAAGGAAAAGCGGGTTGGCCAAATAATAGATATCTTAATATTTGGATATGCGACCTTTATGATGGATTGATGGGCTATGCTCAATTTCCAGGCGGAGAAGACTGGTCGGATGGAGTTGTTGTAGATTGGCAAAGCGTTGGAGATAGGGTCTATTCTTGGACATATCCAATGTTTCATTCATGGGCAAAAGGACATGTTCTTGTTCATGAAATAGGACACTGGTTAAACCTTCATCACCCTTGGGGAGATTGGGGACCGTGCGGAGATGACTATATTCCAGAAACAGGTTTACAAGACGGGCCTATTTACCCAAGTGCACAGTGTCCGGATACTCTATTTAGTCAATGTGATACACCGGAAAGAGTATTTGTAAAACATTATATGGACTATGTTGGAGCAGATTGTATGTGTACATTTACAAAAAATCAAGTTGCTAGAGGCATTGCGTCTCTTGAAAATAGCAGGGTAGAATTATTAAATAGTTACGTGCCTAAACCTATTCTAACAGGGTTTGAGAATACTAAGGTTAGGCCAACGTTTACTAAAGGTAGAATTATTTTAGAATTTCCACAGTACGAAGGAACTTTAAAAATAGCAATATACGATATGCTAGGTAGAGAAATACATATGAGGCAAACTACATTCCCATTTATTGATATTAAATTAAATATACCTAACGGTAGCTATATAATAGACGTACTTAAAAAAGATAAACGAGTATTCCAACAAAAAATAATAATTAACTCAGGTTCGCCGTATGGGGCTAATTTAAACTATTTAAATCTTAAAACGAAAGCAGGTGTAGCGAACAGCCTGCTTTCTAATCCGATAACAATAATCGGTCCTAAAACCCTACGTTAATACGTAGGAAATATTTTTTATGCATCACATCCGCCTCCTGCACAGGTAAATACTGAATTTTCAGGACGCTTAGGTGTTTGAGAAACTATGTTTTCAGAGGCTGATAATTTTTTATTTTTAGAAAGCTTAGACTCAGTTCTTGTGTAATATGATCCTGTTTTAAGTCCATTTTTCCAAGCAAAAACAAGTGCACTAGATATTTTACTATATTTAGCATCTTTATGATAAACATTCATACTTTGAGATTGATCTACGTATTTGTTTCTTATTATTGCTAATTCTAATAAAACCTTTTGAGGTATTTCCCAAACTGTTTTATATCTGTATCTAATGTCTTCTGGTATTTCATGTATATTTTGAACGCTTCCTTCGTTTGCTATGATTTTATTTCTAATATCTTCGTTCCATATACCTAGCTCATTTAGTTCTCTTACTAAATATTTGTTAACAACTATAAATTCTCCATCTCCCACCATTCTAGTAAAAACATTGGACGTAATAGGTTCAAAACATTCAAATGCTCCTAATAAAATAGCGCTTGACGCAGTTGGCATCAGGCCTAGTAAAAGAGAATTTTTCATAGGGATAGGTTCTCCTTTTTCTAGAGGACTCCAATCTTCTATATATGTTTCACCTTTACTATATGGGCTTCCTTCCCAGGATGGATATGATTTATTATCCTCTCTAGCTATTGTCATGCTTTCTTCAACAGCTGCTTTATACATGGTTTCAAAAATATCATTATTCCATTTTTTAGCGTCTTCACTTTCAAATGAAATTTTCTTTTTAGCAAAAAAGTCAGCAAGTCCAGCTACGCCGATAGCTATTGCTCTCTGATCTTCGCCCGCTTTTTTTGACCATTTATCTGACCATTTGTTGTTATCGATTACTTTATTAAGGGCTCTTACAAGAACTTTAGTGGACTTTGCTATGCTTCTTAAAGTATCATGCTCAGCAAGATTTACAGATGCTAAAGTGCACTGAGGTGTATACTCAGGCAAACTTGCTTGTATTATTTCTGCACATAGGTTAGATTGATTTACAATACCGATGTTACGCTGCATATTTCTTTTATTAGCATTATCTTTAAAAAATGTATATGGAGTACCACTTTCAACCTGCGATCTAATTATAGCGTCCCATATTTTTTTAGGTTCTATGGGCTCGCCTAAACCTAATTCTATGGCTTTGTAATATTCTTCTTTAAACTCTTCACCATGAATTTCATAAAAAGGTTTTAATCCTGCTTTTTTAATATCATTAGGGCAAAAAAGGTAATACTTTTTATTTGATACTAAAGATTCCATAAATACATCATCTATAGTTACTGCCGTAAATAAATCTCTAGCCCTATTTAGTTCTTCTCCTATAGGCAATCTTAACTCCAAAAAAGGTAATATGTCTTTGTGCCAAGTGGAAAGATATAAGGCACAGCTACCTGATCTGTTTCCTTGTTTGTAAAATCTCATTTTGGCTTGAACCATGTCTGCGAATCGTACCACCCCTCCTGCTTTTCCTTTAAAGCTTTTTACCATACTTTTAGAGCTACGAAGCCTATCTATACACAGACCTATTCCAGAACCTTCTTTAGACCCATGAGCTATTTTATCTAAAGTGGCGTTGATTCCTTCAATACTATCGTCCATTAGCGTGGTAAGATTACAACTAATTAAACCATTTCTACCCTCTACACCTGAATTAGACAATATAGGCGTTGCAAAATTTATTTTTTTATCATATAATTCATTTAATAACTTTCGTCTATCTTTAAAAGAATCAGGGTATAAATGACTTGCTACTCTATTATGCATCATTGATGGTATTTCAATAGGTGTTCCATTTTCATTTTTATCAGAATATTTAGTTAAAAAAGTAGAAGCAGCAAAAGAATCAAATTTTTCATCTACCTTTTTTTCTTCTACTTCTAATAACTTACCTTGCCTAGATATAAGTATTCTTCCTCCTAAGATTGCATAGTCTGGGTGCTCTATTTGTAAATCTGCTGTTTGAAACGCGACTATTTCATCTATATCAGTAGCCGTCATACCATCTTTTATATGAGGTACAACTTTTTGAAATAACATATCGGGTTTTATATTTAACCCTACAGATTGAGTTTTTATTCTACTTAAAATTTTATTAGGCATAAAGGACTGCTTTGTGCCATCTCTTTTAATTATTTTCATCTGCTTTATTTTTTATTTAAAACTCTACGTCATCGAATATTCCAACATTGCTAGTAGGAATGTCTACTCTAGTATATCCTCCGCCTGTTCTTCTTTCAAAGAAATTATTTTTAGAAGATAAACCTATTTTTTTCATAAAATCTAATGGGTTTTTAGTGTTAAATTTTGTTTCTCCTACAAAGTCTTTTAATACTATGTCAGTTACAAATTCAACATACTCTATCATCATTTCTTTAGTCATTCCTTGCAAACCGTCAGGTAAACTTTCTTCAACAAATTTTTTCTCTGTTTGATAACAAGATAATATAACTTCTTTAATTCTTTCAGGGCTTGGTTTATATTCTTCTTTAATGTATTTTTTAAACATTTGAAGGGCAAATTCATAATGAAAAGACTCGTCCCTAAGTATTAATTCATTCATTTCAGCTAATCCTGGCATTTTATTTCTACTTCTAAACCAGAATACCCCTGCAAAAACAGAAGAAAAAGCAATACCTTCTACACAGGCAAATGCTATTAATTTTTCAACAAAAGTGCCGTTGCTTAACCAAAATTCTGCCCATGAAGCTTTACTTTTTACAGCTTCATTTGTTAACATTGAATTAAAAAGTTCTGATTTTTCAGAAGGATCTTCTATGTATGTATCAATTAATAATGAGTAACCGTTTGCATGAACCTGCTCTATAAACATTTGGTGATTATAATAATATTTGGCCTCTGCTATTTCCACATTATCAATTACATTATCACAAAGATTGTCTATTACTAGCCCATCTGATATAGTAAAAAAGGCTAATATGTTCTTTAGATAAAATTTTTCTGAATCATTTAAAGAATTATAATCATCTTGTGCTAAATTTACTTCTTCAGCAACCCATGTTTGCTTTTCAGCCGCTTTATATGCGTCCCATAGATCTTGGTTTTTAATAGGAAATATAGAATATCTTTTTTCAGTATCTGAGTTTTTTAAATACATATGAATAATTATTTTTATTAGGGAATCAAATCCCTGGTGTTTAAAAAATGGGCATATCAAAATAGATTTGCCCATTATAGATTTATTTATTTAATAGTTCGTTAAGTTGAACAAGTGGATATGTTTTTTATTAGTTAGTTAATGAATAATTAAGTCTCTTATTAAGAGGGTCTACGTTATGAATTAAAACTTTAGAAAAATTAGAAAGATCTAACTTTCTATATTGCTTATCTAGCTTTAATTCTATTGCTTCCCCATTATAATACATTGATATAGTATTTCTTTTTGTTTCATGTTCTGAAAAATCAAAAGTATTTCCTTCTAAATCTTCCTTTAATCTATCCCATTTTACTAGGTCTTCTGGTATAGAATCCTTTTTTAATGATAAAATTATTCTATATTGATTTTTTTTATATGAAACACCTTTTACATATACATCAATGTCGTCGCCTGCCTTTAAATTTTTTCTAATATCGTCATAATTTTCAAAATCAGAGCTATGAACAAGGCCGGTGTAATAATTTTCTAATTCTACAAATACACCAAAATCATATGGTTTATTAGTTAAAGTACCAGTGTACATTTTTCCAAATCTTAAGTCTGAAACTTTTTCAGGAAGGCTATGCTTAATGTATTTTTTATAAGAAACAATAAATAAATTATTTGACTTATCATAATTATCAACCATTACTGAAATGGTTTTATTTAATAATACAGAAAAATCTTTAATTACGTTTGCGCCGGCTTGAGAGCCCGGTATAAAGCAATCTATTTCACCTTTATATGTTGCTATATAACCTCCTTTTATTAGTTTTCTAATAGTAACATCAAACCAGGTGTTTTCTTCAAAGTGTGTTAATAGCTCGTCTCTGTAATTAATAGACCTACTTTTCTTTTCAGATGCAACATATTCACAATTAGAGTTAGATTTGTATAATATAACTTTAAAAGTTGTTCCATGGCCTTTTTTAAGTTCTTCTATGTCTCCTCCATATTCTTTTAGTGGAATACTTATTTCAACACCTGAAGTGTCTTCTATCGCTTTAATCACGCCTGTGTTTAAGCATATGCTTTTTGCATGAACTTTGTATAACTGACCTACTTCTAAGTCCTTGCTTACGTGTAAATCAATTCCACGTTCCTGTTCGTATTTTTTGTATAGATCATATAGTTCCTGCGCATAAGGTTCTTTGCATAGGATTTTAATATTATCATTAATGTCTTGGTCAGATAGCTTTACATTCCTATTGTATTTATCATTTGTTAATGAATCCCAGTCAAAGTCTTCTAGTGGCTGGCCGTTATTTGAATTGTTTTTTTGCATATCTTGTATTTTTAAATATTATATTGAAAACCGGTTGTTTAGTTTTAAATAAATGACCTAAAAAATCCAACTTTATCCGCTGCTTCTGAAATAAACTCATCTAGGAATAATATAAATAAAAAATTCTTACTGGATAATCTTTCCCAAGGCGGTATATCATCTGCTCTCATAACGGGGTGAAGAAGCCTTTGTGTATCGGCTAAACCTATACTAGCAGCGCCTGCTGGTATTGCATAACTTAGTGGAACATCCATTATAGGGGACACTATTTTGTTTATTGTTTCCTTTGCTTTATCTAGCCCGGGTAAGTCAAAAGTAGGAATATTAGATGAATTAGGAGACTTTATTTTAGCTAAAGCATCGGCAGTAAATATAGCAAAGTCAATAGGACCAAATGGGGGTAACAAAAAAGATCTTATTTGAGACCCCGATAAGGTTATTCCTTTTGTAGAAACTAATAAATTAATTAGCGCGTATATTGGTTTTATTATGTCAACCAAATCATTTAATTTAAACAATATTTTATTTTCTATATAAACTTTTATATCTGAAGGGTTAAGGCTTTTAAAATTATTTTCAATATCAACAGGTAAACAACCATCTAAATTTTTCATATCCTCTTCTATTTTGGATTTTAAAGGACCTAATAACATATTTAGATCAATTGGAATTTTTTTAGATAAAGTAAATGGTTTTAGTAAATCAACTTTTTTAGAAGGAATAGAAATAGAGGATAACACACCTGCAGATGATTCAAGTATTTTTTTAGAATCTGGTTTATTATTTAATTTTAAATCTGGTTTAACTTCACTATTAATAATATTAAAATATGCGTCTTGAATAGAAGAAACAGTGGTTTCTTCAGAACCTCCAAACAGTTCTTTTACGTCATTTACACTTAAAGAATCTATATATGACTTAAGTAAATTATCAGCGGTTATTATTGGTAAAAGGTCAGCTTTTTTTGGTGAAAAATCTATAATTTTTGGTTTAAGGTCATCTAGAGTTTTAAATGCACTAAATTTAAACTTAGATTCAGATACTTCTTTTCTTTTTTTATCGTTTAATGAATTATCTTTTTTGTATTCTAAAGCTTTTTTATGATTACTTAATTTAGATTCTTTAATATTTAATTCTTTTTTGAGTCTTCTTTTTATTTTTTTATCATTTTCGTTTTTTATTTTACCAATTAGTTCTTCTATTTCTAACTTTGCTTTTTCTTCATTTAAATCAGTGTTACCTTTTAGAGTGTTAGATATTTGTTCTCTAATTTCGTTAAATTTTTTCTTTATATCAACAAAGCTATCGTTTATAATAATTTTATTATTTGAATTTACTGGTAGATTATTTAAATCAATTAAATCGATAGCGTTTGGTAATTCTCCTTTCATTATGTCTTTAATTATTCTATTTTTATCAGAAGTTGGGTCATCTTTTTTATCGCTATTTTTTTCTTCAACATTTTCCTTTAATTGCTCTAGAGGGGTAGGTGGAGGGTTTAGCTTAGTTGAGTCACTAGGTATTTTTATAGAGGGGAGAGATATGTTGTCAAAAAATTCCATAGTGTCTTTTCTAATTGCCTCTTCTTTTTCTGACTTTGAAACTCCTTCTTCAGATTTTTCTTTTCTTAAAGCTTTTAATTTTTTTCTTTTTTCTTTTGGCGGTAAAGACGACATATATATGTCATCTATTTCTTTTTGTTTTTGTAAGCGTCTTTTTTCAATAGCATCTTGTATAGCTAAACTATTTGTAAATTTAGGTTCGCCCATTTGATTCATTTTATCTTTTACGGATTCTTTTGCTTTTTCAATGGCGTCTAAGGCTGACTCTTTTTTATCTACAGCATCTTTTACTTTTTCATTTTCAGATTTTCCAGATACAGACTCTTCTAAATTTTTTATTTTTTCACTAATACGTTTATGCTTAGGTGTTTTTGGTTTTGCTTTACTAAGTTTATTTTTAAGAGATTCTATTTTTATATTATACTCGTTTTTTTCTTTTTCGGATAAGTTATCTAGGCCCGGTTTATTAAGAGATGCTTTTTTAGCAGCAGCAATTGATAATGAAATTTTTAAAAAATTACTAACAGGGTCTTTAGTGTATCCAAATTGTTTACTAGGGCCTCTTAAAGTAAGAAGATGCTGTTTTGAGCCCGTTGCATTTATGTTGAACATAATTGGACTTATAAACAATCCATTTATAGTTAAAAATATAACAGTTACACCAATGGGACTGGGGGTAACTAGTAAAGGTATCCATATAATAGGAAGAGGTATTTTAATAAGTTTACCCGCTGGAGTTGGAAAAAAGAAACCAACAGGCCAATATCTTAAAGTGGTTGGGTTTTTAGGAATGGGTAGAAGTGCTACCTTATTTAAAATTTTTGAAAACTCTAACCAATATTTTAAATCATATATACTTGGCATAGTGGGGTCAGTGCCGTTTAATGATTTTTCTCCAAAGGGATCGTCTCCTTTTACTTTATTTGCTTTGTTTTCTAGTTCTTCACTTGAATTTTGTAAAGTTTTTTTTGAAAAACACGCGCTATCTAGTTTTATAAGTAGTTCTTTAACCCTATCTTGAGTGGGTTTTATTTCTTCCATTCTTTTTTTAATCCTAGATATTTCAGACTTTAAGTTTTTATTCTTTTTTATAAAATCCTCCTGTGCGTTTTTAACCGTTTGCACGATAGTTTGTAAATTAGAACTATCATCAAGCAGGTCGGTATTTACACCGCCTATAGTTAACAATAGTTTAATATCTACCCTGGCTAAGTTTTTTAAGTTTTCAGCAACTATCTTAAAAGCAGGTTCTATTTTATTTTTTCTAATAGTTTCTTTCTTCTGTTCTAATTTTTGTTCAAAATTTTCATAAAAATTAGATAGTTTTTCTTGATCTTTTATAAAGTATTCTTTTGAGCCTTCCTTTTTTTTATTAAAAGATTTATCTCTTAAATTTTTATCAACAAGGTTAACCGAACTAGTTAGGCCCCTTTCATTTATTGAAAACAGTTTTTCAACAGGGTCGTTTAATTTATTATAATATTGAGTGTATAAAACCCCTGAAAAAGTTTTATTAAAACTAGCATTAGTTATACTTAAACCCGTTGTATTATTAAAAAAATCATTTTTTTGTAATAGAGGATTACCTTTTATTGGAAAATTTATTTTTTTAGTAGATCTTTTTCCGTTTTTTTCATTATAAATATCTTTCTGTGACTTTATAAAATTAATTCCTATAAAATCTATTTCAAATTCTATAACAGGGGAACTTATATAAGATTGTATGTTATATGAAAGATTAGATTTTGCTTCTACGCATGTAGAATAATCGCGTATAGAATTTTTTATATCATTAAAGGAAACAGAATCTAACGCGTCACGGACAGCATAATAAAAAGAAGTTGAATATGTTGTATCAAAGTTAAAACTAGAGGTTAAACTAGAATCAGACAATATTGTTTCTAAATCTGTTTTATTTGATATATCATTTTGTAAAGATTGTATTTCTAATTCTATAGCGGCTTCTGCGTTAAGACAATCCTGATAAACGGAATAATATAACTCATAAATAGTAGATCCATATATTGAATTATTTACGTTATTAAGAGCGGTTGATGTTTCTACTTTTTTTAATAATAATTCTGCTTTTAAACTTTTTATTTCCTCAAGTATAGGTTGAAATATTCCCATTAACCTATTCATTTCTTTAGATCTTTCTACGTAATATTGTTCTAAAACTTTATAATTATCTTGATATTCAATTAGTTTTTGTAAAAGAATGTTTAGGTTTGAATACTCCTCCTGTTCTTTTTTTAAAATAGAATTTGCTTTTTCTAAAGCCTGACCGCAATTATGGCCCTCTTCATTAGGCCCTGTGTTGATATCTTCTAAATTTACGTTTACTTCGGGTATTTCTTTAAATTCACTTTTATCAATACAACCTAATTTAGCCAACTGCTCAGGACTAATGACGGGGTTAGATGGAGATTTACATAAACTTTGAGAAGCAAGTTCTTGCAAAATATCTTCAATAGATTCTAAACTATCTTCATTAGGAGAAGTAAAATCAATTTGTTCATTTTGTTTTAACTTAATATCCTTGTTTATGTCTGAAACTAATTCATTTATGTCTACTTTTTTATCTTCGCACGACATTATAAGTAATTCTTTTTTATTATTTATTCAAAACAAAAAAAAAGACCCATAAAGGGTCTTTAATATAGTATCCTAAATAAAAATATTAACTAGGATTTTTCAAGTGGCTTTTGTTCAGATAAAATACATTCAGTAGTTAACATTAAACTTGATATTGAAACTGATTGATCTAATGCACAACGTGTAACTTTAAGAGGGTCTATAATTCCTGATTCTATCATATTTACATATTGATCTGTTCTAGCATCATAGCCTGAGTTTTTATCATTAGGTAAATTGTTAATAACTACCTCTGCATTAAGGCCCGCGTTTTCTATAATTGTCGTAAACGGTTGGGCGCATGCTTTTAATAGAATCTCTGCACCTACTTTTTCGTCTCCATTAAAGTTAAATTTATCTAAATTAATAGATGAACATACCCTAACAAGTGCCATTCCTCCTCCGGGTACTATACCTTCTTCAATAGCTGCTCGAGTTGCACTTAGCGCATCGTCTAGTCTATCCTTTTTTTCATTAAGTTCAGTTTCAGAATAAGCTCCTATTTTAAGAATAGCTATTCCTCCATCCAGTTTAGCTAATCTTTCTTTTAGTAAAAGTCTTTCTGATTCATTTTCTCTATTTGATATAGATTTATTAAGAAGATCTACTCGCGATGCAATATCTTCCTTGCTCCCTGCTCCGTTAATGATTATTGTTTTATCACTTGTTATCTTGGTTTTTTCACAGCTTCCAAGAACCTCTGACATTGCAGATGGGTTAATTTCGTTTAAGTCATAACCTTCTTTTTCAGACATAAAGGTTGCGCCTGTAAGAATAGCAATGTCTTTTAATGTTTCTGTTTTATTAGTTCCAAATGAAGGGTTTCTAACTGAAGCTACATCCAATACGCCTTTAACTTTATTAAGTACTAGGGTTTGAATAGCATCTCCTTCTATATTATCAGCTAATATCAATAAAGGTTTATGTTGCTTGTTAGAATGCTCTAAGAAGGGTAAAAGACTTTTCATACTTTTAATAGTTCCTTCATAAACTAGAACAAGCGGGTTTTCTTGATTAACCTCTTCTTTTTCAGGGGTGTTTATAAAATAAGGAGACATGTATCCAGAGTCAACTTGCATTCCTTCTACTATATCAACATATGTTTCAAAGGTTTTACTGTCTTCGGCCGTAATAACGCCATCAAATCCTACTTTTTCAATTGCGTCTGCTATTATTCCTCCAATAACTTTATCTCCATTTGCTGAAATAGTTGCTACGTTTCTAATTGTTTCTACGTCAGAAACTTCTTTACTCATTTTTATCAACTTTTCTTTGATTACTTCTGCGAGCGTATCCATTCCCCTCTTAATATCCATTGGGTTAAAGCCTGCTTCTATCATTTTGATTCCATTACCTACTATGGACTGCGATAAAACAGTTGCTGTTGTAGTACCATCACCTGCTTCGTATGCTACATTTTGAGCAACTTGCTTTACCATTTGTGCTCCAAGATTTTCAATATCGTCTTCAAGAAAAACCTCTCTTGCTACTGAAACGCCATCTTTTGTAATTGCAAACTGTTGTTGTCTTCCAAGTACAACATTTCTTCCCTTTGGCCCAAGTGTAACTTTTACAGAGTCTGCTAATTTGTTTACGCCCATTTGTAAAGAATTTCTTGAGGCTGATCCAAATTTAATTTTTCTAGGATTCATATGTTTAATTTTTATTTTTTTATATTATACAACTATATTTTTTTTAGTTTTTGTTATATAGCTAAATTTTTGTCATTTAAATAGGTTCTTATTTTGTCCCTATAATCTTTTGCTTTGAATGCTTTACAAGTCCCTTTTGGTGGAATCCATAAAAGAAAAGGATCATCCATTTCTATACCGCATTCTTCTTCTATTATTAATCTATATAGACTAACTTGTATAGAGTAATTATTATGTTTATTGTCAAATACATTTTCAAAGGGTTCAAACAACCTACGCCTACTACCTTTCCAATCTGAGTCTGTTGTAAATTCTTTATTTGTTTTATAGTCACCTATTATTAGTCTTTTTCCATCTACTGAAAAAACTCCGTCTACTGTTCCTGCATAGCCCCATTTTCTAGAAAAAACCTTTACTTCTTGAAAAACAGATTTTATAGAGTTTAATCTCTCTTTATAGAATTCTCTAAAACTTTCAACCCTATTGGCTACTTCTAGATTAGTTAAGCCGAGAGGTTCTTCTAATAATTTTTCGTGTTCTAAAGTAGCAAATATATTATCAGCAGTTACTGTTTTATAAAAGTTCTCTATCCATTCATGAACCTCAGTTCCCAGTGCAGCTGCTGCTTTGCCTTTGTCACTCCATATTTTTAATATTTCGTCTACTGGTTTTCCATAAAGGGGGTTACTCTCTGAAAGGTTTTCTGCTACCTGTTTACCATTAAAGGCTTCTTTAAAATTATCTGCAAAACCTGACACTGACTTAAATGTTTGTAAAACTTCGCCCGTTGTTTCATCATGATAAGTGTATTTGTGAAGTTCTTTGTTAAATTTAAAGTTAGGGTCTTCAAATATTTTAAATGTAGAGATGTTTTGTTTTGCTATATTCATATTATATTAAACCAGATAACTTTTTTTGGTTTAGCTTTTTTTAAAAAAACAAAGCACAAAAAGTATATAAATAAAATAAAAATTTAAAAATGGCACATATATCAGATTTTAAGAGGTTTAAAATTCTTTTAGAGAATAATAACCTTAATTACCTAGCGATAAATGAAGATTATCCAGCTTCAAAATCAACGCCAAATGCAGCCGGTGAAAAAATTAACTCCGGAGGTGACTCCTATCAAGGGCTTAAAAATATTTCTCCAGGAGGCGATGATGCTTTTAATGATTCAGGACAAGCGGCTGCTAGAGATGCAGCACAGGAATGTTTTGGAACTACAGCCATGCCAAATTTTAAAGTTGGTACCAGGTCAAGTGTTATATCTGACAATACAGAAACATCAAACATATATAGAGCTCTTATAGGTGGAGCCGCAATAATGGCTGGAAAATCTAAGTTATTGGGAAGTGACGATGACATAGCTAAATATGCTTCAGCATTTGCTGCAAAAACTACTAAAGTAGGTACTAAAAAACTAATATTCAAAAAAGATTCCAATAGTCGTGTGCTATCTGTTGAAACGGTAAAGCCAAACTTGATTAAGACCGGATCAGGTAAAGAAGGCGATAGTCATTTAAATAGTGTAATGCAATATATTAATGCCTTTAACCTAACAAATTGGGCACTTGGATCTGGTGTTCAATATGACCCAAATAAAATATTAAATGATAATAATAGAGTAGACCTTACCTCTAATAGTAATTCTACTATTGATGAAAAAGGATTTTTATATCTAGTATCACCGGGTGAATTTGTACAAAGTAAAGGCGAAAGAAAAGATGTAGATCAAGTTGTTCAAGGTGAAGAAGCTAAAACAGGAGAAGTTGAAGTTTCTTTTGGAAACATGCAATATAAAGTTGACCCATCTAACCCTAAAGTAAAGGAGATTGGAGACAAAATAAAATCATACCTTGGTGATAAAGGACAAATCAAAGCTATTACATTAACGTCTTCAGCTAGTCCAAGTTGGAA
>MDTG01055037.1_pt1 | contig 23665 bp, 20 predicted proteins | sample 811421 | NCBI WGS metagenome assembly MDTG01 (sample SAMN05326645, study PRJNA326480) | marine metagenome | isolation source: seawater | place: Pacific Ocean: South East | collected 2011
TAACCTGTATTAGGTTATTATTAAATTTCAACGATAGTATGTGATGTATGTGATCCATATCACCAACAAGCGGATTTTTATTTGTGGTTATTCTTTTAAAAAATAATCTTACAAGATCAATGCCTGGTAACATCATTAAAATAAATATTTCATCTGCAAATATGAATATTTCATCCGAATTATAAGTTTTAATTAAAATAAATGCAAAAATATATCCAAGAAAATGAGTGCCATTGTTTCCAATAAAAATTTTTCCGTTATAATTTTGCGACAAGAAAAAAATTAAGGATAAAAATAAAGAAAACAAAAAAATATTTTCAAATTTTAGAATTAAAAAAATTAAACAAATTAAAAAATAAATTCCAATTTGCAAATTTTTGCCATCGTACATATTGATAGCATTAATGAATGCAAAAATTGAAAAAGTGGTGAAAAAAATTGCTAAATGTTTATCAATATAAATATTATCATTCAAAAAAGAAAAATAAAATTTATTTATTATTAATTCATTATCTAATAATTGCGCGGCATAAATAAGCAGAATCATTAATATTGTTTTTATATCTGATCGTATATCTAGCTTGTCATCGAAATAACCTAATAAAAAGAAAGAAAATCCTATAATGTAAAAACTTATTTTTGACTTACTGCCTTCTAAATAAAACTCATAATCATTATTTAAAAAATCAAGATTTAAAAAGTCATGAACTAATAAATTTATAACCGCAATTAAAAAAAAAATTCCACCAACGCATGAGGTTGGTTTTGTATGTTGTTTTCTAAAATCATCTGGATTGTCAACAACATCGAAAAAAAAAATTTTCTTCTTTAATAGTATATTAAATATATAAATTACTATAAATTGAGGTAGCAGAAATATTAAATAGTTAAATAAGCTCATTTAAAAATTATATGGATGATATTGTAACAAATTACAAGGGTGTATTTAAATTTTATTATCAAAAAATAATTAAAGAAATTATTCAAATTGGAAATTTGTCGATGGTGGAAGGAAATATTCTAGATTTTGGGTGTGGAGAAAAGCAGTTACAAAAGGCCTTAAATAGAAAAATTTTAAATTACGATATTAATCCAGAGTATTCTGAAATAGATGATTATAAAAAATTGTCTTACGATGTAATCGTTGTTAATCAAGTTTTAATGTACATGACTAAAAATGAGATATTTAATTTTTTTAATGAGCTAAAAAAAACTAATAAAAATATTCAAATCATAGTTGTCATAAGCAAACACAATTACGTTACGAAAATATTAAGAAAAATTTTTAAAAAAAAAAAGTTGATTGGTATTAAATCTACATTTGAAGATCAATTTGAAATTATAAGTAAACAAACAATTATAATTAAAAAAAAAATCTTATATAAAAATGCTTATATTTTTTTATTAAAATTTTGATTTAATCCTAAATAGAACGCAACAGGTAAAAAATAAATAATATTTAACCAATTATTAAACATATTACCAGACGGAGCCAGCGGAAATAATGTTATGAAAAAAGATAAATATAAACTTAAATTATGATTTTGAATTTTAATACTTTTAAATAAGATCCTTATTAATCTGAGACTAAAATAAATGAAAATTGTGAAGATCAAGAAAAATGAAAAGAAACCAGTTTCAGATAATAACTGTAGATATATGTTATGAGGGTGAGAAGAACATTTGAATTTATTAAAAAATTCTTGATCTTCTTTATATTTCACATTTTTACAAACTTTCCTAAATGAGTTTATTCCTGACCCAATTATAGGTTTTTTTGAAAAAATGTCATATGCAGAGTAAAAAACACCTTGATGTTCATCGCTTATTATCTTTATTTTATTATCTGAATTTGTTCCAGAAAAAAAATATAAAACATTATCAATAAATCTTGTTTTAAAACTAGGGTTTAAAAAAATTACTGAAGCTAAAATAAATAAAATACTGAATAGAAATAAAAATTTTTTTTTAATAAAGTTTTCTGAAAGTAAGATGAATGAAACCACAAATATTAAAAAAAGAATTAGTGAAGTTCTTTCGCCTGAAAGTAAAATTAAAGTGGTACAAATAAAAAATAATACGCTTAATAATAAATTTTTTCTTAAGAAATTTTTATAAAAAATAATTGTAATTAATACTGGAAAAAACCTCATTGTGTAACTGCCCATAATTAGTTCATCCTTAAAAAAACTACTTACCCTCCCTGTTCCACTAATTTCGTAGCTTAAAATATTTTTACCATAAAAAAATTGAAATAATGAATCTAGGAATAATAGTGATAAAGATAAAATTAACACTTTTAAAAAAAGATCTATAAAAGATTTTTTATAACTTATTAAATAACTTAAAGCACCTACGAATAAAATAAATCTAATCATTGAAAAGGGTTTCAACAAAAAATAAATTTTTGTTTCATCATAAAGAAAATATAAGGAGCTTATAAACAAATAAAAAAAAATAAAATATTTAAAAAAAAAACTACTAAAAAATCGATAATCTTTATTTTTTAAAGATATTATTAAAAATGCTAGTCCAGATAGAGTAATAACTAAATCGCTTAAAAATGGACCTGATATTAAAAAAACTGGTATTAATGCAAGAGGATAATAAAATAATTTTGAAAAAAATTTATATTCATAATTCATAATATTTATAATTATTTATCAACTTTTCGATAAATTTTTATATCCCTCTACATATTCCCTAAAAAATCTTTTAATATTTGTTTCACTAATATTATCAAAATTTTTATAAAGATCGTTTATATCATTTAAGAACTTATTAGAATTATTTATATCTTCTTTGACAGTAAAAATGTTTTTAATTTTGGTTTTGTTATAATTATTGTTAATAAATAATTCTTCTTTAAGCTTTTCAGATTTATATTTACCAACAATCTTTATTTTAATTCCGGTATGATTAGATTTATTATTTTTGACCCTGTTTCCTGATAAAAATATCATTTTTTTGGCTAAGTCATAAATTTTTATTCTTTCTCCCATATCTAGACAGAAAATATTTGTGTCTATTTTTTTTAAAGTATTTGAAAAAAGAACTAATTTTACTGCTTCAGATATTGACATAAAATATCTTTCCATTTTTTTATTTGTAACTGTTAGTGGCCCTCCATTGTTGATTTGTTCTTTAAAAATATTAATAACTGATCCAGAGGACCCAAAAACATTTCCAAATCTAACAATTGACACCTTTTGAGTTATTAAATTTAATTTTGAGTAAATTTGATAATATAGCTCTGTTATTCTTTTAGTAGCTCCCATAAAATTAGTTGGTCTTACTGCTTTATCCGTCGAGATATAAACTAATTTTTTACATTTATATTTATGGAACAATTTAATAATGTTAACGCTTCCAAAGATATTAGTTTTTATTGCTGGCCTTATATTTTCTTCTACTATTTTTACGTGCTTTAAAGCAGCAGCATGAAAAATATATTCAAAATTATGTTTTTTAAAAATATTTTCTAATGACTCAAAATTGTTTATATCTTCAAGCTTGTACGTAATATTAACTTTATTTGTTAAAAATCTTGATAAATATTGTCGTGCGTTAAATAAATTAAACTCTGAGTTATCCATAATCACAAGTCTTTTGGGGGAATAACCACAAATTTGTTTTGATAACTCTAATCCTATTGAGCCAGCCCCACCTGTAACCAAAACTTTTTTATTTTTAAATAATTTTTTTAAATTTGTATCATTTAATCTTAAAGATCTATTAAAAAAATCTTCGAATTTAAGTTCTTGGAAATTTTTTTCATTAAACTTACTTAAAGAATCTCCTTCAAAACTAGGTATAAACTTAATTATACAATCGTTGTTAATTTCAAATAATTTATTAAAAATTTCTCTTTTTTTTTCAGGTGTAATTTTTTTTATAGCTATAAAAACATAATTAACTTTTTTACTTGATATTAAATCTTTTGCGTTTAGCCAACTTAAAATTTTTATTCCTGAAATATTTCTATTTACTTTTTTTTTATCATCATCAATAAATGAGATGATTTCATAAGAATTTAAAATTTTAGTACACTTTAATCCCAATGAGCCTGCACCATAGATCATGATTTTATCTTTTTTTTTAAATTTAATAAAATTCAAAAAAATTGAAAGAGCATATCTTTGTCCAGATATTAAAACAAAAAGCATTAATGAAAACAAAAATAGTTCATTAAAATTATAAGTATAAATTTGATTAATAGAAGTAATTAATAAAAATAATATAAAAAAAATAACTATTGAAGTTAAGATAGAAAAAAAATGATAACTTGAAAATACCGAAAAAGTTGTCTGATATAATCCTAATAAGAAAAATAAAATTATTGGAACAAAAAAAAATAAATTATAGTTTACTAAATTACTAACTAAAAAACTTTTAAATAAAAAATAATAAATTATATTAATAAGAAAAAAGTCTATTGATAAAACGATTAATTGTTTTATTTTTCTATCAATTTTTTCAATAAAATTATTGTTCATTTGTTATTTTTTTATAAAATTTAATATATTCTACCAGTACCTTTTCCATGGTATAAAGTTTTTTTATTTTTAGTATATTTTTTTTTGATTTTCTTTTATATACATCAATATTAATCAAAATTTTTTCTAAATTTTTTTTTAGATCTTTAATATCACCAGGTATACATTTTCTTGAGTAAAGGTTATTTTTTATAATATCGCCAAACCCATAAATATTTGATATTAACACTGGCAATTTAGCTATATTTGCCTCAACTACAGAATTTCCGAAACCCTCTCTGTAACTAGGCAAACAAAATAAATCTGCCTCTAAATAAGAATTTTTAATTTCTATATCATCTTTTATCCACAATATGTTGCCTATATTAATTTTGTTTAAAAACTTATCTTTAATTGTCATGTCATCAATCGATCCTGAAATAATCAATTGAATATTAAATTTTTTTTCCAAACTATTAAAAGCTTCGAGTAAATCAAAGATACCTTTGTCTGTATTAATTCTCCCAACAAAAAGTATTCTGGTGGGAGTGTTTTTCCTAGATTTTTTTTTTTTTAATTTATTTTTAAACATATCAATATCGAAACCACTAACACTACCATTACCTAGTATTTTTAATTTTTTTTTGTGAATTAGATTTTTTTCAAGAAATTTTTTTTGTCCAAAACTATCAACAAAAATATAATTATTTAAATAAATTATTAATTCATCAATTTTTATAAAAAAAAATCTTTTTAGATTTCTATAATTGCACCATATTTGACCTGTAAAAGTATGAATTCTTATTTTTGTTCCGGCTAAAAATCCAGCTACAGCCACCAAAAAACCTGTTTTGGGCATTATACTGTGAACAATGTCTATTTTTTCTTTTTTTAAAATTGAAACAATTTTAAACAAAGCAAGTAAATCTTTTAACAAATTAATTTTTCTATCAATATTTACATTTTTAAAAATAATATTTTTTTTTTTAAATTTTTTTTTTAGTTTGTTAGCACCAAAACAAATAATTAAAACTTTATAGTATTTGCTTGTTTCAAAAATCAAATTTTTCAAAAAATTTTCGACTGCAAAATTATTAGTTGCAACAAAACAAATTTTCTTCATTTGCTTATCTCTCTCTGATTAATTTTATTAATTATATTATTTATCTTTTTGTTCATATAAATATTTTTTAAGAAAAGGTTATTGAATTTTTTTTTATTTATTTTCATAGTTTTTGACAAAACTTTAATGAGAGTATTGATGATAAATTTATTAGAAATATTTATATTAAAAAATTTTTTATATTTGCTATTTTTTAATAAAAAATCATACAATGTAATATTGTCACAAACATTAAAAACTTCATTGTAGAATAAAGTTTTGTTGTTAATAATTAAATTTATTATGTAATTAAGTCTATTAATACTTAACAAATTCAAAATAGCATATTTATTATCTAAAAATATAAAAAAATTAAATTTAATTATCTTTCTTAAATTAATCAAAAAATTATTTTTAGTATTTTTACAATCTATTGATCCTATACGTAAAATAATGTAATTAAAATTTTTTTTTTTTGAAGTTTTTTTTATTTCTTTTTCTGCACTCAACTTAGACTTCCCGTAATCCGAATTTGGAAATTTATGAAAATTTTCATTTATAAATTTAATATCAGAACTATTTACTTCTGTAGCTCCATAAACTGAAAGAGAGCTTAATTGAATAAGCAAGATTTTCTTATTTTTAACTAATTTCAAAATTTCTTTTAGAAATAATACGTTACTGGAAAGAAAATTATTTTTATTATTTCCAGCACAATTAATAATTATATTTGCTTTTTGAACAGAATTTAATATTTCACTTCTTTTTGTGTATGAAATTAAATTATATTTTTTTTTTTTTAAAAAAATAAAAATTTTTTTGCCAATAAATCCATTCTGACCCAGTACAAGAATGTTTGGTTTATTTATCATTATTATTCTTTAGAAAAAATAAAATAACACAATTTTCAAATGTTATTTATAAGTTTTATAAATCTTTTAGTAATATTTAATCCATTTATTTCATTGTAGAAATTTAGGTTGATTTTTTTTGGTTTTTTATAAATTAGTCTCAAAATCTTTTTTGTTACTTTATCTTTATCAAATTTATCAAATACATAACCATAGGAATATTTTTTTATAAAATAGGTATGAGATCCATTATTTGCAGATACTACGGGTATGTTAAAGTATAATGCTTCTAGAACCGAATTAGATTGTCCCTCATAGTATGATGAATTCACGTATATACTTGAATTTTTTAATATATCATATGGATATGATAAAAATTTAACAATTTTAACTTTTTTTATTAATCCTAATCTTTTGATAATGGTATTCAGTTTTTTTTTTTGATTGCCATCTCCAAGAATTATAAGTTTTAAATTTACATACTTATTTACTTCCTTTACACAATCTAAGATAAAATCAATATTTTTATGTTTTTCTAATCTTGTCATAGTTATTAAGTATTTATCTTTGCTCAAGAAATGTTCAATTTTTTTCAGTTTTTCTTTATTATTCTTCTGATTAATTATTACAGGATTGTTTAAATGTTTTATTTTTTTCTTCTTTATACGAAGGCTTGCTAATTCCTTATTAATTAATTTTGAGGGAGAAATTATTAAATTTGCAAATCGATAAAAAATAAAAATTAAAAATAATTTAATAAAATTTTTTTCTTTAAGATATATCTTATTGGTTTCTCTTATAATTAATTTAAAACTATTAAATGAAAAAAATTTAAGTAAAATAGATAAGACATTAATATGAAAAATAGAACTTAGAACATATTCATATTTATTTTCATTTATTATTTTTAATAATTTAAAAAACGATCTTTTCGAAGATTTCTTATTTAAATTAATAATCTTTATCTTTTTTTCTATAAGTTTAAGATAATCATATTTATTTAAATTAATAAAGCATAGTGTAACGTTAAACTGAATAGACAATAGATTTGCCAAGTTAATTAAAACTTTCTCTGAACCGCCTCCGCCTGCATTTGGTAAAATTAAAATTATATTTTTTTTCAAATTATTTATTTGTTCTATTGTAAATTATTAACAACATTTCAAAAACATATCCAAAAAATAAAAATAACAAAGAAATAATCAAAAGGGTTATACCGGTAGCAAAGAAATTTTGAGTAAATAAAATTCTTAAGATTAGAAAAAATAAACTTAAAAAGAATGTAAAAAAGAATAATGGTATAAATACTCTTAAAGGTTTTACCATTATTGTCAGCTTAACAATCAAATTAATAAAATTTAAAAAATCTTTAATAGGCTTAATTTTGCTTTTTCCGCTTCTTATTAGATAGTTAATATCTATATATTTTACTTTGAATTCATTTTGAAAAAAAAGGCAAGTTATCGATGATGTAAAAGAAAATCCATTAGGTAAAAAATCTTGAACTTTTGCAAATTTATTTTTTTTGAATATTCTTAGACCTGAGTTGATATCTTTTATATTTCTCTGAGTCATAAAGCTTGCAAACAAACGAATAAATTCTCTAGCTATATTTTTAAAATTTAAATAGTAAAAATTCTTTTTTTTCATACTTGCTATTCTAGAACCAACAAGCATATCAAAATCACCATTGTCAAATTCATCAATTAACATTTTTAAGTCTGAGAATTTATAAGTTTGATCGCAATCTATTATAACAATACAGTCATTGCTCGAATTTAAAATTCCTTTTTTTAAAGCATTTCCATAACCAGAATTGGAAAGATTATTAATGACCTTATGTTTAATTTTCGAATTTTTTTGAGACCAAAATGATATCATTTCTTTTGATTGATCTGTTGATCCATCATTTACAATAATTAATTCCAAATTATTTTCTAAAGTATTTTTAGTAAATTCATCAAACTCTTTAAAAAAATTATTTATATTTTTTTCCTCATTATAGATTGGAACTACAATTGAATAATTTTTCATAATTTCTTTTTTTTGGTTATTAACTGATATAACAAAATTCCTAAAAAAACATAGGTGGTGGCAATTAAAGGTTGAGAATATCTTGGAATATAGTGTGTAAGTACACTGTGAAATATTATTGAAAATGCAGGTGCCATAATAAAATATATATATTTATATTCTTTTTTAGAGAAAAAATATTTTATAAAAAAAAATAATACAAATAATAAACCAAAAAATTGAGTAAAAAACGTAATCAAAGCAAAAACTTTGTAAATACTTGATTGTAATTTATTATTAAACTTTTCGCTGACGATGCTGAAATTTGTTGCTGCAGTTATTCCCCTAAACGTGAAAATAGGAGTTAATACAATTTGTTTAAATGGATTACTAAAATAGACAATTATAGATTTTTGTAAGGTATTTAAATTTTTTAGATCGTAACCTTTATTAATAAGATAATCCTCAGATATAAACTTTCTATATATCAAAAAAAAGTTTCTATTTCTTCCTTCAAAACTAGCTCCCGGTTTTATTCTTTCTATCTCACCAAATTCATACATATTATCTATCAAATAATTATTTACTTTAGGCAAAAAGGAAATAAATAATGGTATAACCTCGTCCCATCTTATAAAACCATAAACAGAGCGTGCTAAAAAAACTTCTCCTCCTGTATTGTCTGGCAAAAAATTATCATGATTATTATAATTTTTCATAACGTTTTCATTTTTATAATTCGAGTATTTTTTATAATAATTTTCTTTTATTTGTTCTATTACAGGACTAATAGTTGTCACTTTTTTAATATTATTTGATGTAATTGATTTAACAAACAAAACTGGTGAAAGTGATAAAATAAAAACAATTAATATTTTAAAATTTTTTTTCTTAAGAGATTTATGAAATTTAAGATCAAAAAACATATTCATTATAAGCATAAATAAAAAATAAAAAATAAATACTGGCTTTAAAAAATAAATAATAGAAGCAAAGATTATTAATAGAACTTCATTATAGTAATTTTCCTCTTGATAAAATTTATAAGAAAAATAACTCAGCCATAATATTATAAAAACAGATATCATTTCAGGATTTAAATAAGAAATATTTGAAATAAAAAAACTATTTAATGAGAAAAGATTTGAAATTAAAATAGATAAAAAGAAATTATTTGTAAATGTATAAGTAATGAAAATAATTGAAATTATAGTTAATAAATAAAAGAAGAAGTTTAACTTTTGTAATTTTTCAATAATTTGTTTGCAAAATTTATCATGGCCCTTAATAAAACAACTTAAATTTTTTTCGATTAATTCACTTTTATTTTTCTTCAGTAATAAAGAGTTGATAAAAGGATAACCAACTGATCTTTCGTCGTCAAAAATAATTTCAATATCCTGATGGGAGCTCTGAGATTGTTTGTTATGAATTGCAAAATTTAAAGTATATTTTAAATAGTCAACACTATCATCTTTAACCTCTGTAAAGCCAATAAAATTAATGTAATTAAAGCAAACAATAAATATTAATGTTAAGGGAAGAATTTTATTTTTTATTTTGCTTATCGTCATTATTTAATAAATAATCCTTGGTATTTCTTTTGGTGTTTTACAATATAAAATTCAATATTTTTTCTGTTCACAAAATTTTTGAATGCATGATTGTCTCCTATATCATCTGATATGAAAACACCATTTTTTTTAAGTAAATCATAAAGTTCTATGTAAGAATTAAAACGGCCATAATAAGTTTTATCGCTATCATAATGAATAAGATCAAATTTTAAATTCTTTTTTTTTATTTGTTTGACTCCATAGCGATCTGGACATTTTAATAACCTCCATTTTGTTCTAAGATTTTTTGGAACAATGCTTCCTACGTAATCAAAATTTGACAATTCTACATATGGCATATCAATAGAATATAAAATTGAATTTTTCCTATCTGTAATACATTTTAATATAGCATAACTTGAATATCCAAAAGAAACCCCAGTCTCTAAAATTTTTTTTTTTCTTTTGTCATTTTTAATTATTGAAAAAAGTAAATTGATATTTGCAGCACTACTTTTTAAATTTTTAAAATAAATTTTTTTTATTTTTTTATTATTTAAAAATTTTTTTTTTATAATTTCTTTATTTGAAATATTTTTTCTACACCACTTGTTAGAAGTATGAAAATCGTCTACAAAAATTTTAAGAAATAAAGTAAGAATATAATAATAATAATACGCAAGAAAATTAAAAAAGAATTTAAAATTTCTTAAATGCCATATAAAATTCTTAAAAAAAAAATTAAGCATTTTCAACCATCCAATTTTGAAATATTATTAAATTCCATATTGCATCTCGGTGATTTTTTTTTCCCGATAAATGATCACTCAGCTTTTTTTGAATTATATCAGTATTTTGAATATAATTTTTAGATAAATTTTCTTTTGATAATAAATCGATTGCCCAACTCTTTAAATCACCTTTTATTAAAAAATCTACTGGAGCTCCAAAACCAATTTTTTTATTATTTATTAATTCTTTAGGTACATATTTTTTTAAAATCTCTTTAAATAAGTTTTTTTTATTTCTATGTGAATAATTTTTTTCAAATAAAAAAGAGTAATTATAAGATACTAAATCAATATCAAGAAATGGTAATCTAACCTCTAGCCCACTATTCATAGAAGCTCTATCTGTTTTGACCAAAATATCATTCGTCAAATAATAATTAAGGTCATGAAGCATCATAAATTCATTAAAATTTATATTTTTATCAATATCATCAAATTTTAATATTTCATTTGAATTTTCCTTATTTAAATTTAATAAATTTTCAAAATTCATTTTTAATATTTCATTATAAAAAAGTTGAGGATCATGTGAGTTTTTCAAATATCGCTCTATATTTTTAAGTAAATAACTATTGTTAAAGCTGGGAATTTTTTTTAACAAAGACTGTAAAGTTTGTTTAAATCTATTATTTAAAAAATTTCCAATATTATATATTTTATTTGCTTTAATATATCTTCTGTAACCATAATATTGTTCATCACTACCGTCTCCAGATAAAGCAACTTTTATTTTTTTTTTTGCAATTTTAGATAAAAATAAGGTTGAAATAGCTGAATGATCTCCAAAAGGCTCGTCGAAAACAGAATTGATATTAAATATACATTCATTCATATTTTTTTTATCTAGAATAATTTGTTCATGGTCAGATCCTAAATATTTTGCAATTTTCGAAGCTTCTTTTAGTTCATTGTAACCTTCAAATTCATATCCAAGAGTGAAAGAATCTATTTTTTTTCCTAATTTAAGCGAGGATATTGCCAATAAAAGTGTAGAGTCTATTCCGCTTGATAAAAATATTCCCAACGGTGCATCTGATAATTGTACTCGATCAACTGATGAAGTTAATTTGTTCTCAAGAGTTGAATTATCTGTGCTTATCTTTTTTTTTTGTTTTAAATAACTTAATAAATCAAAATATTTTTTTTTACTGAATTTCAATTCATCTTTTAATATAGTTAATTCAATTAAACTTCCTTTCTCAAGTTTGTAAATATCTTTATAAATAGTATTTGGTTCTGCTATATATCCAAATTTAAAAAAAGACCCAAAAGTTTTTTGATTTATCACGTTTGAAAAGTGATCAATCTTAAATGATTTTAATTCGGATGAAAAAAAAAAATTACTATTTTTATATTTATAAAATAAAGGTTTTTCACCAAACCTATCTCTCGCTAAATAAACTTTTTTAGTTTTTCTATCAAATAAAGCAAATGCAAACATCCCTTTGATTTTATTCAAAACCTCATTTACTGACCAGAATTCAAAACAATTTACTAAAGTACATGTGTCTGAGGAGCTAGCAAAATTAATTTTTTTATTAGTAAGATTATCTAATTCTTTACGTAATTCTAAGTGATTATAAATTTCACCATTAAAACTAATTAAAAATCTATTTGAGTATGAATTCATTGGTTGAGATCCAGCAATACTTAAGTCTTGAATATTTAATCTATTATGACCAAAAATAACTTCATTTTTTTCGTTTGTTATTTGACCGATTAAATCAGGACCCCTATGTGAAATTTTTTTTAGCATATTTGATACAATAGATAAATTATCTACTTTTACGTTGCTACTTGAGCCAATGAATCCAGATATACCGCACATTTAAATTTTAATTTTTTTTAAAAACTATTTGATGACAGCCTAAACTATAATTTTTTTTGAATTTAATTACTTTAAGACCTTTATTTTCACAGTATTTTTTTAAATTTTCAAAACTAGAATACTCATAGGGATAACCTCCTATCCAATCCAACATATTATAATAAAAACTCATACCTCGATTTTGCTTCACATTTAAAATATAGTTAAAAAGATTTTTTAGGTCAAAAAGTAAAATCTTTTTTAAAAGAACAAAAAAATATGTTAAAATTAAGATCAGTATAAAGTAAATCTTTTTCAAATAATTTGGTAAATAATTATAAATATATTTTACGATCCACCATAACCTACTTTTAATACCTTGGTCATTATATATAGCTATAAAAAGCTTTCCTTTAGGTTTTAATTTTCTAATGCAGTTATCTAATGCTAGCCACATATGACCAGTGTGGTGAAGAACACCCCAGGAATAAACAACGTCAGAATTTGGCATTTTTTCAATAATTTTTTCATCTAATATTGATCCATTAAAAATCTTCCAATTTTTATTATTTTTAAAATATTTTTTTTTAAGAAATTTAGTACAATTTACCGAGTCTTGATCTACATCCATTGAGATTACTTTGTATCCAAGTCTTTTAGCTGCAAGACTAAATAAACCTGATCCAGATCCAATATCTAAAAAAGTTTTTTCTTTTCTATTTTTCTTAACAGAAAATTCTATCAGTGATTTTTCTGCAATATCGACTCTTTCCTCATCGAGCTTGTTATCTATAAAATTTTGCCAGTTGTTTCCAAAATTAAATTTCATACTAAACATTCATATATATTTAATTGATTAAAAATCAAAACTTATTAATTATACTGTTTTTATGGCTTTATTTATAAGAATTATAAATATTTTATTTATTCAATCAAAAATAAAATTCTATCTAATGCTAACACTGTTGTTGTTTGCATCTGCTATAGAGTCTATCGGAATAAGTTTAATTATCCCTATTGTTGAAATTATCAATTCAAGCACTAATACCGTAGAAATATTTAATTATGTATTTGAAAAAAAAAATCTTCTCTTTTATATTTTTACATTTTTCATATTAAAATATTTTTTTTTATTAGCAGTATACTTTTTACAATCCAAATATGTTTACAGTATTCAAGCTTTTTTTTCTAATGTACTTTTTCAAAAATATTTAAACTTATCTTTAATAAAACATAAACAAACTAATACCAATGTTGTTAGTAGAAATATTTATAATGAAGTAAACGAGTTTGCTCAAATATCTAATATTTTAATTTCTACTATAAATGAAATAGTAATTATCATAGGAATTTTTATAATTTTTTTATTATTTTTACCCTTAGAGGTAATTTTATCTTCTTTATTGATATTTGTTATATCATTTATATTTATCAAAATTTTATCAAAAAAAATAAAACTTATTGGATTTAAAAGACAGGAATTTGATGGAAAAAGATTGATTACAATAAATGAAGCTTTCAAAGGTATAAAAGAAATTATTTCATTTGGACTAAAAAATTTATTTATAAAAAAATATTCAAAAGATAATTATAATAGCGCAAAAGAAAGTTCAAAAATGTTAATTCTAAAACATGTTCCAAGAATAACAATTGAGTTCATAATAATAATTATTTTTTTATATTTTTTAGTTATAAATTTAAATAATGAAATGCTAGAAAATGAAAAATTTTTTTCGATTTTTGCACTACTTGGTGTTTCCATGCTAAGAATGCTTCCATCAATAAATAAAATTATTATAGGCTCTAATCAAATAAATTATGGAAAAGCGATTGTTGATGTTGTTGAGGATGGACTAAAAATTAACAAAAACGAAAAAAATTCTGAACTAAAAAATTTTACAGAAGAATTTAAAAATATTTCTTTCAAAAATGTAAGTTTTTCTTACCAAGAAAAAAATATTATAGAAGATTTAAATTTAGAAATTAATAAAGGCGAAAAAATTGGAATAATAGGCAAAAGTGGTTCAGGCAAAACAACAATTATAGATTTGCTTATGGGCTTACTCAAACCAGAAACTGGCGGTGTATTTATTAATAAATATGAAATAAAAAAACTGAACTTAATCGAAAGTAATATTTTTTCTTATATTCCGCAGAAAAGTTTTATTCTGGACGATAACATTATAAATAATATCACTTTTGGAGATGAAAAAGATATAATAGATATGAAACATTTAAAGTTTATAATGCAAAATACATGTCTAGAAGAATTTTTAAATGATGAAGAAATTTATTTAAACAAACTTGGTGACTCAGGAGATAAACTTTCAGGAGGCCAAATTCAGAGAATTACTATAGCTAGAGCACTATTTAAAAAGTCTCAAATTCTTATAATGGATGAATCAACCTCGTCGCTTGATAAAATAACTCAGCAGACCATATTAAATAATATAAAGCAAAATTTTAGTGATTTAACACTAATTATTGTTTCACATGATAAAGATGTATTTTCAATATGTGATAAAATTTATAAGCTTGAAAATGGAAAGGTGAATTTACTTTAGTTTATAGTATTCTTTGTACCAAAAAATAAATTTAGAAATACCATCATTTAAATTAACTCTAAAATTTATATTAAATTCTTTTTTAATTTTTTTATTGAGTCCAAATGTATCAACTGTATCTCCTTTTTGAATGGGCAAATAATTAATTTTAGCTTTTTTATTTAAATTTTTTTCAATTATTTTTATAAAATTTAATAATTTTTCAGGTTTGCTTCTTGCAATATTAAAAATTTCAAATGGAACTTTTTTATTTTTTAGTTTTTTTTTAAATTTTGAACTAAATATAATTTTATCTATGGCACTTATTACATCAGATATATATGTAAAGTCTCTTTTGTGTTTACCAAAATTATAAACATCAATTTTTTTATTGTGATAAATATTTTTTACAAACTTAAATAGGGCCATATCGGGTCTACCCCATGGTCCATATACAGTAAAAAATCTTAAACATGTGACGTTCAAACCATAAAGCTCGGCATAAGCGTATGCCATAACTTCGTTTGATTTTTTTGAGGCTGCATAAAATGATCTTGGAAACTCAGTTTTATCTTTTTCCTCAAAAGGAATTTTTTTATTAGAACCATAAACACTACTGGTACTTGAAAATGTCAAATTCTTTATTTTATACTTCTTGGCTACTTCTAAAATATTAAAAAAACCAATTAAATTACTTCTTAAGTAAGATTTTGGGTGGCTCAAAGAATATCTAACTCCTGCTTGCGCAGCAAAATGTATAATTTGGGTTACTTTTTCATTTTTTAATAAACTTTCTAATGCGTTGTAATTTGACAAATCAATCTTAAAGAATTTAAAATTTGAATAATTTTTTAGGTTTTTTAATCGATTTTTTTTAAGTTTTAAAGAGTAATAACTATTTAGATTATCAATACCAATAACTTTTTTATTCTTTTTTAAAATTTTTTCAGAAAAATGATAACCTATAAATCCAGCACATCCTGTAACCAATATCATATTTTAAAATTTACTTTTCTAAAAAAACCTTATTAAAATTTAATTTTTTAAAATTTATTAAAATATCTTTATAAATTATTTTATCTGCTAATGACTGATTTTTTTTATTAATCATTTCTTTATTGTTTACATTAAAAAAAATTTTCCTGAAAAAAATAAATATCAGTAAAGGTATACGCTTAAAAGCCTTTTTACCATCTAAAGTTTTTAATGGATATTTAATTATATATCCAGCAATTTTAAAAAAATACAAAATCAAAATTTTTAAATCTGAAATATTTTTTATTTTTGGGAGTCTATAGATATGTCCATAATAAGCTGTACAAGAATAATGATGTATAGAATTACAAAAATCTTCAATAAATTTTTCTATAATTTTATCATTATTATTTTCTAAGTATCTTTTTAAAACCATAATTTTTAATAAATATATATTGCCTGATGCATCTTTTGGAGTAGTCTTTTCAAAAGTACTTAGATTTGAATAATCTATTAATTCATAATTTACTTCAGAATTTTGATGCCCAATTAATGCATAACCACCAGGTGTAGTGCATAATCCCATCTTTATTTCTTTATTTTTTACAAATTGAGATAGACGATATATAAGAAATCTATCGGGTAAAGTAGTCTGATAAACTTTACTAATATCAATAAATCTTATAATTTTTTCAAAATCAATTAAACAAAAGTTTGAGTCGGTTTGCATCAAAAATTCTAACTTTAATGATTGCTTATAAGTTAAATTAAAGACTTCATTTGTAATTTTCCACCTACTTATTGTTTGACCTTTGTTTATAATAATATCGTTAAAAAAAGTTACTGCAAAATTATTACTACGAGCTACTTGTAAAATTTTCTCTATAAAATTTTCACAATAAAAATTGTCGTCATCTAATCTTAAAAAATACTTTGTTTTAATAAAAGTCAAACCTCTTGTCCAATTTTCAAGCATTGATAAATCTTTTTTTGATCTCTCAATTATAACTCTGCTGTCATCCAAACTTTCACAAAATTTTTGAGTTTCATCACTTGAATTATTATCTAAAATAATAATTCTTAGATCGGCATGTGTTTGGTTTAATACCGAATGAATAGCTCTTTTTAACATTGTGCATCTATTTTTAGTTGGTATTAGAATGGTTATTGTATTTTTATCCATAATAAATCCTATCAAAATTTTTTAAAAATAATCTAAAGTCTTTATATTTAAGATAATCAGAACTATAAAAGTTTTTATTATTAACTATAAGTCTTTTTTGTTGTAAAATTTTAATAATTTTTTTTTCAACAATAGAAAAATTTTTGGTTTGGTAAATTTCAAATCCTAGATTTTCAGTTATATCTTTAAAGAGAAAATCTACATCTCCAAATCCTTTAAGCCAAATTGGTATAAAGCCTAAGTTTAAAATCTTGTAAATATAGGAACTAAAACTTGTAACAATTATTTTTTTATCATAATTATTCATAAAAATTTTTTCTATATTACTATTGCTAAGATTTGAAATATTTATTGCATTATTTTCTAAAAAATTTTTCACTTTATAACCTAAAGTGCTCTGTGGATGAAATTTACAAAATATTTTAATGTTTTTTAATTTTGTTAATACAAACTTAAAAATTTGAACTAATTTTCGATTCTCATTAAAATTTCTTGTAAAAACAAAAAGTACTGTAAAGTCATTTTTAAATTTTTTATAATTTGAAAATATTTTTTTTTTATTTTTAAATAAAAAAAAATTATTCTTTCTATAATTATTTTTTTTTAAAACTCTTACATTTTGATTTGAATTAACAAAATAAAAATTTGGATATAATTCTCTATTTTTTTTAAAACTATATCCTAAGTTATTTTTGCATATTACTTTTGTTATAAAACAGCAATATTTAATTTTAAGTTTATTTGAAATGTAATTGAAAGTTTTTGAGTCCACACTTGTAGGTAAGGCATTAGAAATTATACTATTGATTTGATGATACTTAATACAATTAGTTAAAATTCTTATTTGTATCAATTTGATAAAAATATTAAAAAAATTATAATCATTTGAATTAATCAAATATTTAATTTTTTTTTTTTTAATTTTTTGATGAATTGCCCAGAATTTCAAAAATAAATAAATCGTTTCACAAGTCATCGAAATTATTTCATTGAAAGAGAGATATTTTATAAAAATATAATATTTTTTCTTTATCTGAAATATATCTTTAAAATTGTATATGAATTCAAATATTATACCGTTTTTAATTTTATCAGTTAAATTTATGTCTTTCTCATAAAAGGAGTCATTTACTCTTGGAAAATTTATTAAAAATTTTTTTTTTTTAAGTTCTATGATAAAAAAAATAGAAATAAATTTTAAAAATATTGTAAAAAAAAAAAAAATTATAAATTTAAAAAAAAAAAAAATATTTAAAAAAAACATTTTGTATATGTAATTGTCTCTGTTGTTAAACATATTTAATAGATTGCTGTCTATACTGTCCTTCTTTTGCCAAGAAACTAAATGTGATAAAAAAAAAGCATGAAATTTTTTATAAATTTCGGTTGAAAAAATTTTATTTAAAAGTGACAAATCATCTTCAAATTTATTGATCGATTTTAGATAACTATTAAAATTTCTATTCATTAAAAAAATTTTTGTATATTTGTTCTGCGATTTCAAAATCACTATAATTGTCAACATCAATTTTTCTAAAATTTTCAACTTCGTAAAAAAAAGGTTTTTTACCTATTCTGTTATCGAACCTTTTATAATTTTTAATTGAATTAATGAAAATTGCACTATTAACTTCGTATAATGTTTTTATTTTTTGTGTAAATGGCCACTTAATTTTTTTATAATTATAATTTATTGGTTTTTTCTTATCCCAAATAAACTTATTCACAGGGGTAACTGACATTAAAGAATCAAATCCATTTTTAAGATTTTTCTTATATAGTTTAATTGATTTTTCGTATTCATTATTGTCGAAAAATGGAGATGTAACATGAGTCCACAATACATGCCCACTATTAATTACTTTAGGGACGTATTTAATTAATTTATCGGTAGTAGTTTTACTAGAACATAAATTGTTTGGTCTTATATCAATGCTTACCTTGTTGAATTTTTTTCTTTTCAAATAATTTATGATGCTAGTTTCATTTGTAGAAACTACTATATTGCTTATTGATTTAACCTTTGTTAAATGTTTAATTTTTAATTCAAATAATCCCATTTTGTGGTTAGCAAATTTTCTTGTGTTTTTATTTCGAACTCTCTGGCTTCCTGCTCTACAAGGTAAAAATACTGTAAATTCCATTAAAAAAATTTTAAGCTTGATTGAATAATATTGTATTTGCGTAGTTTAAAGATTTTTATAGCTATCTTGATATATATCATCTCAAATTTATATATATATTGCAGTGGCACATAACTTCCAGTTCAAAATTTAAATTAACAATTTTTTTATTACGCAGTCCATTCACCAGATAATTTTCCTTTCAATTTTACTCCTTCTATAGAGTTAATTTTAAAGAATTTTTTTAAAATATGTAAACACGCTTCAGCAACAGCTCTATCACCACCTTTTCTCTTGGTAATATAATTGGCATATTTTTTACAAGATATATCTGCATTATTTGGAGCTATAGAATAATTTACTTTCTTCATGACTATATAGTCAAATATTCCATCACCCATATAAATTGTATTTGATAAATCAAATCTTTTTTTTATCCACTCCACTCTTTTTAAGGTACTTACTAAGTAAATCTTAAATTTCATATCTTTTTCTATTCTACGCTTACTAATGGCAAATCCTTTTCTGTCGCCTGTTACAAATACTATGTTAATATAATGTGATAAAATTGATAAAGCATCATTATCATCAGGTCCAAAAACTTTTATGCACTTACCGTTTTTATCGTAAAAAAATTGGCCACTTGTCATAACACCATCTACGTCTAAAACTAGGTTTTTTACAATTTTTCGGTTTTTTTTCATTTTTTTAATTTAATTTTTTTTTTCAAGATCGAATAATACTTCATTATATTATTAAAGTTATTGTATAGTTTTATTTGATATAACCCTTGAAAAAAAGATATTTCTTTTCCTGAAATATATTTTATATTATTTTTAAAAGCTACTTCTTCTAAAAAAGATGATTTTTTTTGACTAATTGGAAAGTCAATAATTGTTGATAAAGATTTAATGAAATTCTGATTAATATTAATTTTTTCTATTGTTTTAATATTCATTCCTAATGTTGTAGTATTTATTAATATATCCGATTTGTAATTATTAATTTTGTTAAATTTCAAAAACTGATTTTTAGGTATTAATTTTTTTTTTCTAGAACAAACAATAATATTTTTAAACTTTAAATTTTTTAAAGCAAATAAAACAGATCTTGCTACAGCGCCATTTCCAAGAATTAATATTTTAGATTTTTTATTTTTTACTTTATGTTTCAAAATATAATGTATGGCCAAATAATCAGTGTTATAACCGTAAAGTTTTCCTTTTTTATTAACAACCGTGTTACAAGAAAATGTGCTTTTTACTATTTTATTTTTATTATCTAAATATTTTATAATCTCAGATTTAAATGGAGTAGATACGGAAAAACCAGCAGAATTTATTTCCCTAAAAAAATTAAGAAAATTTTCTATTTTTTTAACTTTTAGTGGTAAATAAATTGCATTTTTACTGACTAGTCTGAAAAATGAATTATGCAACATAGATCCTGACGAACCAGGATTACTTGAAATCGAAAAATAAAAATCAGTTTTATTATTAATCATTTATATTTTTTAATTCCTTTAGACAAAAACTCTTTAGATAAACAAAATAAAAGTTCATCAAAAGGTTTTTGATGCAATGGAGCCATATTAAGATAAATTAGGCCAACTATAATTTTTATTTTATTAATATCAAAGTTATTTAAAATTAAAAATTTTTCGTAAATTTTAATATATTTGTTATAATTTTTCGTTTTTTTAAATTTAAATTTTATATTGCCGTTAATTTTTTTAAATTCGAAATCATTCTTTTTAATTTTGCTATAATCCATTAGTAAACCTCCATAAAGTTTAGCTAAGTCATAATATTGATCTCCATAATCCAATTTACCTGAAAAATCTGATCTCCAATCTATTAGTTTAAATTTTTTATTTCTAATGTCATAAATTGTGTTATCAAAATGTAAATCACCGTGAATAAAAGTGGAATTTGCTGTATTACAGATTTTATTAAAATCTATATTTTTAATTATTTCATTTATATGTGGATAATTTTGTGAATTAATGTGAAAATATAAGTCTTTATTACCTTTATTTTCTAAAAATAAATTTAATCTATTAAATGTTTTATTTTTATAAAAATTTAAACAGCTTTCATAGAATTCTTTTTTGGGCACTTTTTTCCTGATCCATAAATTTTTATTCAACCATTTAAGATAATTTTTAAATATTATTGAGTTATTTTTATCATATAAATTAAAACCCTTTTGAAAATTGTAAAATAAAAAATTTTTTTTATAATAACATTTTGGAAAAACAGATTTGTTTAATAAACTTTTTTTATATTTTTTTTTTTGCATTTCAAAACTTGAATGAAATTTTATAACTTTTCTATTCTCAATATAAATCTGTTCATCAGGTTTACTAAAATCAAACTTCTCATATTTTTTTTTAACCATAGATAGTTTTTGTTCGGTCCCAATATCTTCCCAAAACATTTTCAATATTCTTACATTTGATTTTTTAATAAATGGTTTTAATAAAGTAGATATTTCAAATCCTTTCCTTTTGGGATATAACGATTTAAAGTCCCAAAATTTTTTATGATCATATATAAAACCAAATCCTGAAAAATTAAAAAATCTCTTTTTAGGTTTGATTTTATCATAAATATTAATTATTTTTTTTGAATTAACCTCAAAATTACAATAGTCTTTAAATCCACTATTTTTAAATCCTACACCCAAAAAATTGTATTTTATGTTTGGCTTAATTATTTTTTTTTTAAAAAGCGTGTCACAACTCACAAAAAAAAATGGCTTTCGTAAATAACTTCTACATTTTAATAATGATAAGCCAGGACCAGATAATGGACTTGAGTAGTCTTTAACTTTTACAAATTTAATATCAGATTTTGGATGTGAAATTTTTAAAAATTTTTTTACCTGATCATCTTTGTAACCAGTCGCGATCACAAAATTTGTTTTTTTTGGAAAATTTTCAATAATTCTTGTTATTGCTGACTTTTGGTTTATTGAAATTAAAGACTTATTTAAATTTTCACCTACTTTACCCATTCTGCTACCAAAACCAGCAGCTAAAATGCAACAAGTTATTTTTTTTGTCAAACTTAAGTCCTCAAAATTGCAAAGTTATTATTTTAAACATCTTATAAAATTTCCGATTTTAATTTCAAAAAGTAATAGAATTATAATTTATATTTTTTTAACCTATTATTTGTTTCAAAAAACTTGTCATAAAAAACTTTAACAAACATTTGCATAGACCATTTACTCCTAAATCCATATTTTTTTTGCATCCAGTCCATACCTTCTTTTACATACAAGTCTAAATTTTTATTATAATTTTCTGTCTTAATTTTTTTTGAAAATTTTAATAAATAATTTTCATTTTCTTCAGCCATAATTTCTGTTGTTATAGCAGCAGCTTTATCATTAGCGTACGCTTTCATGATTAATTCACTTTCTAAACCATATCCTCTAAAATTGTTACCATCAAACATAAAGTTTATATGTCCTGGTTGATCTAAATTTTTGATTTCGTTAAGAAAACTTGTCTTAATTATATATGCATTATTATGAATATACCAAAAATATTTGAGCCTCTCTTTGTTGTTTATAATTTTTTTTTCACCCCAATTGTTTGAACAAGGAGATAGAATAGCTAACTTTTTATGTTTATTAAAAATTTGAGTAATTTTATTTTCAATTTTATAATTTTTAAAATAAGTATCATTTGTTAAAAAAATATATGCATCATACTTATCAAATTTTTTTTCTTTATATAAATTACTTAGTGCAAAGTTAAAACCACGAGCGTATCTGAGCCCATTTTTTTTAGCATCTTCCCAATTTGCATGCCAAGTAGTAAATTTTGAAAGATTTTTTTCATCTGATCCAGCTTCTACTACAAAAATATTAATTTTTTTATTATTTTTCTTTAAATTCTTATAAAGTTGATCTGTTACTTTTGGCAAATTTCTATTAAGTATAATTGCACATAATTTCATATTTATACCAAATTAAAATTAGTTAAATATCTTTTAATCGAGCTCTTAATTCTATTCTTCAAAAAATTATTTAATAAATTTTCACTCATTTTATTTTTCTTTAAAAATCTTTTTTTTAATTCAATAATTTTTTTATCAGAAAAAATATAGTGACCTGCTATTTCAGCTTTATTAAGATCTTTTTTTAAATCATTTTTATCTATCATCCATTTTTTCCATTTTTTTGACTTAAAAGCTAAATTGATAAAATCTTCCTTAGATTTAAAATCCCCATA
>MDTG01152011.1_pt1 | contig 23663 bp, 17 predicted proteins | sample 811421 | NCBI WGS metagenome assembly MDTG01 (sample SAMN05326645, study PRJNA326480) | marine metagenome | isolation source: seawater | place: Pacific Ocean: South East | collected 2011
GAAAGGACTCCCTACGCCTCCGACGCAAGGTCGCCGCTTGGGACGACGACTTCCTCGCAAGCCTTATCGCAGCTTAAAAACTTTCACCCGATTCCCCTGGGCCAGGCGGTGGACGGATCGTCGGGCGGGTCAGAAGCTGCGGGGGTGGAGGCCGGTCTGCAACATCCGGCCCATGCGATCCGCGGCCGCGACCAGGGCGCGGCGGGTGCCGGGTTCGAAGGCGGAATGGCCGGCATCCGCGATCATCTCCAGCATCGCCGCGGGCCCCAGATGGCGGGCCAGGGCGAGGGCGGTGGCCGGGGGGCAGATGACGTCGTAGCGGCCCTGCACGATGTGCACCGGCAGCCGCCGGAGCCGCGGGTCGGCACCAATCCGGTCGAGCAGCGGCCGGTCCGCCAGGAAACAGCGATGGGCAAAGTAATGGGCTTCAAGCCGCGACACCGCCAGCATGGCGCGATCTTCGTCGGCGCGGCCGGCCGCGCCGACGCCCGGCGCCAGCTGCGATACCGGCCTCAGGGTCGCACAGGCCCCCTCATAGCCCGACCAGGCGCGCGCCGCCGGCAGGTGGATGCGCGGATCCGGGTCCATCAGCAGCGGCAGATAGCCGGCCAGCGGATCACCCCGCGCGCTGTCGGGCAGATGCCCCAGAAAGACATCCCGGGCCTCGGGGAAGAACCTCCCCATCTCGTGGAGGAACCAGGCGACTTCGTCGTCGGTGCCGAGGAAGATGCCGCGCAGGATCAGCCCGGTCACCCGCTCGGGATGGGTGGTGGCATAGGCAAGAGCCAGGGTCGAACCCCAGGAGCCGCCGAAGACCGCCCAGCGATCGATCCCCAGATGGCGGCGCAGACGCTCGATATCCTCGACCAGATGATCGGTGGTGTTGGCCCGGGTCTCGCCATGGGGGGTCGATCGGCCGCAGCCGCGCTGATCGAACAGAACCGCCCGCCAGATCCGCGGATCGAAGAAGCGGCGATGGGCGGGTTCCGTGCCGGTGCCCGGCCCGCCGTGGAGGAAGACCACGGGCACGCCGTCGGGCCGGCCGCAGGCTTCCCAGGCGAGAACGTGACCATCGCCCACATCCAGACGGCCACGTGCATCGGGTTCAATCGGCGGATGGAGATCGCGGGGTGCGGCATCCATCATCGGCGGGTCTCCACTGGCATCGGCGGCCTTCCGCAGGTTCGGCGACTGTATCGCCACCCGAAGTGTGGCCGATCCCTTATGGGGCACGCAAGCGCAGCCGTGAGACCCAAGGCGCTGGCCCACGTCATGTCGCAGCCTTGTCACGCCTGCACGGGTTGCCTGATCCGGCCCCAGCCGCCATGTTTGTCTCGGCCGGCGGCGTAGCCCTTCCGGCTCCTGCCGTTCAACAGCTCCCGATCCTTCACGAGGCCGAGCCCCATGCCCGCAGCACCGGTGATCGCCCCCCCATCCGACCTCGATCCGCGGTCCGCCCGCCGGTCCCGTCGGATGCATGGCCTGCGCCGGCTGATCGGTGCGGCGGTCATCGGCGTGATGGCGGCCGGCTGCGCCGGCGGCCCGGCGAGCAGCCAGGGTTTCAATCTGATCGGCGACGAGCAGGCCTCTAAGATGGGGGCCGAGGAGCACCCGAAGCTGGTGAAGGCCTTCGGCGGCGAATACAAGGACGAAAAGCTTCAGCGCTATGTCGAGGATATCGGCTTCCGGCTGATGGCGGTGACCGAGATGAAGGATCAGCCCTTCACCTTCACCATCATCGACAGTCCGATCGTGAATGCCTTCGCCCTGCCCGGCGGCTATGTCCACGTCACCCGCGGCCTGATCGCCCTGGCCCATGACGAGGCGGAGCTGGCCGGCGTGATGGCGCACGAAATCGGTCACGTGACCGCCCGGCATTCGGCCCAGCGCATGAGCACCGGCATGATCGCCCAGGTCGGCGCCGGGCTGCTGGGCGCGGTTCTGGGCAGCAGCACGGTTGCCAACATCGCCAATATGGGCGCGCAGGTCTATCTGCAGTCCTATAGCCGCGACCAGGAATTCGAGGCCGACGAACGGGGCACGCGCTATCTTCAGGCCGCCGGCTACGACCCCGGTGCGATGGCGAGTTTCCTGCAGCGGCTGAACGACTATTCGGGCTACGAGGCGAAGCTGCGCGGCCAGGACAACCCGGCCGAGCAGTTCAACCTGATGGCCTCGCATCCGCGGACACCCGACCGGGTGGCCCGCGCCGTGCAGCTGGCGGGTGGCGCCACGGGCGTGCGGCCGGTGGAGCCCCAGCTGGAGGCCATCGACGGCATGGTCTATGGCTCGTCGCGTGCGCAGGGCGTGATCAACGGCCGCAGCTTCAAGCATCCCGAGCTGCGGTTCGCCTTCGAGGCCCCCCCCTCTTACGCGATCATCAACAGCGACGAGAACATCACCGGCTACGGTCCGGACGGTGCCCGCTTCGTCTTCGACATGGCCCGCGCGCCGCGCAACATGGCATTGACGGACGTGCTGGCCCGCAGCGCCGCCGAGGGCCAGCCGCGCCTGCAGAATGTCGAACGCATCACGGTGAACGGCATGGACGGTGCCACCGGTGTCGCCCGGGTGCGGGATCGCAGCGGCACGACGCTGGATGTCCGGCCCATCATCCTGCGTGCCGATGCCGACACGGTCTATCGGGTTCAGCTGATCACGCCGGTCGACGTGCTGCCGAAGGTGCAGGAGGATCTGCGGCGCTTCACCTACAGCTTCCACAGGTTGACCGAAGCCGAGGCCAAGGCGGTGAAGCCGCTGCGCCTCGACGTCGTCACGGTCAAGCGCGGCGACACGGTCGACAGCCTGGTGAAGCGCATGGCGCTGAACGAGGATCCGGAAGGTCTGTTCCGCCTGCTCAACGGCCTGAAGCCCGAAGAGACGCCCGAGCCCGGAACCAGGGTGCGCCTGGTCGTCCAGTAATGTGCGCCTGAGATCAGGATCGGGGCCGGAGATCCACCCGCCGGGTGGAGACCAGTCCGGTCACGACCGGGCCGGTATCATCCACCCGGCCATCGGCATCCCGCAGGAACAGCTCGGCTGAGGCGACACCGATCCGGCCGCCGCCATCGATCACCCGGCCGATGGCTCTGAGCCCGGCCGCCCTGGCGGGGCGCAGCAGCTTGACCGTGTAGTCCAGCGTCATCAACGCCTCCGACGGCCCGAGCAGGGTGGCATTGGCCGAGGCGCCGGCGAAATCGACCAGCGCCCCCAGAATGCCGCCCTGAAACAACCCCTGATGCTCGCCCAGTTCCGGCCGGAAGGGCAGGTCCAGCACGACATGGCCGGGGGCGACGTCCAGAAAATCGAAGCCGAGCAGCCGGGCTGCAGGCATGGACAGCACGAAGGCCCGCAGGCGTGCGCCCGCGTCGATGGTGCCAGGGTCAATGGTGCCAGGGGCGACGGTGTCGGACATGGGCGACGTCTCCGGGATCAGCCGCGCGGCGGCGCGACGTGGAAGGTGGCGGCAGCCTGGGCAATGACCGCATCATCGGCCAGGATCAGCGCCCGGGCGAAGGCCAGCGTCTGGCCGGTCCGGATCATCTCGGGCCGGATCTCCAGCCACTGGCCGATGCGCCCGGCCCCCATGAAATCGACCGAGAGGTTCACGGTCACCAGCCCGCCGGACTCGGGCCGGTGGAGCCAGCAGGTCAGCCCCATGGCATTGTCGGCAAGCGCCGAAATCAGCCCGCCATGGGCGAGGCCGCGCGAATTGGTATGCGCCTCGGCCAGATACAGCCCCAGCTGAAACGCCGTATCGCTCCGCCTGGCCCAGATCGGCCGCCAGGGATCGGTGACCGGGCTGCGGCGATCATGCAATACGAAGCCTTCGGGGACGGGCGGGTCGCCGGCCGGTTCAGCCGTCATGGATCTTCTCCGTCGGTACAGGTCGCAAACAACATCGGATCGCCTGGAAGACTATCACCGCCCGGCGGCGGGCGCCCGGGGCAATCCGCCCAATAAAGTTTTAAATATCATTGGCATAGCCGGGTCTTTGACCAGGCAATGCTCCCCGACCCCCGATCCCGTCCCGAGGGCTCGCCAAAAAAAAGCCCCGGCCGGAGCCGGGGCATAGTGACGTTCGCCATGCGACAGAGTGTCCACGAAGACCGGCAGGCTGGCTGCACGGGCAGGTCTTCGCGAACCTGATGAGAGACGGGCCGGTCAGCCGGCGACCGCCTCAATCCGGTGACGCTCGCCGGCCTCGCGCATCTGGCGGGTGATCGACGAGCGGAGTTTCTCGATGGCGCGCTGCTCGATCTGGCGGACGCGCTCCTTGCTGATGCCGAGTTCCTCGCCCAGTTCCTGCAGCGTGACGGCGTCCTCGCGCAGGCGGCGTTCATGGATGATGACCCGTTCGCGGTCGTTCAGTTCGCGCAAGGCCCGGCGCAGCCAGCGAGAGCGGGTGCCTGCATCGCGCAGTTCAACCACCACTTCCTCGGGTCCAGGGCGATCATCGGCCAGAAAATCGACCCAGCTGTCGCCGCCACCCTCGCTGTCGACGCCTGCATCGAGCGACTGATCAGCGGCCGAAAGCCGGCCCTCCATGGCCTCGACGGCAGCGACATCGACCCCCAGCTCCAGGGCGATCTTCAGCCGGCCCTCATGGCTGATCGGGCCATTGGTGCCTTCGCCCAGCCGGGCCCGCAATCGGCGCAGATTGAAGAACAGCGACTTGTCGCCCGCGGTGGTGCCGGTGCGGACGATCGAGTGGTTGCGGAGAATGAAGTCCTGGATCGCCGCGCGGATCCACCACATGGCATAGGTCGAAAAGCGGACATTGCGATCGGGATCGAACCGGCTTGCAGCCATCATCAGCCCGACATTGCCTTCCTGAACCAGATCGCCCATGGGCAGTGCATAGTTCCGGAACCGGGCCGCGAGGGAGACCACAAGGCGGGCATAGGCGCTGACCAGACGGTGCAGGGCGGCTTCATCACCCGTCTCTCGCCAGGCGCGGGCCAGGGCCAGCTCTTCCTCGCGTTCGAGCAGGGGGGCCCGCATCGACTGTCGGATGTACCGCCGGTCGGCGGTCTGCGAGTCCTGGGTGTCGAGGTACGCCATGGCCGTCTCCCGTCGTCCTTACGCCGAGTCTTTGCCTTGTTGCCTCCGGTCTACGCGGTCAGGCGGGCAATGGATCACCCGGCCTGCAGGAAAAACACGGGGCGGGCCAATTCGGATGCAGTCCGGACGGATTTTTTTGACCGTCGGGCAACGGGCCGCAAAAAAGAACCGCCCGGGCGCGAAGGCCCGGGCGGTTCAAAACCGGATCGCCGGTGATCTGCCGGTCAGGCAGCGGCGTCAAGCAGGGTCTCGAGCTTGATCGCGGCGGTCTTCAGGTCCAGCTGCTCGACGGCGGCGTATTCCCGCGCCAGCCGGTCGAGCGCCAGCTGATACATCTGACGCTCGCTATAAGACTGCTCGGCCTGATCACCGGTGCGATGCAGGTCGCGCACCACTTCCGCGATCGAGGTCGGGTCGCCCGAATTGATCTTGGCTTCGTATTCCTGGGCGCGGCGGCTCCACATCGCGCGGCGGACGCGTGCCCGGCCCTTCAGCGTGTCGAGGGCGGTGGTCATCTCGACCATCGTCGAGAGCGCCCGCATGCCGGCCTTCTCGGCCTTGATCACCGGCACTTTCAGCGTCATCCGATCGTCGTCGAAGCGGATCACATAGAGCTCGAGCGGCATGCCCGCGATCTCCTGTGCCTCAACCGCTTCGATCTTGCCGACGCCGTGCGCCGGATAGACGACCATGTCGCCGGTACCGAACCTCTTCTTCGCCATGGCTCCGCTTCCGTTCTGACGAACCGCTCCCGCAGGGACCGCCGTGCAAGCCTCTCCCGCCGCAGCCATCCAAAGGCGGCCCGGCAGGGTCGGCGGAAAAACCACCCCTGGCGCTCACATCCTTGTAAGCACCCGGGCATGCTGCAACGCGGCGATGCCGCTTCGGGAGGACGAGACGGCCGGGGGCTCGCGCTCCGGGCCGCGGGACTCATTTTGCCGATGACGATCGGGGTCCGGCCGCCGGCTCCGCTGAAGGGAACCATCCTCGACCGGGCTCTGGAGACCCACCGGGGGTCTCGGACTCGTCATCCTGGTGCAAAAATGAAGATAACATGACGGGCTTACGAGATAAAGCCCCGCGCACATGCGTCGAGCGCATGTGCGCGGGGCCTGATCCGCATGGCCGGAACCGACCGGGAGAAGGTGTTCGCGCTCAGGAGAAGAACTTCGGGCGTCAGCCCTGCTGGCCGGGCTTCTCGCTGAAGTGGTTGGCAAGCTTGTCGGGGACGCCGTTCCATTCGTCGGCATCCGCCGGCGCATCCCCCTTGTGGCTGATATTCGGCCACAGCTCGGCATATTTGCGGTTCAGTTCGGCCCACTGTTCCAGACCGTCGTCACTGTCGGGCTTGATTGCCTCGGCGGGGCATTCCGGCTCGCAGACACCGCAATCGATGCACTCGTCGGGATGGATCACCAGCATGTTCTCGCCCTCGTAGAAACAATCCACGGGGCACACCTCGACGCAGTCCTGATACTTGCACTTGATGCAGTTGTCGACGACCACGTAGGCCATGATTGCTGCTCTCCTCGGAACACGTTCGGCGGCGTAGGACGGCCCACGGAGCGGCAACCGTCGGACGGCGCATCATTTTACAACCGACACGTGCGTTATCGCAGTGCGGTCCTGCCTTCTGACGCAACCATACTCAATCCGCAGCGCCGGAAAAGTCCTTTGTGGAAGCATTTTTCCGGCCGATCCACAACAGCGAATGTGGTCGCATGTCTGATCACCGTCGGATTGCGTGCCGCAGACCGGCCGTCTCAGGCCGGGGCCGCCGCCGTTTCGGCAAGCATCGGCGCCGCCGTGGCCACCGGACGCAGATCGGTATAGAGCCCCCGCGCCTCTTCCGCCGGGCCCCGCCGCTCAGCCAGACGTGCCACCTGTACCACCCGGATCCGATTGCCCCACGAGAAGGTCAGAATGTCCCCCGGTTTCACCATCTGGGCCGCCTTGGTGACCGGCATCCGGTTGAGCCGGATGAGCCCGTCGGCACACAGCCGCGCCGCCTGGGTGCGCGACTTGTAGAAGCGCGCACACCAGAGCCATTTGTCCAGGCGCTGGCGGCCGGCGTCGACGCCCGCGGTCAGGGCGAGGTCGTCGGTTGGCAGGATCGCGGCAAAGCCGACGGCATCCTTGTCGGACGAGCGGTTGCGATAGGGGTGGTCGATCTGGTCCGTGGCGGGCCTCTGGGTCATCGGCTGGCACCTCTGCGGATACGTGCGGAGCCTTGGGACGATGGCCGCCCATCGCGCTCCCGCGCGGGGGTGGCCGGGGATCCGGCGCCCTGAACCAGGGCGCCGAGCTTGGCGAAGGGGTTGCCGGGGTCGACGGCCGGCGCCGCTGCGGCCGGGGGCCGGGCCGGCTTGCGGCCGCGATGCGGCTTGCGGGTACGATCGCTCCGCGCCGGCAGCACCGTCATCCGCCCGTCCTCGGCGGTCCGGACCGGATGGCCGAGCGCGGCGAGCAGGGCCGGTGCCTCGGCCTGGGGGCAACCGAGCGGCGCCAGCAGGCCGGGTTCGACCATGAAACCGTCGCGCGCCTCGCGCAGCCCCGCCCTGATCCCGGCATCCAGCCGCTCGATCATGTCGACGCGCACCGCACGCGGGCCGGCCGCAAGATATCCCGCAGCAGCCAGGGCACGGATGGCCCCGGCGGCATCGGGCAGGGTGAGCGAGGTTCGCACCCCGTCGGCGAGCTCGGGCAGAGAGCCTCCGTAACGCGCCGCCAGGAACGGACGCCGCATCCGGATCCGCGCCGGTTCGAACAGCGGCTTCAGATACAGCCAGCGCCGCCCCAGCCGGACGCCGAACCGGGCGAGGCGCTGGCGCTGGTCCGCATCGAGACCGGCAACCAGATCGGCTGCCGCCTCTGCCGGCGCGACCCCGCCGCCTTCGACCAGCCGGAAGGCGATGCCCCGGGCAGCGCCTTTGAGGGCCGCCGCCTCCAGCCGCAGCAGCGGCTCGTCGGCCTCGGCGGCCCTGGCCGCCAGCACGGCCTCCACCCGACGGACCAGATCGGTCGTGGCCTCGGAGAGAAGATGGTCGCGATGCGGCAGAACCAGCTTCGGCCGGCCGTCGGGCTCGGCGCCCAGCCGGCCGAGCACCGCGCCTTCCACGGTGACGGCCGGGGCATCCCCCGGCTCTTCGACCAGCGCCACCACCGGGCCCAGATCGTCGCGGGCCGCCAGCCGGGCAAAACGCGCCTCCAAAAAGCGCCGGATCGCCTTGCGCACCCGGTCGCGGACCGGGCGGATCTCGAGCAGACCCGCCGCCTCTCCGCTCGGCCGGAAGTCGAAACCGTCCAGCCTGCCGACCTCGCGGCCGTCCAGCTCGACGGCGCCGTCATGGGCGACCACCGGCTCCACGGCCCGCCAGGCCTCGGCCTGACGGCTCGCACGGGCCATGTCGCGATCGACGAAGCGCTGGGTCAGCCGGTCGTGCAGGGCGTCCGACAACCGGTCCTCGATCCTCCGGGCCTGAAGCTGGAACTCCCCAGGATCCGCCAGCCAGCCGGGGCGGTTGGCGACATAGCTCCAGGTGCGGATCCGGGCCAGCCGCTCGGTCAGCCGGTCCAGATCACCGTCCACCCGGTCGAGCCGGGCCAGATTCTCGCCGACCCAGGCCCCCGGCAGCCGCCCCTCGCGTTCGGGCTGGGTCAGGTGCAGGAACAGCCGGCGCAGCAGGCCGACATGGGCGGCGCCCACCGCCGCATGGAAATCGGGCACCCGGCAGACTTCCCAGAGCAGCTTCACCGCCTCGTAGCCGCGGGCACGGGCCATCAGCTCGGGCTGCCGCGCCATATGGGCGAGCGCCAGATGGTCTTCCGCGGGTGGGGCGGGGGCGAGCGCATCCAGATGGGGCTGCACGTCCAGGCTGCGCAGCAACGCCTCGACGCTGCGGAAATCAAGCTCGCGCGACCGCCAGAACAGCCGGCGCAGCGGCTGGAAATCGTGATCCTCGATCGCCTCGACCAGATCGGGCGACAGGCCGCCGATCTCGGCCGTGGTGCCGAAGCTGCCATTGCGCAGATGGCGGCCGGCCCGGCCGGCGATCTGGGCCAGCTCCTGCGCCGTCAGCGGCCGGAGATCGCGGCCGTCGAATTTGCGGGTGGCGGCGAAACAGACATGGTCGACATCCAGATTGAGCCCCATGCCGATCGCATCGGTCGCCACCAGGAAGTCGACCTCGCCCTCCTGATACATCTCGACCTGGGCATTGCGGGTGCGGGGGCTGAGCGCGCCCATCACCACCGCCGCACCACCGCGCTGGCGGCGCATGATCTCGGCGATGGCATAGACGTCGGCGGCCGAGAAGGCGACGATCGCGGTGCGCGGCGGCAGGCGGGTCAGGCTCTTGGCGCCGGTATAGACCAGCTTCGACATGCGCGGCCGGCTGTCGATCTCGATGCCCGGCAGCAGGCGGCGCATCAGCGGCGCAATGGTCTCGGCGCCCAGGAACATGGTCTCGGCAAAGCCGCGGGCATGGAGCAGGCGGTCGGTGAAGATATGACCGCGGTCCGGGTCGGCCGCGAGCTGGATCTCGTCGACGCAGAGGAACTCGACGCCCAGATCCAGCGGCATGCTTTCGACCGTGCAGAGGAAATAGCGCGCCTCGGGAGGCACGATCTTTTCCTCGCCGGTGATCAGCGCGACCTTGTCGGCCCCTTTGGCCCGGGCCACCCGGTCATAGACCTCGCGGGCCAGAAGACGCAGGGGGAAACCCATCATGCCCGTGCGATGCGCCAGCATCCGCTCCACGGCAAGATGGGTCTTCCCCGTATTGGTGGGGCCCAGCACCGCACGCAGCCGTGCCGACCCTTCGGGCGCAATCGTCATGAGAGAAGAATCGTACGGCCGCGCCTCCGGTTCAAGTGCGGATCTGCGACGGAATGAAGACGGCCGGATGACGACGGCCGTCCCGTGGCCCCGAGGGTGCGGCCACGCCCTTGATCCGTGACGAACCGCACATATATCGGGCAGGCTTTCGCGCCACCCGCGCATGCCTGACCGCGTGTGGCCGGCTGCCGATGCCAGCCGACCTTCGCCCTTCCATCATTGCCCTGCCGAACGGACCTGATCCCATGGCTGAAGCCCTCGATACTGAAGAGACCCGCGTGTTCGATGCCGATGTCGGCCGCATCCTCGACATCGTCGCCCATGCCCTCTACAGCGAGCGCGAAGTCTTCCTGCGCGAGCTGATCGCCAATGCCGCCGATGCCTGCGACAAGCGCCGGTTCCTGGCGCAGACCGACGAGGCCCTGGCGGAGGGCGCCGGCGACCCGGCGGTGACCCTGGTGCCGGATGCCGGTGCCCGCACCCTCACCGTCTCCGACACCGGCGTCGGCATGAACCGCGACGAGCTGATCGCCAATCTGGGCACCATCGCCCGCTCAGGCACGGCCGAATTCGCGAAGAAGCTCTCAGGCGATGCCGCAAAGGACGGCAGCCTGATCGGCCAGTTCGGCGTCGGCTTCTATTCGGCCTTCATGGTCGCCGACGAGGTGGTGGTGGAGACCCGCCGGCTGGGTGAGCCGCAGGGCTGGCGCTGGACCTCGGACGGCCGCGGCGGCTACCGGATCGAGGCGATCGCCCGCGACGCCGTCGGCACCGACGTGATCCTGCGTCTCAAGGAGGATGCCGCCGAATTCCTCGACCCCTGGCGGCTGAAGGCCGTGGTCAAGCGCTGGTCCGACCACCTCGCCCTGCCGATCCGGCTGGATCCGCGCAAGGCCGAGGGCGGCAAGGAGGACGAGGGTGTCGAGACCATCAACGCCGCTCAGGCGCTCTGGACCCGGCCCAAGGCCGAGATCGAGCCCGAGACCTATACCGCCTTCTATCGCGACATTTCCCATGCCTTCGACGAACCCTGGGCGGTGATCCACAACCGCAATGAAGGCACGATCGAATACACCAACCTGCTGTTCATCCCGACCGAACGGCCCGCCGATCTCTACGAGCCCGAGCGCAAGCCGCGCCTGCGACTGCATGTCCGGCGGATGTTCATCACCGATGACTGCGAAGCCCTGCTGCCGGGCTGGCTGCGCTTCCTGCGCGGCGTGGTCGACAGCGCCGATCTGCCACTGAACGTCAGCCGCGAGATGCTGCAGAACACGCCGCTGCTGACCAGGATCCGCCAGGGTCTGGTGAAGCGTGTGCTGGGCGAACTCGAAGGGCGGGCAAAGTCCGATGCCGAGGGCTATGCGCGCTTCTGGGATGCCTTCGGGGCGGTGGTCAAGGAAGGCCTGTACGAGGATTTCGAGAACCGCGACCGTCTTCTGGGCCTCGCCCGCTTCCGGTCGACCGCCGTCGACGGCTGGACCAGCCTCGCCGACTATGTCGCCCGCATGAAGCCCGAGCAGAAGGCGATCTATGTGATGGTCGGCGACAGCGTCGAGGCGGCGCGGGTCAGCCCGCAGCTTGAAGGCTTCAAGGCCCGCGGGCTGGAGGTGCTGCTGCTCGGCGACCCGATCGACGGCTTCTGGACCATGATCGCGCCCGATTTCGACGGCAAGCCGATCCGCGCCGTGGGCCGTGTCGCCGACGACGAACTCGCGGCCTTCCCCAAAGTGGATGCAGACGGCAAGGCCGCGCCTGAAACGAAGGACGAGGCAGCCGAAGGTGAGGCCGGCATCGACGGTGCCGCCCTCGCCGATCTGATCGGGCGGGCGCTGGGCGACCGGGTGCGGGCGGTCAGGCCCTCGGCCCGGCTGGTCGACAGCCCGGCCTGCCTCGCCGCCGGCAGCGACGGGCCGGACCCGGCGCTGGAGCGGCTGCTGGCGCGGTCGGGCCGCGGCGGCCCGGTGCGGGCACCGATCCTTGAGATCAACCCCGACCATGCCCTGCTGAAGGCCCTGAAGGGCCTGGCTGCCGAGGCGGGTGAGGATGCGGCGGCCCGCGCCGCCGCACTGGCCGAGCCGGCCGAGCTGCTGCTCGATCAGGCGCGGCTGGCCGAAGGCGAGGCGCCGGCGGATCCCGCCGCCTTTGCCCGCCGGCTGGCCCAGCTGATGACCCGCGCCTATCGCGCCTGATCATCCTTCGGCGCGGGGGCATCCGCGCTGCCCTGATCCGGGGTCGCCGATCCGTCGGCGGCCCCGTTTTCGTGCCCCCCGGCCGGCTTGCGGGCAGGTTCGACCGGTTCCGCCGGAACGTCGCCGTTCCGCAGGATCACCGCTTCCGGAACCACCACCGGGTCGACGGCAGGTGCTTCCGTGGCTGCGGCCATCATCGCCTCGTCGCTTTCCAGCGGCGGCTCGGCGCCCGAGATATCGGTCGCCATCACCGTCACCGCGGGCGTCGTGCGCGGCGACACCACGGCCGGTGTCTTTGCACTGGCCGGTACCTGCGGCCGAATCCGGGCCCGATAGATGGCAAAGGCCGCCAGAACCGCCCCGGCCAGCACCGCCCAGGCGAAGAGGCCTGAGGGGCCGACCAGGCTCATGATGCCCGAGGCCATGATCGGGCCGATCGCCGAGCCGAGCCCGCCGCCCAGCACCAGCCCGCCGGCGGCGGCGATCATCCGCCCCGGTTCGACCAGATCGTTCACATGGGCGGTTGCGACCGGATAGAGCGCATAACCGGCACCGCCCACGATCACGGCGCCGACGAACAGCAGCCAGATGGCGGCCGTTTCCGGGATGATACCGGCAAGAAGCCCCGAGCCCGCGAGCATGCCGTCGGCCGGCGTTTCGGCCTGGGGCATGCTGCCGGCCCCGGCCATCACCACCAGGCTGCCGATCGTCACCATGATCGCAGCCCCCGCCAGCACGCGGCGGCGATCGATCCGGTCCGACAGCCAGCCCACCGGCCATTGCAGGAACAGCCCGCCCAGGAACACCGTGGCGACGAAAGCCGACACCCCGGCCGTGTCCAGGCCGATGCCGCGCGCGAACACCGCACCCATACCGCCCTGGATACTGCCGATGATCAGCCCGCTGGAGACCACGGCGGCGAGACCCAGCGGCGAGACCCGCCAGAGGGACAGAAGGCCGAGCCGGGGTGCGGCATGGATCTCGGGTGTCAGGCTGCGGGTCAGCGCCAGCGGCACCAGGGCCAGCGACAGGGCCATGGCGGCAAGGGCGTAGAGCAGCGGCATCCGCACGTCTTCCAGCGTCAGCAGGAACTGACCGCCGGCGAGCGCCAGGTTGAGCGAAATGATATAGGCCGAGAGCACCTTGCCGCGGGTCTGGTTGGTGCTGGCCGAGTTGAGCCAGCTTTCCGCGGTCATGAACAGCGCCGCCATGCAATAGCCGGTGACGACACGCAGCAATGCCCAGCCGACCAGATCCAGAAAGAAGCCGAGCGACAGGATCGCGACCGAGCCGATCGCCGCAAAGGCCGAGAAGGCCCGGATGTGCCCGACCCGCACGATCACCCGCTGGGCCGTGGCGGCACCGATGATCCAGCCCACGAAATGGGCCGCACCGACCAGACCGATGGCGATCGTGCTGACCCCTTCGACGGCGAGCCTGAGACCCACCAGCGAGGAGAGCATGCCGTTGCCCAGCTGGGCGATGGCGATGCTGAGCAGCACCGCGGCGACTGAGGCGAGAACCGTACTCATCGGATGAAAATCCGGCCGTGAACCTCCGGCCGTCCTGTCTGGCGGAAAAGGGCGGCACCGGTGCGACCGCAGGGCCCGTGCATCCGGTGAAACGACATGAGGATCAGTAAACCATGCGCCGCCCGGCCATGCCACCCGCTGCCGGCCGGGGCCGGGAATTATCGCCGAAACGACACACGCCCCGGCGCCAGAGGCACCGGGGCGTGCGAATGTCGGCGTGCGACAGACCGATCAGGCCTGGCCGCTCGCGATGCGGCGCAGCACATAGTGCAGGATGCCGCCGTTCTTGTAGTACTCGAGCTCGTCGAGGGTATCGATGCGGCAGACCAGCGGCGCCTCGACCACCTCGCCATTGGCGCGGGTGACCTTGAGGGTCAGCGCCTGGCGCGGCTTCAGGTCGTTGCCGAGGCCGACGATGTCGAAGGTCTCGGTTCCGTCGAGGCCGAGCTTCGCCCGGTCCCAGCCCTCGCCGAAGACCAGCGGCAGGATGCCCATGCCGACGAGGTTCGACCGATGGATACGCTCGAAGCTCTCGGCGATGACGCCCTTCACGCCCAGCAGCATGGTGCCCTTCGCCGCCCAGTCGCGCGACGAGCCGGTGCCGTACTCCTTGCCCGCCACCACGACCAGCGGGGTGCCGGCATCGATGTAGCGCATGGCCGCATCATAGATGCTGAGCTGCTCGCCGGTCGGGATGTGGCGGGTATAGCCGCCCTCGACGCCCGGGACCATCTCGTTGCGGATGCGGACATTCGCGAAGGTGCCGCGCATCATCACCTCGTGATTGCCGCGACGGGCACCGTACGAGTTGAAGTCGGCGGGGGCCACGCCATGCTCGGTCAGATAGCGGGCGGCGGGGCTGTTCTTCGCGATGTTACCGGCCGGCGAGATATGGTCGGTGGTCACGCTGTCGCCCAGGATGGCGAGAGCACGGGCACCGTTGATCGGCGAGATCTCGTCGGACGCCACCGGCGACATGCCGTCGAAATAGGGCGGCATCTTGACGTAGGTCGAGGCGTCATCCCATTCGTAGGTCTCGCCTTCCGGCGCCTGGATGGCCTGCCAGGCGGCGTCGCCCGAGAACACGTCGGCATATTCGCCGCGGAACATCTGCGAGGTGATGACCGAGCGGACGGTCTCGCGGATCTCGGCAGAGGTCGGCCAGATGTCGCGCAGGAAGACCGGGGTGCCGTCCTTGTCGTGGCCGAGCGGCTCCTTGTCCAGGTCGACGAGAACCGAGCCCGCGATCGCGTAGACCACGACCAGCATCGGGCTGGCCAGGTAGTTCGCGCGCACGTCCGGGTTCACGCGGCCTTCGAAGTTGCGGTTGCCCGACAGCACCGAGGTCACGACCAGGTCATTGGCATTGACTGCCGCCGAGATCGGCTCGGCCAGCGGGCCGGAATTGCCGATGCAGGTGGTGCAGCCATAGCCGACCAGATTGAAGCCGAGCGTATCGAGCGCATCCTGCACGCCGGCGGCGCGCAGATATTCGGTCACGACCTTGGAGCCCGGAGCGAGCGAGGTCTTAACCCAGGGCTTCACCGTCAGGCCGCGCTCGACCGCCTTCTTCGCGACCAGGCCGGCACCGAGCATGACGTCGGGGTTCGAGGTGTTGGTGCAGCTGGTGATCGCGGCGATGGCAACATGGCCGTGCGCCAGCTTGTAGTCCGCACCGGCAACCTCGGCGACGACGTCGGCGGCGGTGCCCTTGTTCTTGGTCAGGGTCGGCAGGCTCTCACGGAACGAGGCCGGCACGGTCGAGAGCGGCACGCGGTCCTGCGGACGCTTCGGACCGGCGAGCGAGGGCTCGACCGTCGACATGTCGAGTTCGAGGGTGTCGGTGAACACCGGATCCGGCGAACCGGCCTCGCGCCACATGCCCTGGGCCTTGGCATAGGCCTCGACCAGCGCCACGGTCTCGTCGTCACGGCCCGACAGACGCAGATAGTTCAGCGTCTCGCCGTCGATCGGGAAGAAGCCGCAGGTGGCACCATATTCCGGCGCCATGTTGGCGATGGTCGCACGGTCGGTGAGGACCATGTTGTCGAGGCCTTCGCCGTAGAACTCGACGAACTTGCCGACCACGCCCTTCTTGCGGAGCATCTGGGTGACGGTCAGCACGAGGTCGGTGGCGGTGGTGCCTTCCTTGAGCTTGCCGGTCAGCTTGAAGCCGATCACCTCGGGGATGACCATGCTGACGGGCTGGCCCAGCATCGCGGCCTCGGCCTCGATGCCGCCCACGCCCCAGCCCAGAACCGCCAGGCCGTTAACCATGGTGGTGTGGCTGTCGGTGCCGACCAGCGTATCGGGATAGGCGACGGTGCGGCCGTCTTCCTCGGCGGTCCACACCGTCTTCGCCAGATATTCCAGGTTCACCTGGTGGCAGATGCCGGTTCCAGGGGGGACGACGCGGAAGTTGTTGAACGCGCCCTGGCCCCAGCGCAGGAACGAATACCGCTCGGCATTGCGCTCCATCTCGAGGTCGACGTTCTCTTTGAACGCAGTCGGGGTGCCGAAACGGTCGACCTGCACCGAGTGGTCGATCACGAGGTCGACCGGCGAGAGCGGGTTGATGCGGTTGACGTCGCCGCCGAGCTGCTTCATCGCCGCGCGCATGGTGGCGAGGTCCACGACCGCCGGCACGCCGGTGAAGTCCTGCATCAGAACGCGGGCCGGACGGTAGGCGATCTCGTGATCGCTCTTGCGGTCCTTCACCCAGGCGACGAGGGCCTTGACGTCGGCGTCGGTGACGCTGCGGCCGTCCTCGTAGCGGAGCAGGTTCTCAAGCAGCACCTTGAGCGAGAAGGGGAGCTGCGAGACACCCTCGAGGCCGGCGGCCTCCGCCTTGGGCAGGCTGAAATAGTCATACGCCTTCCCGTCGACCGTCAGGGTCGAACGGGTGCTGAAGCTGTCAAGGCGGTTCGCTGTCACGACGACCTCTCCTCACGATGGACCTTGTCGCCTTGTCTTATCGACTGACGGGCATCGCGTTCGGGCGACGGGTGACGGGCCCGCCTCGCCGGCGGCCGCGTCACCTCGGGCCGGGGCAGGCGGCGGTCGATAAGACCGGTACCGGCATCGGTGAGGGGTCGGGTCGGACGGCGGACAGACGGGCGTCCGCCGCGGCCATCCTGTTGCGGCCCCGTCCGAAGGCCGAAGCTTTCGGGCTGGTGCACCGCAAACGGACGTCGCGGCGTCGATGCCGCGTTCGCGCGCCGTGATATCAGGGATCGCCCGGAAAGTCCACGAAAACCGCCGCCTTGCACGATGGTCGGGGGTGGGCCCGGGGGCCGGCGCGGGGCTGGTTCGGGCAGCACCGCAGCGCAGTGCCGTCACCGCGCATCGCGCGTGCCGGAACGATGGGGCGAGCCGTCACCGGCTCTTCGGCCGCACCTCTCGTCGAGCGACGCCCCTGCCGATCAGACCGGATCCGGCCATGCGAACCGATGGCCACGCGCGTGATCATCGGCGTGATCATCGACAGTTTGCGTGTGTGATCATCCACCCTTGCACACCGTATCGCCAAGGCCTGGAGACGTCATCCTCCAGTATGATAACGGCGTTATTGAAATATTGCTGGGTTTGCCTTCGTAACTTTGGCAAACAGACACTCGGCACGCCACTTGGGATTTGACCCCCGGGGCAGCGTGGTGATGTAATGTCATGACAAAACGGCATGACAAAACAAAGAACGAGGCGCAGCCGCCGCAGCTTCCGTGACCGGTCTGGCATCTGGGGATGCCGGGGAGGACCGGGCGGAACGACGGATGGACACCGGGAGCCGTTGCCCGTCGCGCCCCATACAGGGAGACCCGAGGCCCATGGGCGAACAGACCCCGCTCCTGGAGGTCAAGGACGTATCGTTGCGATTCGGCGGCGTGCGCGCCCTGACCGAGGTCAGCTTCCACGTCCGGCCCGGCGAGCTGTTCTCGATCATCGGGCCGAACGGTGCCGGCAAGACCTCGATGCTGAACTGCGTGTCGGGCCGCTACACGCCCACCGAGGGCCGCATCCTGTTCGAAGGCCGCGACGTGACGGGGCTCTCGCCCAACCACCGCGCCGCCCTCGGCATCGGCCGGACCTTCCAGAATCTCGCGCTCTTCGGCCATATGTCCGTGCTCGACAACATCATGGTCGGCCGGCATCACCTGCTGAAGAACAACGTCTTCACCGGCTCGCTCTACTGGCTGGGCGGCGCCCGCCGCGAAGAGCTGGAACACCGCCGTGCGGTGGAGGACATCATCGATTTCCTCGAGATCGCCCATGTCCGCCGTGCGACGGCCGGGCAGCTCTCCTACGGCCTGCGCAAGCGGGTGGAGCTGGCGCGGGCGATCGCCCTCAGACCCAAGCTGCTGCTGCTCGACGAGCCGATGGCCGGCATGAACCTCGAAGAGAAAGAGGACATGGCCCGGTTCATCATCGACCTCTCCGAGGAATGGGGCATGACCATCATCATGATCGAGCACGACATGGGGGTGGTCGCCGACATTTCGCATCGGATCATGGTGCTCGATTTCGGGCGCAAGCTTGCCGAAGGCTCGGCCGAAGACGTGCTCAACGACGAGCACGTCAAGAAGGCCTATCTCGGCGAGGATGACGACGAAGAGGCGGTGGCGTGATGTCCCAGCAATTCCCCGATTTCACGGTCCACGACACCCTGCCGAAGCTGCTTGCGCACAACGCCGCCATCCACGGATCCGAGGTGGCTCTGCGGGAGAAGGAATTCGGCATCTGGAACGAGTTCACCTGGTCCGACTACAACGACCGGGTGCGTGAGATGGCGCTCGGCCTGATCTCGCTCGGCGTCGCCCGGGGCGAGGTCGTGGCGATCCTGTCCAAGAACCGGCCGGAAGCTCTCTATGGCGAGATCGCGATCCACGCCCTGGGCGGCCTGAGCCTCGCCATCTACCAGGACGCCATGTCGAGCGAGGTCGCCTATCTGCTCAATTATGCCGGCGCCCATGTGGTGCTGTGCGAAGACGAAGAGCAGGTCGACAAGCTGCTGGAACTCGGCGACGACATCCCGACGGTGCGGACCATCGTCTATGCCGATCCGCGCGGCATGCGCAAATACGACGACCCGCGCCTCAAGGATCTGGCCGAGGTCTACGAACTCGGCCGGGCGCTCCATGGCCGGGAGCCCGACCGCTATGCACGTGAACTCGCGGCCGGCAAGGGCGACGACGTCGCCATCCTATGCACCACGTCGGGCACCACGTCGAACCCCAAGATGGCCATGCTGCAGGGCGGGCGCTTCCTCGAGCATTGCGCGCGCTATCTGATGGCCGACCCCAAAGGTCCGACCGACGACTACGTCTCGGTGCTGCCCATGCCCTGGATCATGGAGCAGATCTACGCCGTGGCACAGCCGCTGATCTGCCGCATCCGGGTGAACTTCGTCGAAGAGCCCGAGACGATGATGGCCGATCTGCGCGAGATCGGACCAAGCTTCGTGCTGCTGGCCCCGCGGGTCTGGGAACAGATCGCGGCCGATGTCCGCGCCCGGATGATGGAGAGCACGCCTCTCAAGAATGCGCTCTATGATTTCGGCATGAAGCGGGCGCTGAAGGCGCTGGAGCAGGGACGGCGATCGAAACTCGCTGATTTCGTGCTGCTGCGGGCGCTGCGCGACCGGCTGGGCTTCTCCAATCTGAAATCGGCGGCGACCGGCGGTGCGGCACTCGGCCCCGACACCTTCAAGTTCTTCCAGGCCCTGGGGGTGCCGCTGCGCCAGATCTACGGCCAGACGGAAACCGCCGGCGCCTATACCGTACATCTGGCCGACGACGTCGACATGAACACGGTCGGCAAACCCTTCCCCGGCGTCGAGATCAGGATCGTCGCGCCCGACGAGAACGGGGTGGGCGAGATCGTCGCCCGCCATGACGGGCTGATGGCCGGCTACTACAAGAACGAGAAGGCGACGGTCGAGGATCTGCGCGACGGCTGGATGTATTCCGGCGACGCCGGCTACTTCGACAAAAAGGGCCATCTGGTCGTCATCGACCGCATCAAGGACATCGCCGAAACCGCGAACCGGGTGCGCTTCTCGCCCCAGTTCATCGAGAACAAGCTCAAATTCTCGAGCTTCATCGGCGAATGCGTGGTGCTGGGCAACCAGAAGCCGTTCATCTCGGCCATCCTGTGCATCCGCTATTCGGTGGTCTCCAAATGGGCCGAGCAGCGGGGCATCGCGTTCACCACCTATACCGACCTTTCGGCGCGGGCGGATGTCTATGATCTGCTGCGTCAGGAAGTGGAGCGGGTGAACGAGACCCTGCCCGAGGCCCAGCGCATCCGGCGCTTCCTGCTGCTCTACAAAGAGCTGGACGCCGATGACGGCGAGCTGACCCGCACCCGCAAGGTGCGGCGCAACGTCATCAACGAGCGCTACGGCCGGATCATCGACGCGATCTACGACGGCCGCGACGACATCGACATCGACACCACCATCACCTTCCAGGACGGCAAGCAGGCGCGGATTCAGACGGTCCTGCGCATCGTCGACCTGGGGGCGCCGGTGGTACCGCTGCGCAAGGCGAGCTGACCGCCGCGCCCCGCCAGGTTTCGGGCCCGCTGCGGCCCCAGGTTTCCGCCCGGAGGGGCCGCATCGCCGGCCCTGCGCAAGCGAGGAGCTTTCCGCGCCATGACGACGTCACTGTTCGTACAACTTCTGGTCAATGGACTGATCGTCGGCACGCTTTACGGCGTCGTCGCGATGAGTTTCGTGCTGATCTACAAGGCCTCCCAGATCGTCAATTTCGCGCAGGGCGAATTCCTGCTGATCGGCGCCTGGGTGTGCTGGTGGATCATGACCGATCTGCAGCTGCCCTTCTTCTGGTCCTTCATCCTCACCCTCGCCTTCATGGTGGTGTTCGGCATCCTGCTTCAGGTGGTGGTGCTGCGACCGCTGATCGGTGAACCGATCATCTCGGTGATCATGGTGACGATCGGGCTCTCGATCTTCTTCCAGGCGATGATGAAGTGGATGTTCGGCGTGTTCGTACAGCCCTTCCCGCCGATCTTCGAGACCAGCTCGGTCACCATCCTGGGCCTCCAGGTCCAGACCGCCTATGTGATGAGCCTGGTGATCTCGCTGATCGCCATGGGTCTCTTCGCCTGGTTCTTCAAATTCTCCAAGATCGGTCTCGCCATGCGGGCGACCGCCTTCAACCAGCAGGTCGCCCAGTCGCTGGGCGTCTCGGTGAAGCAGATGTTCGCCATCTCCTGGGCGATCTCGGCGGTGGTCTCGGCGCTGGCCGGCGTGGTGGTGGGCATCGTCAACGGCGTTTCGGCCGGCCTGTCGCTCTTCGGCTTCAAGGTGTTCCCGGCGGTGATCCTGGGCGGGCTGGACTCCATCATCGGCGCGGTGGTGGGCGGCCTGATCATCGGCGTGCTGGAGAACATGGCGGAGTATGTCGACGGCCAGTTCCTGCACATCGGCAACCTTTATGCCGTGGCGCCCTACTACGTCCTGATCATCATCCTGATGATCAAGCCCTACGGGCTGTTCGGCACCAAGAACATCGAGCGCGTGTGAGGCCGGAACCATGAGCAGCATGTCCCTTCGCCCCTGCGGCGACTACCGGACCTCCTACGCCAAGGACACCACGATCTTCCCGACCAAATGGTCGCGGAACTTCGCCATCCTCGGCCTTGTCCTTGCAGCCCTCTTCCCGCTGATCGCCAGCCAGTACCACATGAATCTGGCGATCACGATCGCGATCTACGGCATCGCCGCCCTCGGCCTCAACATCCTGGTCGGCTTCACCGGGCAGATCTCGCTCGGCCATGCCGCCTTCTTCGGCTTCGGTGCCTTCTCGTCCGCCTTCCTCAACAACACCTATGATGTTCCCGTCGTGCTCGCGATCCCGCTTGCCGGGTTCATGACCACGGCGGTGGGTCTGATCGTCGGTATCCCCGCAGCGCGCATCAAGGGGCTCTATCTCGCGATCGCGACGCTCGCCTCGCAGTTCATCCTGCAGGACTTCTTTTCGCGCGCGGACTTTTTTACCGGCGGCTCGGCGGGGGCGCTTGCCCAGTCCTTCTCGCTGTTCGGCTGGGAGGCTTACGGCGAGCAGAACTTCTACTATGTCGCCCTGTTCTTCATGGTGATCTGCTTCCTGCTGGCCACCAACATGCTGCGCTCACGCGATGGCCGGGCCTTCGTCGCCGTGCGCGACCACTACCTCTCGGCCGAGGTGATGGGCGTCAACCTGACCAAGTACCGGCTGATGTCCTTCGGCGTCAGCTCCTTCTATGCCGGTATCGCCGGGGCGCTCTACGGCCACTATCTGGGCTTCGTCTCGGTGGAAAGCTTCACCATTCTGCTGTCCATCCAGTTCATCGGCATGATCATCATCGGCGGCCTCGGCTCGGTGATGGGGACGCTGATGGGCACGGCCTTCATGGTTCTCCTGCCCGAGGTTCTGGAAGGGGCGGTGGCCTGGGCGGACGGCATCGGACTGATCGGTGCCTCGTTCATGAACAACGTCGTGTTCATGAAGGAAGCGGCGATCGGGCTTGTGATCGTGCTGTTCCTGATTTTCGAACCCGACGGGCTTGCCCATCGCTGGCGGCAGATCAAGGCCTACTGGAAACTCTATCCGTTCTCGTACTGACCCTCACCCCCGCCCGCGGGGCGGCGGTGCGCAGCCGTCGGCGGCACCGAAACCCGCGCAAGGCGCGCATGACCTTCGCCCGACCCATCTGCAGACGGCAAAGGTCGCAGCCAACCAAGAAAGAAGCGTTGCTTCATCAGGGAGAGACACATGCCCATGAAGACTCTGAGCGGCGCCCTTGCCGCCGTGCTGATCGCCGGTACCGCCACCGCTGCACTGGCCGACGACGTCAAGATCGGCAATCTGGTCGACTTCACCGGCGCCACGTCGACGGTGAGCAAGCCCTTCTCCGAGGGAAAGGCGGCAGCCTTCGACTGGATCAACGCGCATGGCGGCGTGAACGGTAAGAAGATCGTCTACGACACCGTGGACTATTCCTACCAGGCGCCGCGGGCCATCGCCGCCTATAAGCGCTGGGTGTCGGAATTCGGCGCCGTCGCGATCGCCGGCTGGGGGACCGCCGATACCGAAGCCCTGGTCGGCTTCCTGGTCAAGGACGAGATGCCCTATATCTCCGGCTCCTACTCCGCCCATCTGACCGACCCGACCGGCAAGACCAGCAAGGCGGCGACCCCTTACAACTTCTTCTACAACGTGTCCTATTCCGACGGCCTGCGCGGCATGCTGCAGTGGGCGCTCGAAGACTGGAAGAAGAAGGGCGGTCAGGGCACGCCGAAATACGTCCACATGGGCGACAACCATCCCTATCCCAACGCCGCGCGCAAGGCCGGTGAGGAATATGCCAAGGAGCTGGGCTTCGAGGTTCTGCCGGCGATCCAGTACTCCCTGGCTCCGGCGGACTTCAAGGCGCAGTGCCTGACGCTGAAGCAGTCGGGCGCCAATTACGCCTATCTCGGCAACACCGCCGGATCGAACATCTCCCTGCTCAAGAGCTGCGAGACGGTGGGCGTCGAGGCCCAGTTTATGGCCAATATCTGGGGCTTTGACGAGAGTGCGGCGGAAGCCGCCGGCACCGCCTCCAACGGCGTGGTCTGGGTGGTCGGTGCTGCGACCTGGAATGACGACGAGCCGGGCATGAAGCTGGTCCGCGAGATCGCCGGCGGCGACGACTACAAGCCGGTGCACTACACCCGCGGCATCTGCACCGCCTTCTATCTGAAGGAGGCCCTGGAATGGGCCGACAAGAACGGCGGGCTGACCGGTCCGAACATCCGGCAGGGCTTCTACCAGAAGGCTGACTGGGTGCCGGCCGGGCTGGACGGCGTCTGCTTCCCCTCGACCTGGACCCCTGAGGACCATCGCGGCACCGTCGACATGTACGTCTATCAGGCGGCCTATAACGACGGGAAGTTCTCGATGAAGCGTCTGGCCGAGACGAAGATCGAGCGCCGCCCCGAGTGGCTGGGCTGGTAATCGCCCTGCCCGCCTGCCGCGCAGCCGCGGCAGGCGGGCC
>MDTG01322144.1_pt1 | contig 23662 bp, 22 predicted proteins | sample 811421 | NCBI WGS metagenome assembly MDTG01 (sample SAMN05326645, study PRJNA326480) | marine metagenome | isolation source: seawater | place: Pacific Ocean: South East | collected 2011
CGTAATAATAATCCATTTCACCTTTATTATTGGCCATTGCATTAGTCCAGCCTTTAGAGCCCATATAATCTTGGCATTCTTTTCCTGGCAATCCAGATAAATTGTTGTTTTTCTCGCCCCAATCAACTTTTGCCATTTCATTGGAATCCTCTTGCGCCAAAGTAACCGGGCTTATAAAACCAAATGCAAATGCAAATGCAAATGCAAAAACAAATGTATTTAACTTATCCATGCGTATACCTCTAAATTACAGTGTAAAGAACCAATACAATCCATACAGAATTGAACAAATAATTATTAAACTACCAACCTTCATTAAACTCCTCCCCTATTTTCTTACGTATAACCTCTTGCTTTTTCTGATTGTTAGTTTTTATAGCAGGCTCAGCAATAGATCTCACTATAAAAGATTTAGGTTTAAATTTAGACGCAAGATCTTGTACAGATGATTTTATTATCTTCCCATAAGACATTTTTGGGGTAGCCTCGATAATCTCCACTAAACCGATAATTGTTTCTTTTCTGCCAAGGCTTTCTTTAGTGTATGAATCCCTGACTTTGTCTCCGTATTGAATCAGCCTATATTGTTGACCAACTTGGATGACATCGCCACCCGTACTAATTGTCACCTTATTCTCATCAATACTCTCAACAACAAAGGGATAGATAGCTTCCAGAATTTTCAGCCCTATGTTATTTGCTGTCAGTTGAACTGCCTCTAACGAAGCCTTTACTGGGTCCTCAAGGCTCTTGATTTCCCCACTGATTTTTTTATTGTATGTTTCGGCAAATTTTACTTGCCCTGTTGGTACATCAATAATTCTATAACTTATTGCAACATTGCCTTGTATGGACTTAATCACTCTATCTACAGTAGAAAGATTTTTCTCTTGTTCTCTAAGGAAAACATTATTAACCGTTCCAACCAGTACATAATCCGCAACCAATGACTGGCCAAGTTTTGCTAGTTCAGTGATAGGAACATTGGGTCCTGCAAGACGGTCTCGCTCAAAAGATACCTGACCTTCGTATGCTCTATCTAAAATAGTAAACTTTCTTGTTTGAACTAAAAAAGCTGATATTGCTGATGTGAGCTCGGAGCTCAGCGCTGCTTCATTGATTGATGTATTTTCAACTCTACAACAATTATTGCGAACTTGGAGGGGCAAGACTGCAATCCTTTTTCTATTTGCAGACTTTGAAGACTTAAACTTAAGAATCGATACCGAAAGCTTTGCTCTATATAGGCCGGTTAGATCTTGACCAGACGATACCAAATCATACGATTCAACAACTCCCTTAGTTTTGGATTTGATCTCATTTTGATATTCTTCTGAGCTTAAATATTCGAATGATTTACCCTCAAATATCGTGGACTCTGTTGTTCTTGATAACACTTCTGATTCAATTGAGCGACCATTGACACGACCCATGGCTTCTGTAAGTGCATGATCAATTGCATTTTTCTCACTAGTTCCTAGACCCTCAACTTCAAGCTTAATGATTTCAGTTTTACCAAACAAGGTAAAAGAAAAAGTTAAAGAAACTATTAGAAAAGCAATTCTCATGTTTTTTCCTAGAGTTCCATCGACGAAGCTTCTGAAGTGTCTAGGTCATTTGATTTAGCAAACGATAATAGATCCGCCGAAGACCTAACTAGAGATTCAATCAACACAGGAGCATTTTTACCGATGTACATTCCTGTACCCAATGAACCCCGCATTTTTGAAATTTTCATTGGATTCCTAATGCTTTTGATTTCATTTTGTGCTTCTTTAAGAAAGGCAATTGACGGGTCTTTTAATTCTGTTGTTTTTAAAACAGATTTAACATATGGCAACAACGCTTTTGCATAAAGAGCTTTGGATTCATCTGACATTTTTTCAGATGCACTGAAAACTTCTTGTTGCCCTTCAGCAGTTTCTTTAACCATCTGAATCGCACCTTGGATAGCTTCATCTCTGTTTTCTCCACCCTTCAATGTATCGGAAGTAACTCTTAGGGAAGCTGCTTTTTCAGCATCTCCTTGTGCTTCAGCAATCAGTGCTTGGGCCTCAATCACCTCTGATAATGCATCGGCCACATCGTTTACTAACTTGGCTTGAATTTGAGTGATATCAACAGTAGGTTCTTCTTGCTGTTCCTTTTTATCACCAACCAAAGCTCCCATGGGGTTCTTAGGTAACTTAAATTGTGCAAATGATGCTGTTGAAAAAACGATCAAAATAGCAAGAAATAAAGTTTTAGTTTTCATAATCTTTCCTTAAATTTTAAAAGGCCTTTGAAGCTAATAGTATATTAAAAGGTAAAAAAGCTTAAATTTAAAAGTTTACGCCTAAAGTTTAAAAATAAGTGTGTTGGTCGCTTCCGAAAAAGCTTTTTTTAAAGCCTCTGTTTTTGCGATCACATCTGTTTCACCGAAGGCAGATTTGATTTCAGGGCCAACGGTTGCAACTACCTCTGCTCCGAAGAAATCATCGATTTTGTATAGCTGAACATTAACAAGCACATCCATCTTCTGAGCTCCGGTATCAGGATCTATTCTTGGAGTGCTTGCATCCATTGTGCCAAGCATGAAATAAGAAATTCTTCCTTGCCCAACATCTGAAATCATATTGACAATCTCTTCTCTTGTTTGAGGTGATATATTGGCTCCATAATCTCCAACCTTTCCTGAAAACTGATCCAATACATCCTTGATAAATGGTGAGTAACCCATCCTATTAACTGCCATATTCTCAAGCCTTGAAGCTGACATTGCCTTCATACCTAATGCTGTTAAGACATTTCCAATTTGTGATTCAGCATTTGTTAAATCACCAATAACATAGGTTCTATTTGTTCTTTGTTTTGTGGTTTTGCCGCCGGTTGTAACTGCCTCTCTTTGTGTGGAGGCTTCTGTGATACTTAAAGAGCGATCGGACTCAGAAATCATCTCATCAGCTGAAAGACTCAACTTAGTCTGCGTCTGTGCATTTTTTCTTGCATCAAAAATTTCTGCGCTATCGGTTTCTCTTGGTACAACAAAATACATAATGCCTTGGCCTTTTAGGTCTGCTCTCATTTGCGAGTCTCCTGCACCTGTAACTAGTATGCTGTCGACTTTGTTTGCGTTAATGGAGACCCTTAAGCTAATTGTATAAACACGATTAGCCTTCGAGCAATCTGAATCTAAAACTACATAGTCAGTGATATAGTTTTCGAGATTACTAGTGAATTCATTTTCTTTTTTTAAGTATGCTGCAGTTTTTTCAGCTTTAAATTCAGCAGTGTATTTATTCCATGCTGAGAGCTTTGCCTTTTCGATAGCTGCAAGGTGAACTTTCCTTTGTGATGGTCGGTTATCTTTACAGGTTAATCTCTCCAATTCCATAGAGCCAATGCCTTTTTCACTGATTATCTGTGCCTCAGGCGCAAATGGAGTAAGTAATATTGCAATCAGAAATATTCTGATATAATTATTTAAATCAAACATCTTTTAATCCTAACTTTTGTATAATTAATTTGGATTCTTTTTTGAAATCTTTTTGTTTCAGATTTGTATTATCTTTGACCCATTTCTTGTCGAGCTTTTTGAGATTTTGAATATAATCTCTCATGGACTTATTGAGTGAAAAGTTAAAGCGCTTCCAATCATCAATGTCATCCCCCTTGTTGACTTCCTCAGACAGAATATTTTTTACATCTATTGATGTGTATTCTTGATACCCAGGATTTTCAAACGCTACGTTGCCAAAAGCCCCCCAAGCATATGCTTGCCTCAAGCTTGATTCATCGAGTTTAGCCTTTTTAAAGCCTCTAATACTAATTTTAAATCCAAAATCTAGGCTAGGGAGCTTGAGATTCAGGATTTTCGCAGAATCACTAAACTTTATTGGCACATCGCCGCCTAAAGCTTTGCCCTTTGTAAAAGGAATCAAAGGCATATTAAAAGCCTCATTGAACCATTTTGTAAATTGCTGACTCACCCATATTTTAAATGCATCTTCTTGGAACCCAAACAAATCTGAAAAATATTGGTTTTCAGAAAATTCAGAGAAGCCAGATAATTGATTAACTGACAAATCAGATAAAGAAATTTCAGAAATCCCAACTATAAAATTAGTGTTTCTAATGGCATTTGGATCGAGCTTCTTAATGGAAGCCATAAATTCACCAAAGAGATTGTTTGGTATCTGTAGTGAATTCTTTTCATTTGACTCATTTAATAATTGAGTTACACGCTGCTCGAAAGGCATTTTTAATAATTCAAATTGCTCTGCTCTAGACTTATCGATGGACAAATAAAACATAAGAATTCTTAGTGTATCCAGATCATGGTTTCTCTTTTTGCAATTGCTTTCAATGGGTGAGTCTAAATGGTTTACTTCGCCGGCAAAGGGGAAAATTTGAAGAATTGACTGAGAGGACTGATCATAGACAATCGCTTGAAGGGAGATTGAGTAAATTGATAAGCACCTTATTTCATTATTCACATTCAATTTACCTGCACTGATTCTCTCTGTATCAGTTGCTAATAAAAAAGAGATTGTGCCATCGCGATATGATTCAGTGTTCTCCACATTAAGCTCAAAGCTCAAATTATCTAATGATGAAAGTTTCTTTGTGAGAAATGGCCTTAGGTCATCATTTAGCATCGATGAATGCCTAAATTGTTCAGAAACATCAACATCTCTTGTAATAAAGGAAATGCCAGCCCACTGCAAAGTTGGATAGATTGTTTGTGCTGATAAGATCGAGGGGAATATTATCAATATAACTAATAATTTTCTCATTATTCCATTACCCATCTATTATTAATCAAATTGATCTGTTAATTGTAATCGAAGCTCATCAAATTCTTTGAGCCAATTGCAGTGCCATATTTTTTTATTATTGGACGAGGCCCAGCATCCATCTATTCCATTTACAATGCACTGCCTTATTTCATCTATAGAAAAATGAAAATCTTCAATCAAACTCAGATAACAATTTGCTGCATTTGTTAAATGTAATTCAGGGTCATCAGTTGCTGGAATAATCCTTAAACCAGAGTCAAACATTTTTCGTAATGGATGATTTTTTCTCCATTCAGGAGTATTACCTCCATATTTTTTCCAAAAATGACTATTACTCGGTACCACAGTGAAGAAGATTCCTTTATCTTTGCAACTTGCCATCAATTCTTCATTATTTATAACTGAGTACCCGTGATCAATGCGATCACATTGCAGTAAATCCAATGCCGTTTCAAGATTACGCCAGTGTAACTCCCATTCACAACAATGGGCTGTTAGTAAAAGTCCCGCTTCTTTAGCTAAACGATAAGACTTCCAAAATAATTCTGGGGGTGCGTTATGTTCTCTGTAGTCCATTCCAATTCCAATAACTTCAGGGAATGGATTGTTTATTACATCAACAACCATTTTTACAGCATCCTCAGGGCTTCGCTCGCGATTAATTCCAGGAATGAGTCGCGTAACAATTCCAAAATCTCGTTCAGCTGCGGAAAAACCAGCGATGAATGATTCTGTTGCATAATGATAAGGTAAATTCACTTCATTTGGATTCCAAGTTAATTCCTGATACCTAACGCCATTATTACTTGATGAGCATCCTATTTCATAAGCAACACGATACAAATCATCATGCTCTCTCATTAAGCTGTAAAGAGTTTTAAGAGCATATATTGCACCTTTTGATTTTGTAACATCCCTTGCAAAATAATCATCTATTTCTTCGTGGCTTAAACCGCACTTATATTTAAGATTGAGTTCATACATAGTTTGCGGGCTTACGCCGCCCATGACATGGTAGTGAATATCAACCTTAGGGATCTTCTTTAAAAATTCTTTTAAAGGAAGCTTCGTTGTCATAATTGCTCTATTTTGCTATTACTTTGTTAGTTTCTAAAACTTTGATAACTTGATCCTCAAGACTTTTAAGTCCAGCAGATCGACCAAAAGCAAGAGCATCTTCTTGGTCTGCACCAGCCAATATTTCACTTAAGGTCAGTATCGCACCCACTCTATTAGAACTTCCGCAGTGTAATAATACTGGTCCATCCGCTTGGTCTATGTGAGCACTTAAAATTTTAGCATTCCTAAAAGTTATTCCGTCACGTCCAATTGGTAAAGAGATATAATTCATACCCAATTCTGCAATAACTTTTGGTTCATTGAGCCCCCGATCTTCATTATCCATTCGAAGATCAATCACTGTGGTGTATCCTTCTTTTGCAAAAACCTTAAAAGCATCTTTATTTGGTTGGCCTGCAGCAGAAATACCATTTACCGGAGTAACTGTTCCCAGTTTTATTACCGCATTTAAATCAACCTTAGTTTTTACTTTAGATACAATATTCTCTGCAGAAAAAACTGTTAAGGAAATTAATAGTGTTAATATAAAAGTTATCGATCTAATCAGCACTTATACTCTCTTGTTTTTTTGATTGGTTGTTAATAATTCTACGCTAACACAGCCCTACACTCTATATATGAAAATATCTAACATCAAAGAAAAAAATTTAGGCTTCATGTTGAAGTCAAATATAGTTGCTTTTATGGAGAAAATCCTTTGAATACAAACAATAAAATTAAACGTAAATATGACATTATTGTATATGGAGCAACGGGTTTTACTGGATATTTAGTAGCAGAATATCTTCTGAAACAGTACGGAATAAACAATTCAATCAATTGGGCAATCGCAGGACGTAATGAAGAAAAACTTAAACTTGTTAGAGAGCAATTAAAAATAGGTAATAATAAGCTTGATATCATTATTGCTGATAGTTTCGACATCGATTCTTTGCATACAATGGCGTCAAACACTAACGTAGTATTAACAACTGTTGGCCCTTATGCTCTTTATGGCGATTTTCTCGTTACTGCATGCGTTGAGAGTGGAACACATTATTGTGATTTAGCGGGTGAAGTGCAATGGATTCAAAGAATAATTGATGCGCATCAAGAAAAGGCACAGGAAACTGGTGCAAAAATTGTTCATTGTTGTGGTTTTGATTCAGTTCCTATGGACATTGGTGTGTGGTTTCTTCAGCAAGAAGTTTACAAAAGAACGGGAGCATTTTGTCAATCTATAAGCATGATGGTCAAAAGCATTAAGGGCTCTGCAAGTGGTGGAACATTAGCTAGTTTCATTAATATAATTCAAGAAAGTCAAAAAAATAAAAATATTAAATATATATTAAGTAATCCATATAGTTTAAACCCTAATGGTGAACGCAAAGGATTAGAAAAAAAAGATCAAAACAAGATAATTTATCGTCAAGAAATAAAATCATGGACCGCACCATTTATTATGGCGGGTATAAATACAAAAATTATTAGACGTAGTCATGCTCTAAATGGGTACCCCTATGGTAATGAATTTAGCTATGACGAATCCTTAATAATGGGCCATGGTTTTTATGGATGGATTAAAGGAAAATTTACAAATCTTACTCTCTCATTACTTATATTTATTTTATCAATTTCTTTTTCAAGAAAAATATTACAAGATTTTTTCCTAAAAAAACCCGGTGATGGACCAGATAAAGATTTACAAAAAAACGGTTTTTTTCATTTAATTCAATTTGGAAAATTGGCAAATGGAAGTATTATTAAGTGCGATATTAAAGGGGATCGTGATCCAGGTTATGGATCAACTTCTAAAATGATTAGCGAATGTGCAGTTTGTTTAACTAAAGATAACATTTCCAATAAAGGTGGTATTTGGACACCAGCATCCTTAATGGCAGGGCCTCTCATTAAGCGTTTGCGTGATAACGCAGGATTAACTTTTAAAATAAATAATAGCTCTACTTAGTAATAAACAAGATTCATAGCAGAATCTTTTTAGTACCAGTTTTAGCGAAAAAATTTCATTGTCATTAAACGTCTAGATATTCTTCATTGACTTTTAAGATTAATAATAACATTTCATTTCTATTTTGAAATCAGATCACTATACTCCGCGCCTACACAAAGAGATCTACATACATGTCAAAAATTGAAAATTTAAGAAACATAGCAATCATAGCTCATGTTGATCATGGGAAAACTACTCTAGTTGATCAACTGCTTAAGCAATCTGGAACCTTAGGGGATCGCGATAGCGTCCCTGAAAGAGTAATGGATTCAAATGATCTTGAGCGAGAAAGAGGTATTACAATTTTATCTAAAAATACTGCAGTTAAATGGAGAGATTATAGAATTAATATTGTAGATACTCCTGGGCATGCTGATTTTGGAGGAGAAGTTGAGCGTGTTCTCTCAATGGTAGATAGCGTATTACTTCTTGTTGATGCTGTTGAAGGTCCAATGCCGCAAACAAGGTTTGTAACGCAAAAGGCCTTTTTACAGGGCCTAACGCCTATAGTAGTCATTAATAAAATTGACCGAAATGGGGCACGCCCAGATTGGGTTATTAATCAAACATTTGACTTGTTTGACCAATTAGGAGCTACCGAAGAACAATTGGATTTCCCAATCATTTATACGTCTGCCTTAGAAGGATATTCAAGTGAAGATTCAAGTAATCGATCTGGTAACATGGATCCATTATTCCAAAATATAATCAAGTATGTTCCTTGCCCAAATGTTGATATTGAAGGTCCGCTTCAGTTACAGGTTTCTAGCTTGGATTATGATCCTTATGTAGGTGTTTTGGGAATTGGCAAAATTTCTCGCGGTATATTAAAAACCAATTCTTCAGTTAGTATAGCCGCAAAAAATAAAAAGCCACGTCGCGGACGGGTTTTAGAAATCTTTGGTTTTGACGGATTGAAACGACAGCGTGTTAACTCTGCCTATGCTGGAGACATAGTGGTTTTCAGTGGAATAGAAAAGCTTCATATATCAGATACATTATGTGATATTGATAATGAAGATGCTCTTCCACTGCTTAGTGTAGATAAACCGACAGTAAGTATGGCGTTTCAAGTTAATAAGTCACCCTTTTCAGGACAAGATGGAAAATTTCTTACAAGTCGGCAAATTAAAGAACGACTAGATCAAGAGTTAAAACATAATGTTGCTTTAAGAGTAGATCAAACAGATGATCCTGATAAATTTCGCGTATCAGGTCGAGGTGAACTTCACCTTTCAGTGCTTGTTGAAACCATGCGGCGAGAAGGATTTGAATTAGCAGTTTCAAGACCTGAGGTCATAATGAATAAGATTCATGATGTTTTACATGAGCCTTGGGAAAAGCTTACCGTTGATTTTGAGGAGGCATATCAAGGTGCAGTCATGACGCGTCTGGCGGATCGTAAAGGCGACTTGCAAGATATGCTGCCAGATGGCAAAGGTCGTATTCGACTTGATTATAAAATCCCAACTCGTGGTTTAATTGGTTTCCGAACAGAATATATGACAATAACTTCGGGAACAGGTCTTATGTATCATGTTTATGATAAGTACGCTCCGAGTGTTAAAGGGCCAATTGCACAACGTAACAATGGAACTCTAGTCTCAATGGTCAAAGGAAAGGCCCTTGCTTATGCTCTTTTTAACTTGCAAGAGCGAGGAAAATTATTTATTGGGCACGGCGAACCTGTTTATGAAGGTATGATCATTGGAATTCATAATCGTCAAAATGATTTAGTTGTTAATCCAACAAAAGCAAAACAACTAAGCAATGTTCGAGCGGCAGGAAATGATGAAAATCTTATTCTAACACGGCCACTTCAATATTCTCTTGAACAATCATTGGAATTTATAGACGATGATGAATTACTTGAAGTGACACCACTTAATTTACGTATTCGAAAAAAATATCTTTCTGAAGTTGAACGAAAACGTATATCACGTCAGAAAACCTAGTGGCACATAAATCAGCTACATTGGCTTTTGCCAACTTAAAGCCCGAAAAGATTTTATCAATACTAATTGACTTAGGGTTTTATTGTAATGGAAGAATTCTTGCCCTTAATAGTTATGAAAATCGTGTATATCAAATAGGTATAGATGATGAAGAATCCATTATTGTCAAATTTTACCGACCATCACGTTGGTCTGATAAATGCATTTATGAAGAACATCAATTTTGTCTTGATCTATTTAAAATCGATGTTCCAGTTGTACCACCTAAAATTATAAAAGGAAAAACTTTAAATAATTATGACGGCCATCGACTTGCAATATTTCCATGCTTTGGAGGAAGAGCACCTGATCTTGATGACTATGATTTACTTAAACAAATTGGAAGATTAATTGCCAGAATTCATTTAGAGGGTGAACAAAAATCTTTTACTTACCGACCGCGTATTGATATTGACACTTTTGGAGTTCAATCAATTGAATACCTTCTTAAAAAGAACTTTATTCCTCAGCAAAATTGCGAAGCATATAAGAGCGTTACTGATCTTTTATTAGAGGGAGTTAACGCAAGTTTTAATCACGCTGGACATGTTAAAGAAATACGTTTACATGGAGACTTCCATCCAGGCAATATTTTAATTAACAAACGTAAATTACATATTGTTGATTTTGATGATTGCAGGCAAGGTCCAGCGGTTCAAGATCTTTGGATGTTTTTATCAGGAGATAAAGAAGAACAAGCGCCGCAACTAAATGCATTGCTTGAGGGTTACCAATCATTTCGGATCTTCAACCCTTTAGAATTACACTTAGTTGAAGCTTTACGAAGTTTGCGTATCATTTATTATGCGGCTTGGCTTGCCAAAAGATGGGATGATCCTGCTTTCAAGATTGCATTTCCATGGTTCAATACCCCGCGTTATTGGGATGAGCACATTCTTTCGTTGCGTGAACAAATTTCATTAATGCAAGAAGCGCCCCTAGAGTGGAGGAATTTATAAGATAACTCACTGATAAGTATATATATTATTTACTCTTTTGATCTTCATATTTCTTTTAACAAAATAACCTTAAGATGACTGACAATTTTTTAATAATTATGATTTGCACTTATAGAGCTAGCCCACTAAAGTAGATAGCAAATCATTAATGAATGAAAACATGTAAAATTTATTTGTATAATTAATCAGCTCGGCAGAAATTAATCAATTGATAAAAAAAAATAACTTTAGAATCAGCGCTATTTTAATAGTCATTATTGCTTCTGGATGTGCATCAAGCGTTTCCATTAAAGATACAGTAATTCCTAAGCCACATTTTAAAAAATTACCTTTAATTGTGGCGCTTCGCATCCCTCCAGAATTCAACAATTTTGTTCATAAAGAAAATGTATTGGGACAAAAATCATGGTCTATCAATCTGGGCTCCTCAAATGCAACCCTTTTTAAGCAAGTATTCAAATATATGTTTGATGATTTGATTTTAATAGGCCCGAAGGAAGATGCTTCAAACTATATTTTTGATGCTCTAATAGAGCCTAAAATTGAAGGGTTTGAATTCTCAGTTCCAAGTCAAAGTAAGACTGATGCGTTTGTTGTTTGGATTAGGTACCAAATAAAAATATTTGATAACAAAGGCAGTGATTTTTCAACATGGACTGTAAGCGCATATGGAAAAAGCCATCTTAAGGGTTTAGGTAAACAGAAATCATTGCAACGAGCTGCTAATTTAGCAATGAGAGATGCTGCTGCATTAATATTGTTACAAATGAATAAAGTAACCAAAATCGGAACTTTAAATAGTAGATCTATTGAACCTGAAACTATGATTCAGGAAAAATAAAAATTGAATAGCTAACTGTAGACATGATTCAAACTGAAAGCACTCAGGGAAAGCAGAGATATCAATGAGATTTTATATAAACATTATCATAATGATTTTTATAACCTTCCTAAGTGGATGTGTTACTTCGAGCATAGAAAATGCTCGTGATGAAATAACTAAATCCTATAATGGTGAGGCAGTTGTTGTAATGGCGAAAAGCTACCATCAAGGAAACGAAACGGAAGCTAACTACATTAATTGTATTGAAAAATCATTAGGTAATGGAAGAGGTGCTCTTAATGTAATTCCAACTCAAAGATTTATTGACAATTTATTTCCATGGTTTGAACCAAGAACTACTCCGACAAATACAAAAGGCTTGGCAAAGCTTATGGGAGAAGTGGGGGTTGCTGAAGCCATAGAATTAATGGGAGTAAAGTACATTATCTGGCTAGATGGTGATACTGAAAGAGTTACTCAAGGAGGCAGTTTATCATGTGTTGCTGGTCCTGGTGGTGGCGGTTGTTTTGGTTTTGCTTGGTGGCAGGATGATGCCGACTATGAAGCATCAATTTGGGATTTAAATAATTCAAAGGCAACGGGAACAATCACTGCAGATTACAGTGGTACCTCATTCTTGCCAGCTTTGGTTGTTCCTATACCACTCATTGCCAGAACACAGGCTAAGGCGTGTGAGGGTTTAACAAAACAGCTTAAAGATTTCATAAAGAGTAGTTGATAATAAGCTCTGTAATATATAACGAAAATTTTAATACTAAAAATGACTTTAAACTTTATAAAAAATAAAAAAAGATTTCGTCAAATTGCTAATAAAGAAACTCTTTTAATATGTGTTTTTCTTTTTGTCAGTTTATTGGTCTTACCAATAGTAATTTATATTGTTGGCGAATCAGTATTCGGTAGTTATGCTGGTAATAGTTTTACTGATTTTTTTATTGGGCTCATTAAAAAATTCTTTAGTGGTAATTATGTAACATGGCTACTAATTATGTCACCTTACTTGGGCTGGCAAATCCTTAGGCTATCCATATATTTATGGAAATTGCTAAATCAAAATAAATAAAATTATTAATTCATAATCTTAGAATTGCAATAAATTAATTAAAACTCTTCCAACAGAACGGAGAAGGTATTGAAGAAATTTTACCAAATAAGGATGTCTATAAAATCTATCTTTCTTCTAATGATATTGCCCTTACCTACTTTTGCTAGTAGTGAACCAAGTATTTCATCAAATGAAACAAGTAATTATTTAGCCTCCAAAAAAGAAAATGCGTTGTTTCCAAATAGTCGTCATGAAACTATAGGTGATCTAGTAGCTCAATTCATACAAAAATCACATTACAACGATATTAGAATAAATGATGATTTATCATCAAAGGCTCTCGACTTATACATCAAAAACCTTGATCAAAATCGTATGTATTTTTTAGTGAGTGATTTAGAAAATTTTGAACGCTATAGATACCAATTAGATGATGCTGTTAAAGATAAACCCCTTGATCCAGTTTTTGAAATATTCAAAGTGCATCAAATGAGAGTTCTTGAGCGTCTAAATTTTGCTATTAAAATTCTAAAGAATAAACCAGATATTACAGTAGATGAAAGCTATACATTTGAACGTTCAAATGAACCTTGGGCTAAAACCTATTCTGAGCTCAATGAAATATGGAGAAAACGAATCGTAAATGATGTTCTCTCACTTACGCTTGAAGATGAGCCTTGGGAAGACACTCAAGCAGTTCTCCTTAAGCGCTACGAGGGCTTTATCAAGCGCTTGGATCAAGTAAATAATAATGATGTATTTGAACGGTTTATGAATATTTTTTCAAATGCTGTTGATCCTCATTCGACTTATCTATCACCACGTAATGCCGATGAATATCGAATTGCTATGAGCTTATCTTATGTTGGTATTGGCGCAACACTTAGAACATCAGATGATTTTGTTCAAATTGTAAACATTATTAAAGGTGGGCCAGCTGACTTCGATGGAAAATTAAAGCGTGAAGATCGTATAACTGCAGTTTCTCAAGGAATTGAAGGAGAATTCGTTGATGTAATTGGCTGGAGACTTGATGATGTCGTAGACATAATTCGAGGGCCAAAAGGGTCTATAGTCAGATTACAAATCATACCTGCTAATGCTTTGCCTGGCAGTCCTAGAGAAATAATTAAGTTGATTCGAGGAGCAGTAAAACTTGAAGAGCAAGCTGCGAAAAGTCAAATTATAAGTGTGAGAAAAGATGATTATGATCTATCAATAGGAGTTATCGAAATACCCGGCTTTTATCGAGATTATTCTGCGTCATCATGGAAAAACTCAAATTTCACAAGCGTAACCAAGGATGTCAAAAGACTTATTGGTGAACTGGAACAGGATGGAATTGATGGTTTAATTATTGATGTGCGCGGCAACGGAGGTGGTCATTTAACTGAAGCAACAGCATTGACTGGATTATTTATTAAAAATGGGCCAATTGTACAATTCAGAAAATCAACAAATATGAGGCGAAATCCTCCTCAAAGACTTGATGACCCTGATCCTGTTTCTAGAGTTTTTTATGATGGCCCTCTTGTTATCCTCGTAGATAGACTTAGTGCGTCAGCATCTGAAATCTTCGCAGGAGCAATTCAAGACTATGCGCGTGGTGTAATTGTTGGTCAACAAACATTTGGTAAAGGTACTGTTCAAAATCTTTACTCTCTAGATCAATATTTTCGAAAAAAAGATGATGAAGGATTAGGACAATTAACGCTAACAATTGGAAAATATTATCGTGTTACAGGTGAGAGCACCCAGCATCGAGGCGTTTTCCCTGACATCGCTTTGCTATCAAATATAAGCATGAAAGATGTTGGTGAGAGTGTTCGTGAAAATGCCCTTCCTTGGGATGTAATTAATAAAACTCGTTTTAATGCATCTGCACCCATTAATACTTTAATAGAAACCCTAGAAAATAATCATATAAGTCGTTCAAAAAATGATCCTAATTTTTTGTATCAAGAATCCCGCATTAAAGCTAGTAAAAGAATAAGAGACATAAAAACTGTTTCACTTAATATTGATAAACGCCGTGCTTCCCGCGAAGTCGAACTTTCTGCAGCCTTGGAAGATGAAAATAAAAGACGAAAAGCGTTAAATTTAGAAAGATTGGAGAATCTGACAGATATCAATGAAGATGAAATACTGGATATTCAACTTGATCAGACTATTAATATAGTAGCAGACATGGTGTCACTGACAAGAATAGAAGATTTTAAATAATTAGAATAATCAATTAAAACAATAATTTATAAAATATTGATTTAGTGTTATATCTAGGTAAAACGATATAATTTAAGCTTTAATTAACTTCAATTATCAAATGGCCTTGATCAAATAAATATTCTAACCACTTATTTAAAATTATGTTTAACCGCCAACGACGATCGAGTTCTTTTTTATGCTCTATTACAAATCGCTGTAAGGCTCCAATTTTCTTCCCTTTCCTAATATTTAAAACTTCAGCTTGTTTTCCATCCAGATACGCGCGAACAACCATATCTGGATCAGATAAAAAACCTTCATAAGTATTCAAAATGTATGTTATTGATAAAGTAACAGTGTGCTTACTTGTTTCAAGTACTTCGACAGATAGTTCTGAACTATCAGTTCCACGTGATTTAAAACAACCATCAATGTTTTGTATATCAGGAATAATTTTTAATAGACGAATAAAATTACTTTCATAAAGAGTCATCAATCCTGCAAATGTTTTAGGTTTAATAATAGTTTGGGGTATTAGTAAAGAATCAATCATATTGAATTTTAATTTATAAGCTGTCTAAACAGAATTATTGTAATACTGAAATTTTAAATAAAAGATTAATTATTAAGAAGATTTTTTCGATACCAAGCTAGCTCTTTTATAGAGTCACGAATATCAGACAATGCTAAATGAGCGGAATCTTTTGCGAAATCTTTTTTAAGATTTGGCGCCCACAAATTTGCAAGAATCTTTAGAGTACTGACATCTAAATTTCGATAATGAAAATATCTTTCCAGCTCAGGCATTTCTCGCGCAAGAAAACGACGATCTTGGCATATACTATTACCGCACATTGGGGAAAGGCCTTTTGAAACCCATTTGCTTAAAAAAGCAACGGTCAGGCTTTCTGCCTCTTTCGCGCAAATTTTACTATTTAATACTCTTTCAGTTAATCCAGAGGCATTATGATGGCTCTTATTCCAGTCATCCATGTTATTCATAATTTCTGTCGTTTGCTTAATAGCTATTTCAGGTCCTACAGCTAACTCGTTTAAATACTTATCAGTCACTACTGTAGCAATTTCAATGATTGTGTCGGTCTGAGTGGATAAACCGGTCATTTCTAAGTCAATCCATATCAAATTATCAATCTGATTAGAGTTAATTTTTAACATTTATTTAAAAACCTTTTTTTTAGCATATGACATAGTTTACATGTATGAAGAGTGCAAGGCTGACTAATAGCAGTCATAATTCTAAAATGAGTGAAAAAGCTACTGTCATTGCAACATTTAGCCGTCGTATGCGGGTACGGCTAAGTACAAATATAGAGGTTGATGCACGAATTAAAGGGAAAAAGATTAAGGCTGTATGTGGGGATTTGGTAAACATAGAACCTATTATAGGTGAGAAAGACTGGTTAATCACAGAAATAAAAGAAAGAAGAAATGCGCTTACCCGTCCAAATAAAATTGGGCACATTGAAGTCCTTGCCGCTAATCTCGATGCTTTGATAATTATTGCCTCAGTGTCCCCACTTCCAGATTGGTATATTGTTGACCGATATATATGTGCTGCTGAAATTATGGGCGTGCAGCCAATAATTGTTTTTAATAAAGTAGATTTATTGGAAAGACATGATATAAAAATTGATGAATTACTGGAATACCGGAAAATAGGATTTCCAGTAATTGATTTTAGTGCAAAAACTAATGTGGGCTCAAATAAACTTTTATCACTTATCTCTGAAGGATGCAGCATTGTTGTAGGGCAATCAGGGGTTGGTAAATCTAGTCTTATTAATAAACTTATCTACAACTCAGATCAGCGTGTTGGAAATATCTCCCCTAAGTCTGGAGAAGGTAGACACACTACTGTTAATACAGTAATGAAAACCTTACAAAATGGTGGTTACCTAATAGATTCACCTGGTGTTCGTGATTATGCGCCTGCTCTAACTGATTCTGCTGAAGCCCAATTAGGATTTCGTGAGATTGCTAAAGCTTCGCAATTTTGTCGGTTTTCTAATTGCAAACATCTGAGGGAACCGGGATGTGCAATTAAGCAAGCGGTTGAAGATAACAAGATTGATTACCGCCGCTATGAAAGCTATAAGCGTGTAGTTAATTTGACAAGTAAATTGATTGAAAAAAAATATTAACGCAATTATCCCGGTGGCCAAGAAAAAACTCTGCCCCCCAATAAATGTAAATGGATGTGAAATACAGTTTGGCCAGCAGACTCATTACAATTCATAACTGTCCGATATCCCATATCAACAATCTTTTCATTAACTGCAATTTCTTGTGCTGCAAGATACATGCTACCAATAATTTTTAGGTCACCTGAAGTTATATCGTCAATTGTGGCAATATGTTTTTTTGGAATAATCAGAATATGTGTTGGAGCTTGTGGATTAATATCACGTAAAGCTATTACGGTAGATGATTCATAAATAAAATTTGCTTGAACCTCGCCAGATATAATTTTACAGAACAAACAATCTTTATCATGCATAAATTATCCTAGTCTATAGTTCGACGGCCATAGAAAGCATGGGATAATGTTCCGCCATCAACGTATTCTAATTCACCGCCTAAAGGTACTCCATGAGCAATTCGACTGGCTTCAACATTTTTTTGTGAGGCTATGTTAGATAAATAGTGTGCTGTGGCATCTCCCTCAACTGTTGGATTAGTGGCAATTATTAATTCTTTTACCTCTCCCTCAGAAAGCCAACCCTCCAACTTGTTTAGCCCAAGCTCTTCTGGCCCAACACCGTCTAAAGGAGATAAACATCCCATTAAAACAAAATAAAGTCCACGAAATCCAGTTGCATCTTCAATTGCCATAACATCTGCCGGTGACTCAACAACGCAGAGCTGGCTAACGTCCCTTCCTTTTGACGAACATAAAAAACATATTTCATTTTCAGTAAACATTCTGCAGCGCTTGCAGCGTCCAATTCCCTCAGAAGCTTCTATTAGTGCTTTTGAAAGCTCTACAGCTCCATCTCGATCTCTTTCTAACAAATAGAATGCTATTCTCTGTGCAGATTTCTGACCCACCCCTGGCATACAGCGAAGGCTTTCAATTAATTTAGCTAGTAAAGGAGAATAAGACATTGATTAAAATGGTAATTTAATACCAGGAGGTAAGCTCAACCCAGCGCCCATTCCAGAAAATTTTTCTTGAATAGTTTTCTCAACCTTTTGAATAGAATCGTTAAAAGCAGCTGTTATTAGATCTTCAAGCATTTCTTTATCATCACCGATTAAAGAATCATTTATATCAATTTGTTTTACTTCGTGCTTACAAGTCATTTGAATTCGAACCATACCGCCACCAGATTCCCCAGTAACAACAATTGATGACATTTCAACCTGCGCTTTTTTCATGTTAGCTTGCATTTCTTGAGCTTGCTTCATTAATTGGCCTATACCGCCCTTCATTCTTTTTCTCCTGAAATGATTTTTACTGATTCACTTTGGAGGTCTGCTCCAAACATACTTTTTATAGATTGAATATTTTCATCTTTATCAAGTTCATGACGTGCATTCTCAAGCTGTTTATCCAATTCTCGTGATTCTTGTTGTATTGGAGTTTCTTCCTCAGTTATTCCTATTTTTATATCTAAAGTAAGCGATTCATCAAAGTGCTGAGAAAGGCTTGCTGAAATTAAATCTTTTCTTTTGCTCGTCAGCATAGATTCTGAACGCGAATCTAATATGAGAAATATTTTATCACCTTCACGTCTTTTGTATGCACAATTACTTGCAAGCAACAAGGAAGCACCAGACAGCTTTAGATCAGGAACTAACTTACTCCAATTAGGATCCAGCCAAGCGTTATCTTCATTTTCTATCTTTTCTGCATCTCCTGACTTTTCTGACTTTTCTACCTTTTCTTTCTTTTTAAGGTTATTTGAAAAAGTTTTTGAATTCTGAAGATCTTGTGTTGAACCAACTTCATTATGGTTTTCAGATAAAATTTTTGAAATGGCTTCTGCGGGTCTAAATGCAAGCATCCTCAGAAGGGTCATCTCAAAGCCACTTCGAGGATCAGGTGCAAGCGATAAATCACGGCGGCCTATTATAGAAATCTGATAAAATAATTGAACATCAGAAATCGAGATCATTTTAGCTAATTTAGATATTTCTTTTTCTGCGAAGCCATCATCACTATCGCAGGTCCCAACAGCTTGAAATATGGCAATACGCTGTAAATCTCTAGCTAAATCATCCAGCAAACGAAAATAATCTGGGAACTGTTCGTCTATTTCTTTTATTGCATCTAGGAGATCTTTGGCATTATTGCTAGCTAAAAGATAAATTAATCTTATTACATGATTTCGATTAATCGTTCCAAGCATATTTGATGTTAAAGCCTCTTCAATATTGCCGTTACAAAATGCAATAGCTTGATCTAAAAGACTCAACGCATCTCGCATACTTCCATCAGCAGCTCGAGCTAGCATTGACAGTGCTGCTGGTTCAAACGTGACTTCTTCTGCATTGCAAATAAACTCGAGACGATCAGAAATGAGTTTAGGAGTCATACGCTTTAAATTAAACTGCAAACAACGAGATAAAACTGTTGCAGGTAATTTTTGTGGATCCGTGGTTGCGAGAAGAAATTTTACATGTTCTGGCGGTTCTTCAAGTGTTTTTAATAAGGCATTAAAAGAGCTTTTAGACAACATGTGAACTTCATCTATTAAATAAACCTTATAGCGTCCGCGTGTAGCTGCGTACTGAACGTTGTCTAATAATTCGCGAGTATCATCTACTTTCGTCTTTGACGCCGCATCAACCTCTATTAAATCCACAAAACGGCCTTCATCAATTTCATAGCATGAACTGCATTTTCCACAAGGCTCAGCTGAAACGCCGTTCTCACAATTAAGAGCTTTTGACAGTATCCGAGCAATGGTTGTTTTACCGACACCACGAGTGCCCGTAAAAAGATAAGCATGGTGTAATCGACCACTATCAAGGGCATTCATGAGTGCTTGAAGGACGTGGTCTTGCCCAGCTGTCTCAGAGAATATTTTTGGCCGCCATTTGCGGGCAAGAACTAAGTAACTCATAGATTTGCACTATAATAATGAATCTTCGATTTAATTTTAAATAAATCACAAGTGGTCCGCGCCAGCCGCTCCTCGGCACCCAGTATCATCGCTACCGTTGCTCCCTTCCAGGCCTGGCGGAATTCACAATTAACCGTCGCGAGGAAGCCGACGCGGACCGAAATAGATTATCGCTTCATTAATGCCTAGACACAACGTCAATTAAAATAACATTGCAATCCTGACGACAATCAACTCCGGTTTTTATTAAATTTTAATTAAAAATTTCCTCTATTTAAAACGCCCTAGGTTGCAGAAGCTGCTGCAATACTAGCAATTGAAGAATTAAGAGTTGCATCAAATTCGTCGTCAGACTGTTGTGCACTTAAGCCCTCTGACAACGCACGTGAAAAACTTGCCACCATGCCCTTTTGGCGAGTCAGGCGATTATTTGCTTCTTCTCTTGAATAACCTCCTGATAAAGCTACAACACGAGCAACATTAGGATGTGCAATGCAATCAGCATAAAGATTATCGGCTTCTGGCAATGTAAGTTTTAACATCACTATTTGATCTTCACCTAGGTTATTTAGCTGCTTAATTAATGCGGCCAATAATAATTCTTCAGCGGTACCTTTATTTTCACAATGAATATCAACTTCTGGCTCAATGATCGGTACTAATCCAGCTTCAATTATTCGTTTTCCGATTTCAAATTGTTGATCTACAACAGCATTTATACCTTTCTCATTAACTTCTTTGATGACTGACCTCATTTTTGTACCAAAAATACCAGCAGATCGAGCTTTAGATAAAAGATCATCTAAATCTGGCATTGGTAACATGATTTGAGCGCCATCAACAATGTCAGCAAGTCCTTTATCTACTTTTAAAAATGGAACAACATTTTTTACATTCCAAAGATAGGAGGCAGTTGATTGTTCTTCTACCTCACGATCCATCGTATTTTCAAAAAGTATTGCCCCGAGGATTCTATCACCATCAAATGATGGGCTAGTCATAATTCTAGAACGCATTGCATGAACAACACCAAACATTTCATCATCATTTGACCAAGCATCTGAAGTAACTCCGTACAAGCCTAATGCCTTAGGGGTGCTACCACCACTTTGATCAAGTGCTGCGATAAATCCAGGCGCGTTTTTAATTTTTTCGAGTTGGTCTAGGTTGGTCATATTAGCCTCTAAGTTAAGTTTTCAGATAAAAGATAATTAATGAATGTATGAATTCTACAGGATATTTAGTAACTTTGGAGCACAACGTGTATTTGTACTCTATCAATCGTTTATTTTAACTTAAAAATAATTATTCCTAAACCCAAGAATGCATTAATTTAGCAGAATACAATTTTTTTAAGAAATCGGTAAATAAGCAAAAAATATATAGCAAAGGTGAATTTAAAGGAAAATAAATACAGCGTCCTTAAAAATTGAGTTACTCTAAATGGTAAATTCCCAAAAGTAAGAAAAAAAGATGATCAAGAATAAATTTATAATAACTTTAAGTTTCATAATCATTGTTTCAATGCCAGTTCTTGTGCATTCAGCAAACCAAGCTTTCGAAATTTCCATTAAAGCTAATGCATTTCTAGATTCACTCGATGAATCTCAGCTAATTATTGCTAAAATTCCTTTAGGTTCAAATAAAAGAGCGGAATGGACCAATTTGCCAAATATCATGATGCAACCAGCAGGCTTGCTTATCAAGGATATGAATCAAAAATCTCGAAAAGCCTTACACAGACTTATGAGAGCAACATTATCAAGCCAAGGATACTCAAAGATTACGGGAGTGATGTTGCTTGATGATCTTTTGCAAGAAATTGAAATGCAGGATTGGCGAGCTAACAAAGAAAGAAATGACTTTGTAAGAACTTTTAGTAAACCTATGGCTAAAGCTTTTATATCAACCCGAGATTATGAAAACTATTCAGTTGCAGTTTTTGGAAAACCAAGTGACCCAAGCTGGGGTTGGAGGATTACAGGTCATCATTTAGCTGCTAATTTTACACTCGTTAATGGAAAAATTGCATTTACACCAATTTTTTTAGGTAGTAATCCAATGGAAGTTCAAAATGGACGCTATGCTGGCATTAGAGTCTTAGCAAATGAAGGAGTGCTTGGCATTGAATTTATGCAATCCCTAAATAAAGAGCAGCGTCTTAAAGCTATCATAAATAATGGTTCAGTTAAGGACATATTTGAAGGCCCCGGAAGACGTAAAAGCTTGCAAAAATATGAAGGTATTTTAGCTACTGATTTAACAAAAAAACAAAATCATTTACTAGAAAAACTCATCGGTGAATTTATTAATAACGCGAAGTCTCAGGCGGCAAGTTCACAATATGATTTAATTAAAAAAACTTGGGATGAATTGTGGTTTTCTTGGCAAGGTACAGTAGATGCAGATAGTAAGTTCTATTATCGCGTTCATGGTCCTCGGTTATTAATAGAATATAGTCGTGTTGATAATAATCATGATCATATGATTATTCGAGACCCATCTAATGACTACGGAGAAGATTGGCTAGAAAAACATTATGAAGAGCATCACCCAAACATAAAAGATACAATTGAAAACTCAAGAAAACGGGCAGCAGATATCGCAAATAAGAAATAACTTAAAATATCTATTAAAACTTTAAGCTCGAATAAAAATTATTTTTTAAAATTCATTTTATTTAGGACTAAATAATGAAAGCAATATTACAAATACCTATTTTCTGTATTCTTTTATGTTTTATGGGTCTTGCTTTAGCTCAAAATCAGAATATACCCATTATTTTCGACACCGATTTTGGTATGCCGCCGACAGATGATGCACTTGCACTAATGCTAGCAGTACAATCTCCTGAAATAGATATCCTTGGCATTACTACTGTCGCTGGAAATAATAGTTTAGAACAAGGTACATCTGATGTTTTAAGGATGCTTGAAATAATCAAAAGAACAGATATTCCCGTGTTTGAAGGCGAAAACCTTCCCCTTGAACACAGAGTAAGTGAATTTGCTATTAAAGAGTACGGCAGCTGGTATTCGGATGAAGCTCCATCTAAACCATACGGTGGGTTTGCAAAAAAAAAGATAGAGAAGATTTCTGCTGCAAAATTTATCGAACAAAAGGTACTTGCTAACCCTGAAAAAATAACAATCGTTGCTCTTGGCCCATTGACTAATATTGCCATGGCAATTTTAGACAATCCTCAATTATCAAAAAAAATAAAAAAAATATTTATAATGGGTGGCGCGATAGCTTCGCTGCCAGACGGTTCTGGCAACATAACACCTAATGCTGAATATAATTTTTGGGTAGATCCTGAGGCTGCAAAAATTGTTTTACGCTCTGGTATACCGGTAGAACTTTCCCCATTGAACGTCTCTCGTCAATCATCTTTTAGCAAAGAAAATTATGAAAAAATAATTGAGGTTAAATCACCTCTGACAGAATTAATAAAATTAAGTTTAGGTCCGCGCTTTCTAGAGGATCCTCATGAAAAGTTCTTGATGTATGACCAAATTGCTATTGCTAGTGTTATTGATCCATTAATTGTGAAGTCAAAAAGAATGTTTGTCGATGTTAATGACAATAAAGGCATTAGTTATGGAGTTTCTATTGGTGGCTTTAAAAAATGGCCTGGTGCAGAAGAAGCTCAACTCATAGATGTACAATATGATTTA
>MDTG01230651.1_pt1 | contig 23660 bp, 14 predicted proteins | sample 811421 | NCBI WGS metagenome assembly MDTG01 (sample SAMN05326645, study PRJNA326480) | marine metagenome | isolation source: seawater | place: Pacific Ocean: South East | collected 2011
ATCTGTATTTGCATTACCTATGAATACATTGTTACCAAACATTTGTGTGGTATTTCCAATGATAGCTAAGTTAGATGATATTGTTGTATTTGTACCTGTAACAGCTAAGTTAGTTGATGTGATATCGGTTAATGCATTATCTACATCCATGTTTGCATTGATATCAGTTGGTCCATCTAGCTTTGTAGTTCCAGCAACAGTTAAGTTTACATCTATTACTGCTGAACCGTCTAAGTTTAAGTTACTATCAAAGTCAACATCTCCTTTTACATTTAGTTCATCATTTAATGTTGTGTTTGCTTTTACTGTTAATATGTCTGATGAGGCATCTCCAAGTGTTATTCCAGCACTTGTAATGTTTACATTAGTTGATGTGATGTATACATTGGCACCTGATAAGGCAACGTTAGCTGCTATATTTGCATTTGTAGATGTACTGTTAACTACTAAGTTTGAACCTATATTTAATTCACCATTGTTAATAGATGTATTTGTTGATGTGATATCAGTTAATGCATTATCTACGTCCATGTTTGCATTAATATCTAGTGGTGTGTTAAATATATTTGTACCTGCATTAGATGTAAATGTTGTAGATGTTGAATTTATTTCTACATTTGATGATGTAACAACATTCATCCCTGATAATGTTACGTTTGCTTGAGCTACTAAGTTTCCTTGTTGTACTGTATTTGATGATATAGTTAGATCAGCTGTTGCTGCTTTTGTTCCAAAGTCACCACTATCATCTGGATTAGCACCAGTTAGATTAGTTGCTACCATTAGAGTGTTTGCACTAAAGAAACCATTTACATATGCGTTACCTGTTGTACCACCACCTGTAGCTGAGTTCAATGTAGTTACAACTACCTTTTCCATATCAAAGGTAATTCTGTTTGTTAAATCAACCCACTCTCTAAATGTATCAGAAGAGGGTGTTATATTTGCACTAATAAAATTATTACTTGCCATTTGTTCCCTCTATTAATGTTGTTAACATAGTCTTTATCTCTACCATATCTTGTTTTATTGATGCCACTTCTGTTGATAATTCTGACACCTTGTTACCTTGAGCTCTTTTAGCTTTGTATCTCATATAAGCAGCTCTATCATTATTTATGAGAGCCATTGACGAAGTGTCTCTAACAAATCGTGAATCTTCTGTCTGTACTAGCTTTGCCATTATAATGATACCGCTATCGCTCTATAATCCTGTATGTATGGCGCTTGAGCTGTACTCTCTGATGTTAATACAATCTTAATTGCCAGTCTGTTATATCCAATAAACTTTTGTCCATCAGCATCGTAATATGTTACTTGGAATGCTGTTGGTGCACTTGGATCTCTAAATGCTACTTCTTTTTCTTCATCTTTAACTTTAAAGTAATCAGCTTGTTGAGTAACTTGACTGAAGTTAGGCTTATCAGCAAGTGTCATAGATGAATCACTTGCAATAGCTGTAATCTTACTTGTAAAGTATTCTGTGTTTGATCCTGCTATCTCTTCTGCATAGAACATATCTCCAACTGCAAAGTCGCCATCAAAGTTTGTTCCATTGTGTCCTGCAACATCAAAACTACTTGTACTGAATGTTATTGCACCATTTGATATCTTTGTTTTATCTAATGCATCCTTAAACTCAAATCCATATTCAATAACATCTTCTCTGTTTCCTTTTTGAGATATTGCTCCTTCGTTTTGAGTTACTTGTAATTCTGACCAATGTCTATCATCTATATTCTGATCATCTGCCTCATTCAATATTCTTGCATATACTCTAATATCTGTATTAGCTGGTTTATATGCATTTACAAATACTTTAATATCTTCTGCATCTAATCCTTCTTTCAATGTTACGATTCTTGAAACATATTTTGCTGTTGCTAGTCCAGCATTAGGTATGTGTTCACCTACAGTTGTATTAGCTGTAAATGATGTTTCATTGTTAGCAATAATGTTTTCAAACAACAATAGTCCTTGTGATTGAAGGTCTATCATTGGAGATGAATGTCTTGAATCTGATGATAATAAATGTCTTACCTTAAGTGATTTGTTACCTGAGTTATTAATAATTTCATTACTCTTACTCATAAGTTTCATATCAACTGGTGGATAGTTTCTATCATTAGACTTAATTCTAACTAGTGATGTGTTACCTGCAGAATTGACAGCCTTACCTTGTATCTGAGTTGATATAGTTGTACCGTCTGGTACTGAGTTATAGAACCTTGGTTCATGGTAACTAATATTTGTATCTTCTACAGATGATATTGTACATGTTGCTCCACTTGTTGATCCTATAATAGTATTTGATTGTGAGAAAACAAATCCAGCTGCATTAGCTGTACTATCATTCAATAACAATGTTCTTGTTACTGGATCTATTTGTTCAAATATAGCTGTTGGTGTGTGTAATACTTTACCACCAGATCCTGATTCAGTTATGTCTGGTGCACCTCTAAGTGTAATAGATGTATCACTAGCTACAGTAGATACTTCAACTACATCGAAATCTGAGTTTGCATTTTTCAGAGCTATCTTAGAACCTGTACCTAAACCTGATTCAGTAGTAAATGATGTTCCTGTTCCTGTTATAGTATTGCTTCCTGCACCAAATGTAACAGTACCAGTTAATGTTCCATCTGAGTTCATTATAACTTCTTCACCTGGAGTGAATGTTCCATTTACGTCATCAGCAGCTGCTATAAATTCTATGTCTTCATTAACTAAATCAACTGAGGATTTAGTTCCATCAAAGTATGCTGCATGTACTGTAAACTTAGCATCTTCATCTACATATTCTGTCCATGTTCTATTGTTAGTAGATAAGAACATTGTACCTTGACCCCAGTCTTGGTTTACTGGAATTTGGTTAGATATATCTTTCTGTCCTGCTTTTGCTGTCCATACTTTATAGTCTGGTGAGTTTCCTTCTGGAAGTATTACAAAACAATATTCTTTATTTGTGTCTACTGGCACTGGTGATCTAAAGTTAATCTTTGTAGTTGTTGCACCATTAGTAGATGTATTTACTTGTGATGATTTTAGTCTTACTCTACTAAATGGTAATACTTTAGGTCCTGGTGCACCATTGATTGTTTCTCTTATTTCTACTACAGTTCCTAATCTTGGATCCTTTGCACTAAAGTATAAATCTAAACTTGTTAGATATCCTATCTTACTACCTCTAAACATAGAAGGTTGTAATAAGAATGTTTGTGCTAATGGGTCTCCACTTCTTCCACAAAGTCCACCGTTACGCTCATTTCTTTCTAATGATAAGAATGATGCTCCACCACCTCTACGCCATGGTCTTGGATCCCAAGTATCTACACAAGGTAAATCATTACCTGGTCTTGGAGGTGTAACTGGATCTGTGTCAGCTGGTGGTGATACAATTGGAGTTTCTACTTCACCTACTCTTACATCGTCTACTGGATCTGGAGTTGGTTCTCCACCTGTGACTTCACCAACTACTACATTAGTTGTTACTACTGTATTACTTACTCCAACTGTATTGAATATTCTTGATGATTGTGCTGAACTTACTAATGGAGCTCTTGTACTTGTTGTAACATCTGCTTTTTCTATAGAGAAGTTATATGCATTAAATCTAGCAGATGCAGATGATACCGTATCTTTAACTTGACTTAGATTACTAATATCTGTTATTACAAACTTTCTTTCACCAACAAAGAATTTGTTTGCTGGTATTCTAAAGATACCTGCTATACCACCAGACGAGTTAGCTGTTAATGTGGAGTTAAATGCTCCGCTTCTTCTCATCATTGCTCTTGCTCTTGATGTAGATAGTTTTTCTAATTCATCAGTAGAGTCAAATACGTTTGTAATTTGTGCTGGAGCTACTTGAGCATTCATGTTTACTTCATCGAAATATACATGATGTTGTAGTCCTGGTCTTAATCCAAGTGCAACAAATCTAACATCCATACCAGGAATGTAAGGTTGGAATGATAAGTCTGTAACAAATTCTCCTACCTTCTTAACTGTTGTTCTTGATGAACCTGTTAATGTAGTTGTCGTTCTTCTTACTTGTTGATTGGTAATAGTTTCAAATGTATCTGTTCTTGTTCCATCTGCTGTTGTACTATCAGCTAATCTTGTTTCTGTAGATTCTGAAATAACTTCATCACTTGGTTGTTGTGATGGTAATATTTTGTTAAGTTCTTCTATAAGAGCTAATGTACCACTTGCTACATCTATATCAATTTGCATAGCATTCTCTGGTGATTTCTTAACATCTGTTCCAGAGAAGTAATCTGGGAATAATTGTACTGTACCATTATATTGCCAGAAAGCAGAAGTACATCTTCTGTCTTGTGTTGCTTTAGGTTGATTGATAACTGGTCTATCTTTCATTGCTGTATAGACAGCATCATTTACTCTTGATATGCCTACACCACTATCAAACTTAAGACCTATATTATATTGTTCGAATCTTGCAGTTAACAGTTGTCTAGCTTTATCAAAACCAGCTTTGAATTCATCATTTAAAGGATTACCAATAGTTAATGATGCAAAGTTATCAACTAAGAAACCATTCTTAAATCTATTTGATAACGGATCTGTTCTACCTGGTAATACTGAATCACTTGTTTGTTTTTCTAATAAATTAAGTGATGTATAATATTCTAAATTTTGTACTCTTGTGTCAAGACTCTTAATGTCTGACATTGTGTATCTTTTTAATTGTGTTGTTCTTATCTTAGCAGCTAAGTCAGGTCTCTTAAAGTGTCTACCTGATGCAGCATCTAATGATGGGAATACAGGAACATCAACTGTACCTAACTGCATTGCTTCTGCAGGCTTAGCTGGTAGTTGAGGATTTTGAGCTGGTATACCTTTTACAATATGTAACTGACCACCTTCAATAACTATTCTATCTTTTCTTGGTAAATAGTGTGTTACGTCTCCCATCCATGTTGAGTTAACAGCAGCTATCTTACTTGAATCGTCTATTAGTTCTACTGCTGTTGGGTCGACTGTATGTTGAGAAGATGCAATAGTTTTTCCACTATTTGCAGTTGCTTCAACTCTTGGTCTTACATCAATGCTGTCTCTTAGTTTATATTCTCTTCCAGTTTGTGGTGATACATATACTGGTATCTCCTGTGTAGTAATAGCTTCATTATTTGCTGAAACTACATCATCAATTACAGTTGCATATGATTGGAATGTAAAGAATCCAGGGTCAGTAGTTGTGAAGTTTCTAACTTTTACAACAATATTATCACCTGATGATAAAGTAAATCCACTATTAGGTTTAATTTTTAATTTAGATAAACCATAATAGGCATCCTTTTGTCCTGTTTCTAATACAAACTTATCTGTTCTGTTTGTTGTAAAGTTACCTGAGTTCATTGCAAATGATGTACCAGTACCTACATATACCTCTTGTATTTCAAATACATCTGGTAAACCTAAACTCCATGGTCCTGTTAGACCACCTGGATTACTTGAAGTGTTAATAGCTATTTCTGATGTATCAATACCTTTATCTACTGATGATGCTGATGGATCTTTTATATCATGAATTAGATCAAATTTAAAAGTTCCACCTAATGTTCTACCAAGGTTTATTGTTAGCTTTTGTCCTGATGATGTTACTTGTACATTTGCATTATCATCATCACCTAAAGTAATTATTTTATTATTTTGATATGCTACTCCTATGGCTACGTTTCCACCATGAGTTTCTCCCATTGGTTTGTCTACACTAAATGCTGTTGAGTTTACAATTGCTGTTACAGTTCTAAATTTATCACCATCAGTGTTTATCTTAACTGTATCGCCAACTTTTAATGTTGCAGTTGCACAAGTGGTAATTAAGTTTGAAGAGGCTGTAGTTCCAGCAGTAGTAATATTACTAAGAAGTAAATCTTCTCTTGGTACAATAATTAATCTTCTTTCTTGTGCATCATTTAAGAATGTGGTTGATGTACCAAAACCAAAGTTAAGGGGAGCTGTTAATGTAGCATCTCCTGAACCATTTGAGTTCATAGTTATGTCTGTTGATATTGCTCTGTGTGTATATGTTGCTGTAGTATCTACAGCTGAAACACCAGATGCTCCAATAGGCCAAACCATAACATTATTTTTTCTTTCTTTTATTTTAGCTTCTATGACATTTGCCATACCTGCATCTGCTGTATTTGTTTCTGCTCCGGTTGCACTATAGTCAGTACTTGCGTAGTGAGCAACAGCTGCTACATGTTTGTTAAATGATTTACCTGGGTTCATTTTAACATTGAATAGATATAAGTGGTATTCAGAATCAGGTAGATTACTTAATGAATCTAATGACTCTAATGATTTTACTCTTGCAGTACCAACAATATTAGCTGCTACAGAATTATGGGTAACTGTTGAATTAGTTACAGACATACCAGCAACATCTACTGCTGTATTTGATATTGCTCCATCTAATAATACTACCATGTCATTATTTTCAAAACCAAACAATCCTTGTAGTTCTTTTACTCTTACAAAGTGTCCATAGTTCAATGACACTTCTTGATTAGCAATTGTTTCTGTTGTTGTAGCTCTTGCTAATGGCACTCTGGTTGCACTATTAAGTTCGAACCTTTGACCTTTAACATATCCAATACCAGCACCTACTAAAGCTGAAAGGTGAGATGTATTTGATACTTTGTTTTCAGTAGTTATTGAGAAAGGTTCAACGACATAGTCTCCGCTTTCTTCATATGTTCTTTTTGCTAGTTCTTCACCAAGTGAATTCAGTACTGGTCCTGCCTGCATCTGAATAGGATTACCAAATTGGAATTCAACAAATTTTAAGAAGTTATTTGATGCTTCAGCATTAGCTTTGGTATTTACAACTAGTGTTGGTGTAAGTTTTAATCTATCAGCACCAGGAGCATTCTCATTTGCAAAGCCTGATGCATTATCTAATAATGATGTGTCTATACTATTGTTTACAATAGACTCAACTGTTTGGACTCCGACTACTCTTTCGTTAGGTCTATTAGTATATTTTGAAACTATAATATCTTGTTCATCAAATCTTTGGAAATTTCCTTTTTGAAAGATGACGCCATCTGTAACTTTCATTTGGAAAGATTTTCCAATTACATTAAATTCTGTGTTTGTTGAACCAGCACTGATACTATCATTAGCAATCTCTACGTTAGCAGTTGAAACTAAGTTTACTTTTAAGACTGCTGATCCACCAGACGAACCTGTGATTGTTGCTGTTGGAAGATCATCTATTGAATATCCTGTACCATTTGCTGTAACATTAATATTAGCAATAGTAGTACCTGATGCAACAGTAACCAATTCTGCTGTAGCACCACTACCTTTGCCTAATGAAGTAATAGCAACCGTATCATTATTAGTAAATGCTCCAGTCTGTGATACTATCTCAACATTAGCAACTGTTGTTGAAGCTGGGAATATTTCTATAGTATCTTTTTCTACAAATTCTTTTTCTGCTCCAGTACCAGTATTGATGTAATGGAAGAATAAAGTATTTAAGTCTGGGTTTTGTGTTTCAAGACCTGTGGCAGTGTCTACTAATCTAGCTACAACATTAGATGAGTTTCTAATGTAATCACCTTCTGAAAAAAGGTTTACATTTACATCTGTACCTGCTCCAGTCTTATCTCTAATCTTTGCAAATCTGATACTATCATCAAAGTTAAATGAACACCCCTTGATAATTGATCCTTCTTTGAATTGGAATTGTCCAAATCTTTCTATCTGGTTTTGAAGGATAGTTTGTAATTGAGTGATCTCTCTTGCCTGTAAAGGAACGGCAGGTTTAAATAAAACTCTATGAAAGTTCTTTTGTTCGTCAAAATCGTCGTAATAAGGACTAATGTTAAAATCTGTTTCTAATGCCATATGTTATCTCTAAAACTTTACTATTACCTTTAATCTTTCTGTTTGAGCATTGTCTCTAGTAATAGGTGTTATATTCTCCGTATAAATTACTTCACCACTATTTGGTACTATATCTGGACCAGCTACACTTGTAAAATATCCTACAGCTCCACTTGTCTGACCTCTTATAGAAGTCTTTTCTCCACTTTCTTCTGAAACTAAAAAGTTACCTTTCTTGTTAGTAATTTCTAAAACGTGTACACTACTAGAAGTATTTATATTATGAATGAAGCCTTCCGCATCAGTTGAGTCCTGAATTATTTTCTCATCTGTTTGAAAAGCAAATGATGATGTGTTTATAAATCCACCAAGTCTTATTCTTTGATCAAATAAATCAAATGTTGAATTGTCCTTATCACTTGTTTTAAAACTAGCTATCTCAGCACTTGTACCTGAAGACCCACCTACTATTCTAGTATTAGCATCACCAGATGTCGTGTTAAAGAATTGTCCATATACATTTGATACATTTATTGTACTATCAAATCTTGCTTTAATAACTCCAAATGCACCTGTTCTTGATTTATCTGAGGCTGTTGAGTTATTCTGTGTTAATACTTCGTTGGCTGTAAATGATGTACCACCACCTGATCCACCACCGCTTACTGTTGTGTCTGTTATTGATATTACTACATTACTATATAAAGGATCTTTCAATATACTTATTTGTGAGAAATCATTTACTGCTGGAGTAAATCCACCATTGTCATCTAAGTAGTCTACAGATATACCAACACTATCAGCAAAGAGTTCATTGATAACATCGGATCCATGACCGCCTGGTGGTCCTATAATAATATTTACATTAGCATTATTAGCTGTTGCATCACCACTGATTCCTGTGTTACCAACAATTGTTGCTTCTGCAAATGTATATCCACTTCCTCGTTTTGTAACTTCAACAGTATCAATAGCAAAGATAGATGTGTTTACAATTGCTCTTGCTTCTGCTCCAGTACCATCACCAGTAATAGTAACGCTTGGAGATATTTCAAACAATGATGTTGAATCTACACTAGAGAATCCTATATCATTTGCTAACAATACTCTTCTAGCAGATCCAGTTACAATGTATTCACTTATTGGTGCTGCTGCTCCTTTACCTGCACCAGCTGCAATATAAAAAATACTATCTTTATAAAAATCTGTATTTGCTGATAATGAAGAAGTTGAACTGGCTATGTCTGTTATCTTTGCAGTTGCACCAGATGTTTGTCCTTTCATAATAACATTACTTTGTTGACCAAAAAAGTCACCAGCAATGTCCTGTACTCTGATAATTTTGTTTGTTGAATCCACATCCATAATAACAGCGTTAGCTACATTGTTAGATGTGTCTGGATTTGCAGTGCTACCATCTTCATCAAATAGGTCTACTCTTTCTACAGTAAACGTACCTGAATTGTTTGCATCTGTTTGATCGAATGTTACGTTAGCACTTGCTAATGATTCTAACTCAAAGATTCTAGTATTACCACCTACTTGAGCTACTTTAATAACACCATTAGCTACAGAGTGATATCTACTTCCGCCAGTATTAACATTAACTACATCTATGGCTCCTGCTACTGCATTACCTGAAACATTAGCGTTCGGAAATACTGGGACTTTCTCGCTTGTCGCGAACTTGTTGTAATCCGTCTCCTCTATTTGGTACATTAGTTTCCACTGATACTTGTCTGCGGTGGTTATGTACACGTCGTCGTCTGCGGATGTTTCTAATGCGGTTGGTTCGTCTGTTGATGCTGCCCCCTTGTTATTATACAAACATTTGAAGACACTAAATGTGCCGTTAGCTTCTTTTACATGAGCGTAAAACTTTTTGTTTTGCAAATCTCCATCATTGTTATCATATTGAGCATACTTTGTACCTGATGTCCATATGTTATTATCAATCATATGTTTTACATCATTAGGTGTAACATGTTTACCATATATCATATCTCGATATGTTTGATACATTATTGCTTCTTGACTGTTATTAGATGTTACAACAGAAGATGGATTTCTATGATTACCTAAAGTAACATAGTATATGCTATTTGCTGTTTCATTAATTGACTCTACAAATTGTTTTGCATTGTGAGTGTTGAAATTTGTTGTTACTAATTTACCCATTACGTTATCGCGTTATTCCCTGAATGCAATGTTCCTGTTGTTATTGAACTATTTGAAACAGTTACTGCATTGTTTACCAATGATTCTTTTCTTACTCTACCAAATAGCTTAGTACCTGCAAGGTGAGATGCTTTTAGTAGTATATCCCTATATTTATTTAAAGACAACCCACTTTCAACAACATAACTGTATTCTTGGTAGAAATCGTTATCATGTATGTATTTAGTATTCAAAAATGAGTCCTTAGATGCCCAATATCCAGGTCCTAAACCTGATAATGTAACATTTGCAGTTCCACTAGCTACAAACGGCTGTGCAGTATTGGTTGATTGAAGTGTAAGATTAGCACCATCTTGATAACCAAATCCACTATCTGTAATCTCTAATGCTGTAACAATACCATTAGCAGACTGTGCATCTGCAGAAATATTAGCATTGAATCCTATAGGTGCAGTATTACCATCTTCGTATATAGATGTGATTGTACCACCTGCTTGAGATGCTGACCCAAGCAACTGACCTGAAGGATTAAAACCAACTGCAAAAGATAATCTTCTTAATCCTACATCTCCTGATCCATCTTCATTAATATTAAATTTGTATACTTCACCTTTTGATGTTTGAGTTAGAACAGTTGTAGCAACATTAGCAATCTTTGCTGTTATAGAACTTACACTGTTATTTACTTCAGCTAGTTGTATTGTGTTTGTAGCACTTACAAAGAAAGGTTCGTTACATGCAGTTATTGTTACAACGCCACTATTGTTTTCTTTTATCTTTACATTGGTTACACTTACGTGTGTTGTATTTTCTGCAAACACTTCACCGTGTGCATTTTTAGTTGCATTTATAACTTGCACAACACCCTTACCATCAAACATTGCTGTGTTAGGTGTAAATGAATCACCATTAGAATGTGTACCTACAAAGGTGTTAAGTCCAAGTGCTTGTGCAGCTGGAGTAACTTCTTGTGTTACTTGTTCACCTATTATAAATGGTTTAACAACACCACCATCTTTAAGCATTGGATTTAAGTTTACTATTATATCTCTTCTATCAAACTTAGCTATACCTGCTGTTCTAGTTAACACAAATGGATCAAAGTTATAATTATTACCTGGGTTGATACTTGATAATGCAGCAATAGTTCCTACATTACCACTAAACTTTGTAAGTACTTTATCTAATATTGTTGTAAAGTCTCCATTATCATTCTTTGGAAAGCCGTATCCAAAATCAAAGTTTCCTGTTACTGTTGCATCCGTACCGCCACCATTGTCTGGTAATGTTGCTATTGATGCTGAAGTATATCCTGATCCACCTTCAGTTACTGTTGCACTAAGTATTGTTCCTGAACCATCAACTGATATTGTTGCCTCTGCAACTGTTGTTGGAGGACCTCCTCCTACTCCACCGGCTTCAAATTTAATTACATGACCACCAGTATATCCAGTTCCTCCAGAATCTATTGTTACTGTATCAAGAAATCCTATTTGACTATTACCTCCATCAATAACACAATCAAGATAGGCTACATTACTTACATTATTATCACCAATAACATCTGTATAAATTGTAATAGATTCTTCGTTCTCTAAAGTACCAATTGAAAAATCAGCTCCTTCTCCTGTACCTACTACTACAACATTAGCAGAACTTCCTGAATCTCTACCTGTTACGAAAGCAGCAGTGTTCTGATAAAATACACCTGATGAACCATCTGAAAACTTTGTATTTCTAAAACCTAAATTTGTTGTATTGGATCCTATAAGTTGAGCTGATACAGATACGTTACTAACTGTGTCAAGCACAGCTTGATTACCACTTGCAGTTAATAAACGAATATCTGATGCTCCTGTATCTTCAACATTAGTAATATTGAATATTGCGTTTGTTCTTCTTCCTTTTATTTTTTTCTGAGTATTGAATGCTCCAACTACATCTGATACACTTACTGTTGTAGCTGTTACTGCACTTACTTTACCATTAGCTCCTGAGTCAGTTACATTTATATTAGTAACATTTGCTGTTGCACTAGCATTTGTAATATTATCATTAGCTGTAAATGTTCCAAAGGATCCATTTACTGAAACTGATGTTGCAGTAACTGCAGTTACTATACCATTTGCTTTACTCTCATCACCAGTTATTATATTTCCAACCGAGAATGCTGTTCCAGGTGTACTTGCATTTAATGTTAAGGTCACTACATTTTCTTCATCTATTGGTTCATTAACTTCTAAGGTATGTGTTGAAACTGCTTTAGTTCCTGTTAATTTCTTTTGACTTAAGAAAGTACCAGACGACATAGCAACAAAGAAACTAGAATTCTGACCATCAATTGATGTGTTTCCTATAATTACTCCATTTGCAACTTCTGTACTTCCTGATGTAAGTCCTTTTACTACTGGACCATTTACATTATTTTCATTTGCAATGAAGTTTTGTACCTCTGTATTGAAAGCAGCAGCACTTAACAAGTCTATCTTTTCAACTTTTTGATCAACAAACTCTAATAGATTGAATGATACATTTGCAGTTGCAGTAGAGTTTATAATATTGTTTACTTGTACATTTTGATCATTAACATTAATGTTAGTAAAAGTTTTGTCTGTTGAAAAACCAAATCCTCCGTTAGCTAATTGAAACTCTATTAGACCTGTTGCATCTTTTACAGCAGTCACTCTTGCTTGAGCACCTGATCCTACATCTGCTTTAATGTCAAAAGTATCACCAACTTTATTATTCTTTCCACCTAATGTAATGTTTACATCTGAAAGTGAACCTACTACTATTGGCATAGAGTCTTGTAAACCATCATTTACATTAGCTAATATTTCTCCTCTTAGAAAGTTTCCTCTTAGATTTGATAATTGTAATATATGAATTCTTACACCATTGATTACTTTTGTTGATATAGTTTCTACAAATGCTTTAGCACCACTACTACTTCCTATTATCTCTAAACCTTCTAAAGCAACAAGTTTAACCATATCTGGAGCATACACTTCAACGTATCTTGGTTTTCTAAATTCAGATGAACTTGCCTTTAATACATCGTCAGATGGAAATGATACTTGAGATGCTTCGTTAAATATTATTCTAAAAAGAAGTTGAATAGACCTAGGTGAACCTTTTGATCTATAAAAGTCCATGATGTTTTTAATTGTAAGTCTGTTATCAGATGATATTAGTCCTGGAAGATCAGCTAGATAAGTCTTTTTGAAATGATCTAAGAATACATCTGTAGTATGGTCTACATCATGGTATTCGAGTAAGTTACGTGAGAAATCAAGGCTGTTACCGGTCTGTTCGAGGAATTCATAATACGCTTTTAAGAATATTCTAAAAGTTTCACCGTCTTCTGAATAAAAAGCCGGAAACTGTTCCTTGATAAACAACGACAGCTTATCTTCTATTCGTTGCATTATACCCTCTCTTGAATAACGGTAATCTCAGGTGTATTGTTGAATTGAAGAATAATGTTTCTTGTTGATTCTAATGTTACATCTATTGGTACAGCAGATACGGTAACCCCATCACCAGAGAATCCATCAAGTGTTATTTCATTGATGGTCACCTTTCCAGTAGTATAATCTACTGATCCAATATTGTTATTTAAAACTGTAAGCACTGTATTTTCTTCTTGCACTATTTGGATAACACCTGCTCCATTATCTCTTAATGTACATCCAGTTGTATTATTAAATGTGAATGTGGTAGACTTGATAGTAGATGTACCATCAACAAAAATACCATCAGCATTTGGTAACTCCTGAATGAGCTCGTTGTTAAATTCTAATACAAATGTACCTGCAGTTCCTAAAGTAGGAATAAATTTCTTTTGTAATGATACAGTAGTATCATTGTTAAGTATAGATGGGTCTGAATCATCTATAGCTCTTACTAATTGTGATTTTCTTAACTTAGCATCAAATGCATTAAGATTATTATCAGCATGTGATGTCAATGCTGCAGCTACAATTGTTTTTATTTCGTTGTCTGTTTTTACAGTAACATTAGGATTATACCTTACTTTTGTTTCAACGTCAACAAATAAGAATACTGGATCTAAAACTTTTGGTCTTATTGATACTGGTGATCTTAATGTAAGGAAGTCTTCTATATCTGCTTTACGACTGTCTGGTATACCGTCTGCATTCTTAAGATCAACACTTACCATTACCTTTCCAAACTCAGGTGGATCTAATTCTTCTCCACCAAAGACGTTCAATGATTCTATATCATTAAATTCTTGTTGTAGTAAAGTTTTATAGTCGCTTACTGTTACTGTTCTGTCTTGTACTGTTATTGATTTAGGTGCATTCTTTCTTATAGATTCTTTATTTTCAGCAATACCACCACCTGCAGCTGCTGCTGTAGTAGTAACATTTATGACATTATAACCTTGAATATTGCCACTTATTGTAAATACATTAGCTGAATCTGCACTATTAGCACTTGATAATCTATACTTTGCCTCTACTACATTTCCATGTGTTAAACTTTTACCTAGTATATTGTCACCAAATACTACCTCAAACTTTTCTTCTTCTGCGGCTTGAAGGAAGTATACATTACTAGTTCCAGATAAGCCAATTGTAGATAATGCTTTTGTATATACAGCATTTGTAGTATCTGTTGAAGACTCCAAGACTTTTATAATTAAGCTATCAGTATCTATTTCTTTATTGTTGAATATAAATCTTTGTTCAGTATTAGCAGTGTTAACTGTATACAATTCAGTAATTATCTCACCTTCAAATATTTCTAAGTTAGCTGCTATGTAATCTCCATTAGCATCTGCTGATACAGTTCTACTTTCATTTGTTGTAAATGTAAATGTATTAGAATCTACTTGTGTTGTAAACCCTGTATATTGTGGAATTGTAATAGCTGGAGGATTATTGTCTGGGAAAATTTGTACTTCTACTTCTGCTTTAGATGATGTAAAAGATTGTGGTGTATAGTTTAATGTCTTAGCATGAGATACAATACTATCTCTTAATTGTGCACTATCAATGAATCCTTCTGCTGCAACCATATTAAGATAAAAATTATTCATATATGTGTTGTAAGCTAATATATCAAGCATTACATTTAAGTTGGATCCATCAAAGTCATAATCTTTGAATATGCTCTGTGATCCAAAATAAGTCTTTAGATTGCTTTTTATATCTTCGAAGTTTGTATTTGCTACACTTAATGTACTATTTGCCATTATCTTATTCTCTCTAATACTAAGTTAAGTTTTTCTGTCTGTGCATTATTTATTAAGCTAAAAAGAACGGCTACATTTAACGCGCTGTTATCTGGATCTGCAGAAACGCTAACATCTTCTATCACTGCTCTTGGCTCATGTTGATTTATAGTATCATAGATAGTTGTCTTAACTAATAATATTGTTTGAGCAGTGAAGTTTTCAAACAACAATGCTCTTATCTTACATCCAATAGTGGGCTGCATTAATCTCTCACCTCTATCAGTAAGAATTAAATTCTTAATTGATTGTTTTACAGAGTCAACATCAGTCTTTAAAGACAAGTCTTTCTTCACTGGATGCACAGCAAAACTGTTGTTAAAATCTGAAAATATAGCCATATACTTATTTAGCCTCCCTTACCTCTTTTGTCTATTATTAGTACATTCTTTAGAGATTTGATAACTGCAATTAAATCTGGTTGTTGAGCCATAGCAATTTTATCCTCTAAAATAAATTTTTCAGGTCTTGCAAACTTATCTCCAGAAATTGGAAGGAAGCCTGCTGCCTTTAACTTTTTATGCCGTTCATGTCTTACATCTGCCTTGATAACTTTTATAGTATCCAATAAAGCAATAGTTCTAAGTCTATCTTTATTCTTTTGTCCACCAAACAATCTTGATTTGTTAAACTTTTCTGCAACTTCTCTATATTCTTCTACATACGGGGTAGATTCTTCTTTGAACCTTTTCTTAGCTTCAGCATTAATCTTCTTCCTTTCTTCACTTGCTAATGTAATTACAATGTTTTCAGCTTCTTTTACTTTTTCGTTGTTCTTTGAATCCTTAGGTGGATTTGATTCTTTCTTTTTTGATGGCTCATCCATTGGTTCAGAATCTTCTGATGATACTTTACTCTCAGGTCCTTTCTTTGTTTCATTGCCATTGGCATCTATTTCTACATTTGGAACCTGAGTACATATTTTATCTGATATGTCTTTAAGACTTGTTCCTGGTAATGTCATTTCAGGTAGCTTACCCATCAAGTCTGCAACGACAGATAAGTCACCAGATCCAAGAGCTAACAGCTTAGCACCTGCTCCATCAAGTTGATTTAACTTACCCGATGCAGCATTCTGTCCTGTTATTCTAGCTGTAGTAGCAGCATCTAATTTAAACTTGTTAAACTTTTTACCTTCAATATTTAATTTTTCTGTATCAATACCTATGTCTGATAACATACTATCAACATCTACACTAGGAAACTTTTCCTTCATGCTGTTAAGTTTATCTAATACAGTTCCTGGATCACCTGCTCCTAGTCCTGCTACAAAGGTATTCATTTCGTCTTGAAGTTTTAATTCTGGTTTAGGAATCTCAGGTATACCATCATTTATTTTTTGTACTAAAGTATCAGTTGCACCTTTTATTTTATCTTTTAGACCAGATATGGCATCTGCTACACCACCTGCTGCTTCAGTAAAAGAAGACTTAGCAGAATCCATTTCAGTGTTTATCTGATTCTCTAAGTTTTCTAATCCTAATGATTTACCACATTCCTTAGCCATTATGTTCCACTAACAGGTGCGTTAGTGTCTCCTTGTGATGTTGCATCAGCTCCAGTATTAGGTTGTGAATGCTTATGTGAATGTAGTGTAACATTTGTATCTGTAATGTTTCCAGATGTTACGTCTATTGAACCAGAAGTATAATCTATTGTACCAGTATCTGCATCTATGTCCATAGTAGGTGCTGTAATTGTTTGTGTTGCTTGAGATTCTACTAATTGATTACCTACAGATTTAAGTTTCATCATTCCTTCTGCTGCAATGTTTAAGTTACCACCAGCAGCGATGTTAAGATTATTTGCACCCAGCAATGTATAATTATCTGGTAAGATATGAGTCGCTTTATCTAAATTAGTTCTCTTTTCTTCACCAGTAACAGTCTTAGTAAATAAACCTTTAATGCTGTCTACAAAATTACCTACTGTAGTTAATGTAACATTTTTACTTACTCTCTCTGATTTGTTTCCATTGATCTGGACACTTTGATCCGATATGATTTCTTTGGATTCATTGCCCTGTACCTTCTTAATGTAATCGCCCCTAACAGATAAGAAATAATCACCGTCAACCTCCTCAACTTTGTCGCCCTTGATTAAAAGTCTTGCATCACCGTCAATGGTAACATTTACATTACCCTTAATATATACATCGTTGTCACCAAGTGTAATACTATAATCGTCTCCGTTAATCTTTGTAACCCTATTGCCGTCTGGTTGTATCTCTTGGAAAGTTCCTTTTTTATGATACCAATGTATTCTTTCTGCATCTGGTGTATCATCTACTTCAAATAGATGACCTGCTTCTGTATACCAAACATGGTTTAATGGATATGTTGATTGAGGTACTGGTGCAGGATCATCTCCTTGACCTCCCTCTCTTGGATGTGGTTCTTTCCAAGTTGTTCTTTTATAAAACTTATCAGCTTTGTCTGCCTGAACTGACTTTACAGAAAATGCTCTAGCACTCTCAACAGTTCCTAATGATTCTTTTGATGATCTTTTTTCTTCTAAGTTTATATGGTCTTCTGCTTCTTCATCTCTTGCATGTCTGTTAACTGATGACTCTCCTATCTCTGCTAACTCTGGATTGTTAAGAGGATACATTTTATTTTTATGATCAAAGAATCCTTGATCTCTTGGTTCTAAAGAAGGCTTACCATATAATGAACCTAACACTAAGGGCTCTTGATAGAATTCTGCATCTAAGAATACACCAAATACCCATGCGCCTTCAACTATACCAGTAGGTGATCTTCCAACACCACTTATAGATGCTGAAGTGATTGGATTAAGAACCATTGCCCATGGCAGGTCCTCTGTAGGTATTGCTGCTTTATCTTCAGTGTGTATAGAATAGATACGTACTTTTATTCTTCCAAGTTGTTCTGGATCGTTTCTATCTTCAACGACACCTACGAAGTGTCTTAAATTTGTAAAACTATCTGCTCCACTTTGCATTATTTTTCCGCCACTATATTTTTCTTAGGATCTTTTACATTTGTCCTAAAGCTATCTTTGTTACAAGTCATGCTCATTACATAATCTTCTCTTGTTAATGTGTGTATCAATCTTGTTACAAGATACTTACCAGTAACTTTTGGTTCCTGTTGTTTTGTTTGATTCTTTACATTTTGTTCTAACATACTAAGACCAATCATTTTACCTACAGCTAAATTTGAGTCTCCAGGTGCAACACAAGTCATCTCAACTGTAGCAAGACTGTCCATATAAAACTTTCTTCTTGGAACAATGTCAGCTATGTTATCATTTACGCCACATGAGTTTTTCCAATATGTGCTGTTTATAACATTGAGACTATCATCAATCATATCCTTACTGTCTAAACTCATTGCTTTTTTATCTGTGTGTACAAAGTCTTTGAAATTATCTTTTACTAATAGAGCTCTTCTATCTAATGTTTGATCTATAAGATTTATCTCTGCTACTTGACTTGCATAAGCTCCACTCTTAATTCTATCCATTACATTCTTTGTTGGTTTAAACTCAATTGACATTAGCTCATGTTGATGATCTATTTCATCATCATTAGTATTTACCTGAGCATTATAGGTATAGTTTATTACTTCATCACGCTCATCTTTAATTAATCTTTCTATGTTATGGAAGTTATATCCCTTATTGTTCTCATAAAAAGTGAATAAAGATGATGTAAATGTAGCATCATATGATCGTTTACATAAAAAATCCATGGATTCATATGGTGTCATTCCAGGGATAATATACGTATATGTCCCCGTTGTTTCATGGAAATTTAGCTTTCTTTTCTTTTTTCTTGTGGTATTATTGTTGACTTTGTCCAAAATTACCTTAGCAGCTTCATTCAAAGGTACATTGAATGATTGATTTATGTCCATAATTGCTTGAGTAAAGTGTTCTGGAGTTACACCATATAGAAAATATGCCTTGTTATTTGTTCCATCTTCTGCTGGTGCAACAGTAACTTTGTATACTCTAAACAATAAATTTATAGTATTATCATCTGGTTTACTACTATTGAATGATAATTTTACTGTTTCAGTACCATCAAAATCTATATCATCTAATGCTCCAGTTGAATCAGCTATTGCTATAGACATACTAATAGAAGGATTGAATATATCTTCTTCTACTATAATTTTTGTATAGGATCCTGTGATGTCTGTCGTACCTTTAGAATGAGTAAAAACTATTCTTTCAGGTAGATTAAACCCTTTTGCTCTGTATGCCATTAGTCATTCTCTATCATTACTTCTTTCAATTTAGCAAATGCTGTACTTGCTAATCTTTTATCAATAAGTTTAATGTCCCTTTTTGCTTCGTTTTTTTCTATTTCGTGATTGTATGCATATACCGGTGAGTATTGTCCAGCAACAATATTACTAATACTACCTAAGTCATATGTGTCTTTTGATATTATATGTCCTTTAGTATTATGTTTATAATGAAGTATAAGAGCTTGTGCAGCTGATATACTTCCATACTTGTCTCTTAGAAAATCATTTAGTTGGTTTTGTGTTAGTGGCCAACTATAAAATGGATCAACTATTTCATTTGCTAAAAATATTAACCATACGAACTCACTACTACCATAGTAGTATGATGCTACCTGATCAGGTCTCATTCCATCTTCAATAGTATAATCGTAAAAGTTTGTAGGTTGTCCAATTATATGATCTTTTATCTTAGGACGTGAAATTATGTTCCTTGCTATCTTTCCTTGATATTCAACTGTAGGAAAGTCTGAAAAGTATCCTTGCTTAGCCATTATATTTTACTCTCCAAATCCATGTAATCTTCAGCAGTCCATATTTCTGTTTCTTGGAAACCAATAGTTAAGTCAATAACTGTTGGAGCTCCAGTTCCTGCATTCAATAATGTTCCACCTTCAGGTTGATAATTAACTTCCATTTCTGTTACTGCTGCTCTTTTGAAATAATGGAAGTAGTCCTGTACACCTACGTAATACAAATCAACTTGGTTAGGATAATCTAAGAAGAAGTTAGTTGCATCTGTTTGTGATCCACCACCTTCTTTAACTCCAGATGGATGTGTGTTCTTTCTTAATTTTATAATGAAGTCTCTTAACAGATCAGACTCATCTTTGTTTCTTGGAGAAAGTTTCCATGTGAAGCTAAATGTTTTTAATCCAACGTTTTGGAAAAGTAATGCAACGTGAGGGTTAATTACATTACCAGCTACTAGACCAATAGCATCTGCTGTACCTTTACTTAATGTTTCAATTGCTAATCTACTTGCTACTAAACCTGTGGCTGTTAAACCTTTTACTATCTCTGTGGCACCTGCTTCAATTGTATCAACACTTGTGTTGTCCATTCCAAAAACATCATTCATTAACTTTCCAGCACCTCCAGCAGTACCTGATAGAGCTCCTCCTACTTGTCCGAGCTCTCCTTCATTGTATTTTACCATTTGTTTATCAGATATGCCTTGACCTGGTAAAGGTAATAAGAATGATTCTGTTATTTCACTAGCACCTTCTACTTGACCTGATCCGTCTGTGAAATGATAGTCTACAAAGTTCATACAGAACCCATGTGTTTCCAAATCTGGTGGAAAGACATTTGTCTTAATATTCTGAAACTGTTCACTCTTTTGTTTTATTACTTGAGATGGCATTACAACACCTCTAGACCTTCGTCCAAAATGTACTAATGCGTTTTTCTTTTCTGACATTTATTCTCCTAAATACCTCTATGGCATATAAAGGTAAATTCAACCCCCTCAATCCTAATAAGTATAAAGGTGATCCCTCTAATATTATTTATAGAAGTTTGTGGGAGTTCAAGCTCATGAAGTATTTAGATTCCCATTCACAGATAGTAAAGTGGTCATCTGAAGAATTTTGCATACCATATCGCAGTCCAATTGATAGAAGAATGCATAGATACTTCCCTGATTTCTGGGTTGAGAAGGAAAATGGTGAGCAATTAGTGATAGAAGTTAAGCCAAAACAACAGCTTGTACCACCTAAAAAGCCAAAAAGACAAACAGTAAAATATCTAAGAGAGATGCATACCTACGCTATAAACATGAAAAAATTTGAAGTTGCAAAGGAGTTTTGTGAGAATAAAGGTATGAAATGGATGATTATGACGCAAGATGAGTTAGGAGTTATTGGATAATGCCAGCATATTTTTTCCAAAGAGCCATAAGTATGGCACAGCAAGACTTTGAGCAAGAGCTTAAATCTATGCGTGCATTGTATGAGGGCGATATAAAACCAGTAGATAGAATAAGAGAAATAGCACAAGAAGAGGATAGTCTTAATCCAAACCAGTTGTTACAAGGTACGGGTAAGACAAAAAGATTGTTGAGTGGTAGATTGTATATGTTTAATTATAGAAATCCTATTGCAAAAAACACATTACCTTATTATGATATGTTCCCAGTTGTACTTGTAATCAATCACAGACCATCAAAAAACTATTTTCAAGGACTTAACTTTCATTACTTACCGCCTAAGTATAGAGCAGAAATATTAGATGAGCTTTATCGGTATATGATTAATGAAGGAGCTGAAGGTGATAGTATTAGTAGAACTATTAGAGCACGTCTATCGCCAAGAGTAGATTATGAGTTTATGAAGAAAAGAAGATCAATGATGTCGTTTAAACCTCTATGGAGAAGATATAATCTTGATAGAGTAATAGGACAATACTTATATGTGCCTCCAAAAGCCTGGGATGTAATAACTATGATGCCTTTAGCTAGATTTAGAAAAAGAGGTATAAATAGTATATACATGGATTCTCTAACAGAAAGAAGAGAACGAAGACAGTAATGGCAAAAATAGCAGACATAGCAAAAACTTTATTTAATTTAGGCAAGGGTGTTGGTCTTGAGAAACCTAGAGTGGGTGCTCAGGCTACACATAGCCTTGATAAATTTATAGGTAAACTACAAGAAAGAAATAGCTTGATGAGAGCTAATAGATATGTTGTAGAGATATCACCTCCAGGATGGGCAGTAGGAGAAGATGTAGATACAGTTAACAATATTGTATTTTTCTGTGAAGCTGTCAACTTGCCTGGTGCATCTATTGTTCCTGTAGACCATAAAAGATTTGGTGTAGGACCTTTTGATAGAAGAGCTAGTAATATTATACCAGCTGAAATATCAGCTTCATTTATGTTAGACAATACTGGTAGAAACATGGACTTCTTTCAAAGATGGATTGCACATATTGTAAATATGGATGGCAGAAGTCCTAGAGATGCAAGAGGTAGTGATGGAGCAGTGTTTGGTGAAGTAGCTTATAGAAGTTCTTATGTTGCTGAAACAATGAAGATACATACTTTTGATCAAGCTGGAACAAAGATAGCTACACTAACTGCACATGAAGTTTGGCCATCATTATTAGGTGACGTAACATTAGGTTGGGCACAGAATGATGAATATGCTAGAGTTCAAATTAACTTCCAATTAAGATTTTGGACAACAGAAACTTTCGAACCAACAGCTCCTGCAGAAGTAAGAGAGCTTAGTAACTTCGAACAAATAATAAGATTAGGAACCGCAGGTTCCGCTTTATTGTCGTCAGCTAAGAAACCAAATAATGTAGGTGACGCAATAAATTTAATAAGTAACATTCAGACTTTCGCTGGCACTATTGGTGGCGTTAGAAGGAGTGGTGGATAATAATGGAGAAATATAATGGCTTTACCCAAGATACAGCAACCGCTGTTTGATTATACATTACCAATAAGTAAGATTGATATAACTTACCGAGCTTTTTTAGTCGGTGAAGAAAAGATTTTACTAATAGGTAAAGAGGCAGACGCTAAAGCACAAGTCAAAGCAATGGAGCAAGTGCTCACAAATGTTATAGTTGAACCTAAGGACTTAGATGTCACAAGTTTAACTACAGTAGATGTTGAGATGTTGTTCATACAGCTAAGATCAAAGTCTGTTCAAAATGTAGTTGAGTTGAAGTACAGAGATACAGAAGATCAAAAAACTTATAACTTCAATGTAGATCTGGACGAACTTGAACCCGTAATAGATCCTGACAGGGAATTTAGAATACAGTTAGATGAGAATTTAGGAATCGAATTAAAAGATCCTACCTTAGCTACTATGACTAAATTAGGACTAGCAATACAAGATGAGCCTTCAAGTGAGGACATCCTTAAGTTAGTTGCTTCCTGTATAGTATCAGTATGGGATGATAAAGAAGTCTATGATGACTTTACCCATGAAGAGGCAGTTGAATTTTTAGCAAATATGGATGTTAAGAGATTTGAAAAGATATCAGAATTTTATAATTCTGCACCTAAAATAGAAAAAGAACTTAACTATACCAACTCTGAAGGTAATAAGAGAACTATAA
>MDTG01270064.1_pt1 | contig 23660 bp, 27 predicted proteins | sample 811421 | NCBI WGS metagenome assembly MDTG01 (sample SAMN05326645, study PRJNA326480) | marine metagenome | isolation source: seawater | place: Pacific Ocean: South East | collected 2011
CGAGCACGATATAGGGGTCGATGGCCAAGTGAGTCGGATCCTTCTGGTAAATCATTTTCTGCCATACAGTTAAGGTGTCCCGAGGGGGATTGAAACCCATGGGCCGGTGCGGCCATCTGCGCCGATTTCAGCGACTCGCGCCGCAACCGCTCCCGCCGGGATAGCAGCCGACGGCGTTTCCAGCCGGGTCTCGCCTGTGAAACCAGCCCCGGTATCGAACTGAACGGCGAACTGGCCGGCATTGTCGCCCTCCGGCAGGGCCCAGCTCTCTGGCAGGTCCACCCCGCGGCGCACCCAGCTGAGCTGACCCTCCACCGCGCGAAGATGGCAAACCGGCCAAGGGCGCCCGCCTTCGTCTGCGAACGAGACCGGCACCGGCTCATCCTGCGGCCCGCGCCAGTCCAGCGCCACGCCGATCTCATCCGGTGACACCGCCGCCAGCGCATCCGCGCTATCCAGCAGCAGAACCCGGGCCCCGGCCTCAGCGGCCGCACTGACACTGCCCCGCTGCCCGCGCAGGAGACCCGACAAGGCCCATTGGTCCGGCCCCACCAGGTCTGCCGTCTCGAACTGAATCAGTTCCCAGCCTTCGCCCGTTTCCAGAAGCAGCATGTTGCCGCCTGACAGCACCTGCGCCCGTGGCAGGCTGGCAAAGCTGCCGGATGTTTCCACAAGGAGCATGTTGCTCCGGTCCCACCGGCCGACCGGCCCCGCGTCGACAGCGTCGGTGAGCGTCCCCGTCACGGCCGGACGCATCAGCCTCGCCCGTTCGGTCATCGTGCCTGCGTCCGGCCCTGACGGGGGCGCCACCCACCGCGACCACCACACTGCCCGCCACAGGCTTCAGGATGCGCCGGGCGTAGCCGCCATAGGCCTTCACCAGCTGGAACGTGTCCGTCACCCCGTCGCCCGTGCCGATCTCCTGATCGGTGGCACTCACCGCAGCGCCGGGCGCGCAGCTCCGGTCGTCCAGCGCATCGCGGAAGCGGAACCCGTTCAGCCGCCCGCCCCGCGCCTCGAAGAAGGCGACCACCGCCTGCAGCGTGTCCAGCCGCGTGACCGCGCTGCCCACATCCCAGCGCCTCCGGGACCCCGCCCACAGCGCATTGCGCGCCTCCGCCCCGCTCGCCAGTGTGACGACTTCCGTCTTCCGCTCCGGCCCGCCGCTTGCGGCCAGCGCCAGCGGCACGGGAAAGCTCACCTCATGAAAATTGTTCAGGCTCACAGAAACCGCCCTCCCTGGCTGACCAGCCGCGCCAGCACAGCGCCGATGGCATTGCGCCCGGTGACAGCGGATTGTTCCGTTCCCTGCGCAAAGTTCATATTGACGTTAAGCGCGGAGGAAGACGGCCCGCCATTGAACACGGCTTCGGCGGCCACCCGCGCAATATCGCGCAGAATGGCATCGGCCATGCGCTGGAAATCCAGCTCGCCGCTGCGCGCGGCCTGCGTCAGGGCCGCGCCGTCCCGCGCGCCCCAGTTCGGACCACCCGGCCCCGTCAGGGCTACCAGCGGTGGAGCCGATTTCGACTCATGCCTGTTTTTTCCGGATCTCCAGTTCCACGCCATGCCGCCGCAATCGCCTCCGTCATCTGATGACGGTAAGTTAAGATGCAGGCGCCTCCGGAGGATTGGATTTCAAATATCCCAATATTTACAACGGATTTTCTGATAAACCCTGTCGGAGAGGCGCTGAATTGTCCCACAGAACAGCAGCGTTCGGGCGTAGCCACCGCCGCGCAAATCTGCTTTGATTCCAAGCTTCCGGTTCAAGGGGTTGAGGAGCTGCAGCCATGTCAGCGCGCGTCATTTCTATTGCCAATTCCAAGGGCGGCGTCGGCAAGACGACCACGACGGTCAGCCTGGCCGAAGCCTTTGCCGCAGAGGGCCGCCGCGTGCTGGTCGTGGACCTCGACACGCAGGCCAACGCCTCCCTGCTTGTCTTCGGACATGAGGGCGACGAACACCTCTTCCAGGCGATCAATGACTACGCCACCATCTCCGACTGGCTGCTGGAGAATTTCGAGGCGAACGAGCAGAAACGCCTGTCGGAATTCATCGTGACCGACGCCTCGGACGTAACCTCGGGCGGCAAGCCGCTGCCGTTGGACCTGATCCCGTCCAGCCCGCGCCTGCGCAAGACCGAGAAAGAGCTGATCTACCACCTCACCGAGCAGGGTTATTCCATGCAGGCCCTGGAAAACCAGGTCGGCCGGCGCCTGCGCGACGACTTCAACCTGCTGAAGGCGAAGTATGACGTCATCCTGTGCGACTGCCCGCCCGGCATCTCCACCATGACCGAATCCGTGCTGGCGGCCAGCCATCTCGTGATCGTGCCCACCATTCCGGACTTCATGTCCACGCTTGGCCTCGACCTGTTCACCGGCGATGTGATGGAAGGCCTGCGAGACCGCGACGTGAAGAGACTCCCCATGGTGCTGGCGACCCGTTATGATAACTCGTCCCACCAACAGGTCGTCCTCAACGCCATGCGCGAAGCGGCCGCGGCACAGGAAGCCGAGTTCGACATGTTCAAGACCATCATCCCGATGAAATCGGGCTTTGCCACCAACCCGATCGAGCTGGGCCCCGAGCCGACGATCGAGGCAAAATGGGCCGATGGCGCCCTGCCCGTGATCAAGGATCTGCTGGCCGAAGTGAAAGCGGCCCTGGCATGAGCGGCGACGCACACAAGGCCGGCGCCGAGGCGCTGAAATCCCTCCTCTCCATGGCGTTCAGCGCGCTGGGCGAGAAGGAATACGCCGCCGCGGCCGGCCTGCTGACCAAGAAGCTGATGATCTCCGCCGGGCAGACGGTTGAGGTCATGCGCGCCCTGCGCGATGCCGTCGGCAAGGACATTTTCGAGGCCCAGCTGAAATCGCTGACGGCGCATCAGGCCCGCCTGCTCGCCCGCCGCCTCGACAAGAGCGTGCCGGACATCGAAGTCTCCACCGCCGGCGCCGCCTGCGCCTGGATCCGTGACCTGATGGACGGCAAGACGCCGGAGGCTGCACCGGTCGTTGAAGCGCCCACAGAAGAACCTGCCGCTGAAACGCCCGAAGAAACTGAAGCCGAAACGCCTGCCGAGCCCGAAGCCCCGAAAAAGCCCGCCTCCTCCGGCGCCTATTTCGGCCGCAAGAGCTTCCGCACCGGGAACTGAGCCCCTCACAACTGCCGCACGCCCAGTACGGCGTCGTCCAGCATCAGCGCCCAGACGGCCCAGACGAGCGCGTCCACACGGTCGGGCGAGCCGGTGAACCCGTCTGCCCCAAAGGCGCACATTTCGTCCTCCAGCGCGCCCAGCTGCCCGGCATGATGCACGCGGCCCTGTTCATACAGCGTCGCCACCGGCAGCGCCCTTGCCCGCTTCGACAGGCGCGCATTCACCAGACGCACCGGCACGGGGCAGCCTGCCGTCTCCAGCACCTGCCGCACCATTTCGCCGCCCTGATTGGCCTCCGCGATCACCTCCCGCGCGCCCACCCGGCGCACCAGCGCGACTGCCCGTCCGGCCCAGTCCAGCGGGCGCAGCCCCTGCGCGGAAGCATCGCCCAGCACATAGGCATCATTCCCCGCCCGGCCTGCCGCGATAATCCCGCAGGCATCCGCCGTCTCGCCACTGGTGGCGGGCGGGTCAACCGCCACGACCACATCCCAGAGTGCCGGCACGATGGCGATGCGCGCCTCATCGATCCGGGAACGGAGGAACAGCGCCCCCTCCGGGTCCTCCACGATCCGGCCTTCCAGTTCCTGCCGCCCGAGGCGTGTGCCGCCATAGGCCGCCTCCATCGCAGACAGGAAACCGGGGGCAAGATGGCTTGCATTCTCCCGCGTCGTGCCCAGCGTCACCACCGTGTCCGGCGCCGCATGCAGCCGCCGCATCAGCGCCGTGGGCCGTGGCGTCGTCGTCACCAGCGCCCGCGGATCGGCCCCAAGGCGCAGGGCCATCTGCAGCATGTCCCATGCCGCCTCCGCATAGCGCCAGGCTGCTAACTCGTCGCACCAGGCGGCGTCGAATTGCGGCCCGCGCAGACTGTCCGGGTCTTCGGCGGAGAAGACATAGGCCCGCGCCCCGTTCGTATATTCCAGCATCCGGCGCGAGGCATGATAGACCGGGCGCCAGCCCGTTTCCGGCTCGATCGCCAACAGGCCGCTCTCGCCATGGATCATCACTTCGCGCACATCGTGCAGCGTCGGCCCGACCAGCGCGATCCGCCCGGCGCCGCGAATGGCCTTCCAGCGCACCCATTCGGCCCCGGCCCGCGTCTTGCCCGCCCCGCGCCCGCCCTGGAACAGCCAGGTCCGCCAGCCGCCCGGCGGGTTCACCTGCGCCTCCCGGCAGGTCAGCAGGAAGGGGAAGTATTCCACGAACTTCCGCAGGCGCGGCTGCCCTTTCGCCCCGGCCTCCTTCCAGTCCAGCACTCTTCGTCTCGATAGCGGCTCCCAGATCTCCGAGTAGTCTATCGAGGTTGTCCCGCCGCTCTCTTGCGGCCTCTGCTGCTGCATTGGCATGCTCCCCCCTTGCTTCATGCATCCGGCGCACTTCTCCTGCCATGCGCACGATCATTGCCGCCGCGGCATTGATCTCCTCCGTTCCCTGAGCAGAGACCAGCGCATCGATCTGAAGATCGGACGCGTAATCCAGCGCCAGCGTCTGGCGCTCCAGCGTCGCTTCGGGCCGCTTCAGGTCATGCCGTTTCATGTACCGGGAAATAACCGCAGCATCGCGGCCCAGACGGCGCGCAATCTCCGCCACGCTGCGCCCGCTGAGATACAGCAGCCGCATCGCCCGTCCGTCCCGTTCGGTGATGTCTCGTCTTTGCGTTCGTCCAGCCATGCGCGGAGTGTGACGCAAGTGCGTATGGGGAGGATTCACGCTATCCCCGTCTCATCCCGGAAAACGCGCAGCCTTTGTCCGGGACCCAGTATTTGCTGGGGCTCTCGCAGGCTGGGTCCCGGATATTTGCTGCGCAAATTCCGGGATGACAGGGGGAAGAAGCTAGCCTTATCCTCCGGCCCGGCCCTCAGCTCATCTCCCGCACGCCCGCGATACATTGCGAGGGGCAAGGGTCGGAGGACGGGTCGGTCACGTCGCCCGTCTTCTCGATGGCGGATTTCGCGCAGTCATAGTCGAGATCGATGATGGCATCGAACTGGTTCAGGTACACATTGCCCGTCAGTTCATCCAGGAAATGCGTACGCTTCAGCCGGTCCATCACCGGGCCTTTCACCTCGCTGAGGTGCAGGGTCACGCCTGCATCCTTCAGGCGCCGGTTGATCGCTTCCAGGCTTTCAAGGCCGCTGACATCGATATGGTTCACCGCCGGGCACATCAGCACGATATGCTGCACATCCGGCCGGTTCCCGAGGACGCAATAGACCGTATCTTCCAGGAAGCGGGCATTGGCGAAATAGAGGCTCTCGTCGATCCGTATCGTGACGATGTGGTCAGGGATCACGACAGCGTGGCGGTTCACATTGCGGAAATGGTGGGTGCCGGGCACCTGCCCCACAATGGCGAAGTGCGGCTTGGAGGTGACATAAAGGTGCAGGCCGATCGAGACGATGATGCCGGTCGTCACGCCGAGCTCCACGCCCGCCAGCAATGTGACGAGAATCGTGCCCAGCATGGCGGCAAAGTCCCGCTTCGAATAGCTGAGCGTGTGAGCCAGTTTCTTGAGGTCCACGAGGCCGAGCACGGCGACAATGACGGTCGCGGCCAGCACGGCTTGCGGAAGGTTGTAAAGCAGCGGCGTCAGGAACAGGGCCGCCAGCGCGATGCCCACGGCGGTGAAGGCGCCAGCCGCCGGCGTCTCTGCGCCAGCATCGAAATTCACGGCAGAGCGGGCAAAGCCGCCGGTCACCGGATAGCCGCCGGAAAAGCCCGCCGCGAGGCTTGAGGCGCCAAGCGCAACCAGCTCCTGGTCCGGGTCGATCCGCTGGCGGCGCCGGGCAGCCAGCGTCTGCGCCATGGAAACCGATTCAATGAAGCTGATCATCGCGATGAGCGCGGAGGAGCCGAGCAGCGATTGCCACAGGCCGGGGTCAAACTCGGGCACGGTCAGGCCCGGCAGGCCCTTCGGAATGTCGCCGACAATGCTTACGCCTTTGGCTTCCAGCCCGAAGGCGACGACGGCCAGGCCGCCCACCACCACGGCCAGAACCGGTCCGGACCGGGCCAGCGTGCCCGCGATATGTTCCTTCAGGCCCAGCGCCAGCAGCAGCGGCTTCATGCCCTTGCGCGCCCAGAACAGGAAGGCCACCGCCGGAGCGCCGATGGCGACCGTATACCAGTTCACATCGCCCAGATGGCTGATGATGCTGGCCAGCGTCTCGATGATGTTGTGCCCGCTCGCCTGCACGCCCAGCAGGTATTTCAGCTGGCTGACGGCGATCAGGATACCGGTCGCGGTGACAAAGCCGGAGACGACCGGGTGGCTCAGGAAATTGGCCAGGAAGCCCAGCCGGAAGATGCCCATCACCACCAGGATCAGGCCGGACAGGATGGCGAGGATGATCGCGGCGGTCAGGTATTCCGGCGTGCCCTGTTCGGCCACCTTGCCGGCGGCGACGGCCGTCATCAGCGACAGGATCGCCACCGGCCCCACGGCCATCGTCCGGCTGGTGCCGAAAATCGCGTAGACCACCAGCGGCAGGATGGAGGCATACAGCCCCACCTGCGGCGGCAGGCCCGCCAGCATCGCATAGGCCAGCGATTGCGGGATCAGCATCACCGTCACGATCACCGCCGCCACCATGTCATTGGCGAACGTGCCGCCATTATAAGTGCGGCCCCATTCAAGAATGGGCAGGTGTTCGGACAGTTTCACGCGTACAGCCCCCGGCTTTTTCCGGCACTATAGAGCGTTCAGCGGAATTTTCAGATAGCTGGTGCCATTATCGTCCGGCTCCGGCATCTGGCCTGCGCGCATATTGATCTGGATCGAGGGCAGGATCAGCCGCGGCATGTCCAGCGTCGCGTCCCGCGCCTCGCGCATGGCCACGAACTCGTCCTCGGTCACCCCGTCATGGACGTGAACATTGTGCGCCCGCTCCTCGGCGACCGTGGTTTCCCACTTGTACTCGTCCCGGCCCGGCGCCTTGTAGTCATGGCACATGAACAGGCGCGTTACGGGCGGCAGACTCAGCACTTTCTTGATCGAACGGAACAGCGTGCGAGCGTCTCCGCCGGGAAAGTCCGCCCGGGCGGTGCCATAGTCCGGCATGAACATGGTATCGCCCACGAACGCCGCGTCGTCGACGACATAGGTCATGCAGGCCGGCGTGTGGCCGGGCGTGTGCAGGGCATGGGCTTCGATGTTCCCGATGCGGAAAGTATCGCCGTCCACCATCAGCTTGTCGAACTGGCTGCCGTCGCGCTGGAACCGGGTTCCTTCATTGAAGATCTTGCCGAACGTGTCCTGCACGGTGCGGATCTCGGCGCCGATGGCGATCTTGCCGCCCAGCTTTTCCTGCAGGTACGGCGCGGCCGAAAGGTGGTCGGCATGGACGTGGGTCTCCAGGATCCACTCAACCTTCAGGTCATTTTTCTGAATGAAGTCAATGATCTCATCTGCGGACTCGGTATTCGTGCGGCCGGATGCCGGATCGAAGTCCAGCACCGAATCGACCACGGCGCAGGCCTTGGTCTCCGGGTCGGCAACGACATAGCTGACCGTGAAAGTGGGTTCGTCGAAGAAAGCGGTCACAACGGGGTGGGTCATCGCGGGGGCTCCTTAATGTCTGGCTTTGGCTGTGTGGGTCATGCGCACTTCCGGATCGGCCTGCTTGCCCAGCATGACTGAGCAAATGGCATCCACCATCGCATGCGCGCGCGTGTCTGAAAGTGTGTAGAAAACCTGCCGCGCATCCCGGCGGGCGGTCAGGACGCCCTCCTCACGCAGCTTGGCGAGTTCCCGCGACAGGCGCGGTTGCGGGATGCCGAGATCGGCTTCCAGCTCCGAAACCGCCATTTCCCCGCCGCGCAGCTGGCAGCAGATCATCAGCCGGTCCGGGTGGCTGAGGGATTTGAGCAGGCCTGTGGCTTCAGCCACCAGCGGCTCCATATTCTCACTGTCCCTGATCATCTCGTCGATCTCTCCGGTCTCAATTTACACTTTACGTAAGTGTAAATTATCAGATTCCAAGAGCCCAACCGCCTGCGTCAAAAACGTCATCCATATTTCAGGAGGCTGGAGATCGGGCTGTTACCGGAAAGACGCACAGCCACGCTAAAAGGACCTTTTTGGACGCCCCACCCCCGGCAACCAGAGCGTGTCACACAACGGTGACAAATCCGATACAGGCCCGTCAAGAAACTGTGGGAAGGCCGCTTCGGTTCACCGAACAGAGGGGTCTGTCATGCCAAAATCTTATCGTTCACTACTCGCGCTCGGGGTTGCCTCCGCCGGGCTTATCCAGGTGGCTTCCGCCGACATCATCACCGGTCAGGTGACCGACGCGTCCGGCGAAGCGCCGCTGCAGGGCGCCATCGTCACCATTGAGGAACTCGGCCGCACCGCCGCTTCCGACCGCTATGGCGACTACCGCTTCACCAACATCCCGGCTGGCGACTACACGCTGTCGGTATCCTATATCGGCGCAGACAAGGTCACGTCCGACGTCTCGCTCTCCGGCTCGGCCACCGTAAACTTCACCGTCGGCAGCGACACGCGCTACATGGACAACGTCCTCGTGGTCGGCTCCACCGCCGCCCAGGCCGGTGCCATCAACCAGCAGCGCGCCTCCAACGCGATCATCTCCGTGATCGACTCCGACGGCCTCGGCAACTTCCCGGACACAACGGTCGCCGACTCGCTCTCCCGCGTCCCAGGCCTCTCCATCGAGAACGACCAGGGCGAAGGCCGCTACGTCTCCATCCGCGGCCTCAACACCGACCTGATCGCCTCCTCGATCAACGGTGTGCGTACCCCGTCCCCGGAAGACCGCCGCGGCGTGCTTCTGGACGGCGTGCCGTCCGACCTGCTGGACGGGATCGAGGTTCAGAAATCGCTGACGCCGGATGTCGACGCCGACACGCTCGGCGGCATCATCAACATGAAAACGATCTCTGCCTTCGACCGGGACGGCCAATTCGTCCGCGCCAAGCTGGAAGGCGCCTATAACGAGATCACGGAAGAAGTCTCGCCGAAAGCCACGCTGACCTATTCCAACACGTTCGGCGACCGTCTCGGCGTCGCTGTGTCGGCCAACTACCAGGACCGCCGCATCCAGGCGCACAACAACGAAACCGGCGGCTGGGGCTTTAACGACGACGTCGGCGCAATCGTCCCGGACGACGATTACGAAATGCGCTGGTACGACCTGACCCGCGAACGCGTCGGCCTGGTCGCAAACATCGACTTCAAGGCCTCTGAAAACACCGAGCTTTACCTGCGGACGCTGTACAACCAGTACACCGACGATGAAGTCCGCAACAAATGGGAATTCCGCAGCCTCGACGAGGAAGATCCGACGGTAACCGATAATGGCTTCGCCTTCGACTATGCGGAATCCGATGCGGAAGTCCGCCAGCGCGAAGAAGTCCGGACCATCCAGACGTATGCCCTCGGCGGCCAGACCTATGCCGGCGCATGGCAATTCGACTATGAAGTCTCCTACGCCTATGCCGAAGAAGACGATTCCAACAATCACGACGTCACGTTCCGCTCCGACGATCTGGAAGGCGACGGCATCCTGCAGTTCGATCTGTCTGACCCGAAAAAGCCGCGCCTGTCGGGCCCTGGCTTCGACTTCCTGCTCGACCCGTCCTCCTATGAAATGGACGCCTTCGAGCGCGAATTCACCACGAACGAAGACACCGAATGGTCCGGCAAGCTGGACATCTCCCGCGACAGCGTGATCGGCGACATTCCGGTCACCTGGAAGGGCGGCGTGAAGCTTCGCGACCGTGAAAAAGTCCGGGACCAGAACCTCGACGTGTATGAAATCGACGATGTTCTGATGACCGACTATATCCGTCCGAACGCCGCAATTTCCGGCTGGCGGATGAACAATCCTATGTTCAATTGGCCGGATGCCGGGCTGACCTATGGCCTGCGCTCGGTCGTCACGGCCGACGATCTGAACGAAGACGACACCAATGTCGAAACCATCGCCGGCGACTACACAATCGACGAACAGATCCTGGCGCTTTACGGCATGGGGACGTTCGAGATCGACAATGTCACGGTTGTGGCCGGTCTGCGTTTCGAAGGCACCAATGTCGACTCCAAAGGCTATATCTTCGCGGAAGAAGATGACCCGAACAATGTGCTGACGCGCAACTATTCGGACGACTACCAGAACATCCTGCCGAGCGTGAACCTGAAGTATGCGCTTTCGGACAATCTGTTTGCCCGCGCCGCTTATTATGGCGCTGTGGTGCGCCCTGCCTTCGGCGACATGGCACCGATCGCCCTGTTCAACGATGACCGCGACGAGTTGGAGATGGGCAACCCGAACCTGAAGCCGTACGAAGCCGACAACTATGATCTGTCGATCGAATACTACCCGACGAAGCTGGCTGTTCTGTCGGCGGGCGTCTTCTACAAGTCGATCGACAATGCGATCTTCCCGGCAACGTATGAGATCGACCAGCTTCCGGCCGAGGTCGACCTTTCCTTCCTGCCTGCGTCCTACGTGGCGAACCTCGAAGAAGTCTCGACCTACATCAACGTTGACCGGTCCTATGTCCGCGGCGTGGAATTCAACTATGTTCAGGGCCTTGGCTTCATCAATGAAAGCCTCGACGGCTTCCTCCTCTCCGGCAACCTGACCCTGGTCGAATCCCAGGCACGGATCCCGAATGAGGAAGACCCGCGCGGCACCCGCGAAGTGCCGCTGCTCAAGCAGAACGACGTCGTCTGGAACGTCGCCCTCGCCTACGACAAAGGCCCATGGGACCTGCGCGTGTCGGCGAACTATCGCGGCGACTATCTGGACGAACTGTTCGGCGAGAACATCGACCGCTACACGGACGGCCACCTGTCGGTTGAAGCTTCTGCCAAGTATGAGCTGAACGACCATGTTCAGGTCTATGTCGAAGGCAAGAACCTCACCGACGAACCGGAATACTACTACCATGGCAGCGAGCGCCGCCTGTCGCAGTATGACGAGTTCGGCTGGACCGGCGTGTTCGGCGTGCGGCTGACATACTGATCAGCCTCCGCTAGTAATCAGACTCAAGGGGGCCGGGATTCGCCATGCGGATTCCGGCCCGGTCACACAAGATCAGGATATTGTTCAATGAAATCCACCTACTTGATCGCCGCCCTGCTGCCGATTGCGGCCTGCGCCACGACCCCGCCGCCTTATTCCGGCGAGATCGCCACTGTCGTCCCCATGAACGAAACCGCACCGATGAACGGCGAAGGCGACCTTGCTGATGACCCGGCCATCTGGGTCAACACGGCCGATCCGGCCAGTTCGCTGATCCTGGGCACCAACAAGGATGAAGGCGTTTATGTCTACGCCCTCGACGGCGGCGAACTTCAGGAACTGCCCGTCGGCCAGGTCAACAATGTCGACCTGCGCGGCAATATCGCCATCGCCTCGAACGACTCGCACAATGTGATCTCCTGGTTCGATATCAATCCGCAAACCCTGACAGTGTCCCACATCGGCGATTCCCCGACCGGCATGGACGAGCCCTATGGCATCTGCGCAGGCCTGACCGGCGAGACCTATCGCGCCGCGGTGACCTACAAGGACGGTACGGTCCAGCTCTGGTCGGCCACCTGGGAGACGGTGAACAAGCTCACGCCGTCACTGGACCGTGTGGTGAAACTGCCGTCAAAGCTGGAAGGCTGCGTGTTCGATGACGCCAATGAACGCCTGTTCGTCGGCGAGGAAGCGTTCGGCGTGTGGGCCGTGGACCTCAAGGACGAGATGGCTGACCCGCTTGTCGTCGACACGATTGCAGCGGCCAACGGGCTGGTTGAGGATGTCGAAGGCATGAGCCTGTGGCTCGGTGATGATGCCCAGTCGGGCTACCTGGTGGTCTCGGCACAGGAGGCTGACCGCTATGTCGTTTACGACCGCGCTCCACCTTATGCCCCGCGCGGCGTGTTCTCCATTGTCGACAATGACGCGACCGGCATCGGCGGTGTGACCCACACGGACGGTCTCGACATTACCTCCGCACCACTGCCGGGCCTTCCCGGCGGACTATTGGTTGTGCAGGACGATGCCAACCCGGTCTCCGAGTTCAATCAGAACTTCAAGATGGTCGACTGGACCACAATCTCCGAAGCGCTCGATCTCGACTGATCAGTAGTGCACCAGGATCCAGACGCTGGCACTGTAGATCAGGGCCAGCGTCCCGATCCGTAAAATAGCAGAAATGACATAGGGCCGGATATCGTCCCAGCTTGTCTCGCGGGCGATGTCTGCAACCGCTGTGGCAACGTCATGATGCATCTGGCTGCGGTCTTCACCGGCCAGCATCAGCATGATGGCGCCTGTACGTGTCTGTTTCTGGTTTCCCGCCTCCAGCAGCACTTCTTCGAAGACACGGGCCGCGATGGTCTCGCTCAGCGCACGCTTCGGGTGCCACCCGTGACGGTGCAGCTCAGTGAGCGTCAGCTTGATGGCGGGATAATTGATCCAGAGGTCGCGGATCATGAAGACTGCGAGCGTGATCACGGTGATCGTGGCAAACACAGGCCGCGGCATGCCCGCGAAATGGTGCAGCCCCCAGAGCCACAGCAGGATCAGCAGCTTGATGCCGGTGGCGATGGCAAACTGCCGAAAACTGCGTGAGACAAACAGCATCGTGTCCGCACGAATCCGATGGCGCGCCTCCTCGACAGCCGCCTCGATGGCCTTGTTTTTCCGGCCGCTGATCTCCTTGCCCAGCAGCTTGCGTCCGGCCACAAGACCGGCACCGAGTGCTGACAGGATCATGAGAGGTACACGCATGCCTGTTATGTAGGGTGCGTCGCCAAAAATGTCGCCCCCGCCCTTCACCAGCCACCATCATCCAGGCAGCAGGCCTGTTGTGTTTACTACAGCATGGACATGAAGAAGCGCTCGGCATGACGCTGCGCCGTTTGCGGGTCTTTGACGACGGAATAACCGAGCACCATGGCCAGCGCCGTGGTCGTCAGCGGGCGCCGTTCAACAAAGCTGCGGAGCGCATCAATGGGAAGATCTGCCAAGGCGTCGGCAGTGGCATCCTCCACTTCGTCGACTTCATCTTCCATGGACCGGAAAGGCTGCAGGAAAAACAGCAGGCAGGCCGCCGCCAGCAACAGGCCGACGCCGGCGACTGTGAACGCTGCTGCCGCCAGCCCCATGACCTCGGCGAGCGCGATTGTCGAGGCGGCGAACAAGGCCAGCACACCGCCGAGCCCCAGAAGGACGCCGACGGTGGCTGCAAAGAAGCGGAGTTTGGTTTGGTCCACGGTATTATTTCCGTCCGAGCAGAGCAATCAGGAGGCCGGCACCAAATGCCAGGCCAACGGCTGCCATGGGCTTTTCGCGGATCTGGGACTGGAGGTCGACACGGGCCGACTTGATGTGTTCACCGGCGTCGGCAGCAAATTCCTTGCCTTTGCTGACCCCGTCACCGGCCTTGGATTCGGCAAAGCCCTTCAAGCTCCCAAAGGTCGACTGAAGGTCCTTGCGCAAGGTAGCCATGTCTTCCTTGAGCGCATTGAGATCATCCTGCAGGCCTGCATCATTTGCGGCAGCCTGTTTTTCTTTCGTGACCGTGCTCATGTCTTGTTCCTTTCTGTTTTGCTGCGTGACCAACGAACACACCGCCACACGGTTCCATGATGTCCAAAATTTAATTCCTCCCCATTCCTCCCCATACAGACCGGTTGGAATGAATGGAACTGGCGCGCTTCGGACGCGTTGATGCGGTGAAAGGAGATCACCATGCAAACGCAACAAGATACTGATCTGACGCCCAATGAAGCTCGCCAAGGCGAACGTGTGGGCCTGGTCTGGGTTCTGACCGCCGGTACGCTCATCGCCATTCTGGGCATTGGCGCGGTTATGCTGCTACAGGCCATCTAGGCAGGACAATGATCCGCAAAATCAAAACGCCCTCCCTGTCACAGGGAGGGCGTTTGCTATGGGAGGACGTTCCGCCTCAGGCTGTTTCGCGGGCCGGATGGAAGAACAGGGCCTGACCGATCGCCGCCTTCACTGTGTTTTCCTGGAAGGGTTTCGGGATGAGGAAGGTCGGTTCCGGACGGTCTCCTGTCAGCAGCCGTTCCGGGAAAGCCGTAATGAAAATGATCGGCACATCCATTTCCTTCAGGATGTCGTTCGCGGCGTCGATACCGGAAGACCCATCCGCCAGTTGGATGTCGCACAGGATCAGCCCGGGCGGATTGGATTTCACCATCGCCATGGCTTCCGTGTAGGTCGTTGCGTTGCCGGTCACCTCGTGGCCAAGTTCCTCAACCAGGCTTTCCAGATCTGCCGCGATGATCGGTTCATCCTCGATCACCAGCACTTTGGTGGACAGCTCCGCCTCGATTTCAGCAATCGCTGCGCGTTCAAGCTCTGCCTGCTCGCCCTCGGTGACCCCCAGGATGTAGGAGGCTTCAGGCCGGGAAAATCCCTCGAGCGACGTCAGAAGAAAGGCCTGACGCTGGATCGGGGCCAGCTTCCGCAGGCGCGCCGTGGCGGGATCACCGTCCTCCTGCTCAGCCTCAAGCTGGGCGCCGGTAGAGCCCCACACAACATGGAAAAAGCGGTATAATTCCACCCGTGGATCACCCTCGGCGTCCATTTTGTCGGGGGAGGCTACGAGCGCCTCAAGGGAAGCGCGGATATAGGCATCGCCGCTCTCCTGTCTGCCCGTAAGGGCGCGGGCGTAGCGTCGCAGATAAGGCAGGTGCGGCGCCAGTTTCTTAACAAGACTCATGGGAAAAACTCCATCAACTCTGCGTTAACAACCCGCTTGCCGCGAATTGGTTGCATGCAAAATCGAATTTTTTGCATTTTTTGCGGAACCTTTGGTGAATTCGGGATTTATAAAGGCAGGAAAGCGCGTTTTCCGCGCGCTCAGATACCGGATTTCTTAGGGCAAGATATTATGGACGAAAAGAGAACCGACGGCCGGAAGGAGGCCGATACGGAACGAAAGCGTCGCGGTGACCGCCTGGGAGAACAGCTCCGCCGTCTTTATGACGACGTCACTCACGAGAGCGTACCCGACGACTTCATGCGCCTGCTGGAAGAGGCAGACCGCAACCGTTCCCCCGACACTTCGTCGAAACCTTCGTAGGTGACCCGTATGAGCGAACCGACCGAACGGCTTGACGACGCCACCTTCAAACAGGAGCTGGCGGCCCTGATTCCACACCTTCGTGCCTTCGCCCGAAGTCTTTGCGGTGACTCGACCCTGGCAGACGACCTGGCCCAGGATGCCATGCTGAAGGCGTGGCACGCCCGCCAGAGCTTTCAGGCAGGCACAAACATGAAGGCCTGGGCCTTCACGATCCTGCGGAACATTTTCTATTCCGAGAAGCGCCGCTCCTGGAGACGCTCATCGCTCGATCCTGAAGTGGCCGAAGCAACGCTCGTCTCTCCCGCCAATGCCGGTGACGAACTGGACCTTCTTGCCCTCCGGAATGCTCTGAACCTGTTGCCGGATGACCAGCGCGAAGCGCTGATACTGGTGGGAGCCGGCGGACTTGCCTACGAAGAAGCAGCGGAAGTCTGCGGCTGCGCTGTCGGCACAATCAAGAGCCGCGTGTCCCGCGCCCGCAAAGCCGTGGCCGAACTGCTTGATAATAACGAAACCGGCTTCAGCAGCGACGACGACATCAGTGCGGGGGAAGCATTCGAAGACATCATGAACCAGGCAGCGGCAATTTCTGCCGCGAATGGCGGCTGACCCTGCGTGCCTGACAGGGCCGCCTCATCCAGCCTGCGGCGGCGTCTGGTCGCGACGCTGGCCATTGCGCTGACGCCGGTTCTGCTGCTCGGCGCAGCCAGTGCCTATATGGATGCACGCGAAGCGCTCAAAATAAGAAGCAATGAATTGCTCCTGATTGCGGGCGCTTCTGTTGATGGCGTCGACCAGGCCATCGATGAAGCCGAACTGCTGCTTGGCCTGTTCAAGGAGGAGGTCGGCAGCAGCAATTGTTCGGAAGTATACAACAAACTCCTCCCCAGCATGCCCGCCCTCTCAAGCATCATCCGGTACGATGCTGATGGTGTGGCCCTCTGCGCATCCAATCGTGATGCGGGCTTCCCGATGTCCGATATGGACTGGAACAGGAAGCTGCAGCACGAAGTCCCCACGCTGAGAACCGAGGCCTTTTTCGGACAAGCCACGGAAGACTGGGTCTTCGCCATTTTCTCTCGGGTGAATAAGGCCGATGGCTCTTTTGACGGTTCGGTGGCCCTCGGGCTGAGATCGCGCTCGCTCGCAAGTTTCGCCAGCGCGAGCGTTCTGTCGGATGATGTGGAAGTCGCCATCGCCGACGGCGATGGCCGCGTCTTCGGCTCCACGCGCTTCTCCCAGATCGACCAGAAATGGGTGGCCGAAGCGGCCGAAACCCGGACAGCCAAGATGTTCGTCCTTCGCCGGAAGGACGCCGCACCGATGGATGTTGTGATCCGGCCCGTGGGGCCTGCGAATGTGTTTGCCGTGATTTCACGGGAATCCCCCGGCTTCTGGAGCGAATTCACCCTGCAGCCGGTGTCTTCCTTCGGTCTCCCCCTGCTCGCTTTTTCGATTGCACTTCTGGCTGTCTGGCTGGCGATTGACAGTCTTGTCCTGCGCTGGCTTTCCCGCCTCATCCGTATCGCGCGTGTTTATGGCGCCGGCCGCTACGCGTTCCGCGCCGGTGATGCAATGTCATCAGCCCCTGCGGAAATCTCGGAACTTGCGGACGCGATGGAAGACATGGCCGCTGACATCGACCAGCGTGACAGTGACCTGAAATCCGCGATCCGCGTTCGTGACGCTGCGGTCAAGGAGATTCACCACCGGGTGAAGAACAACCTCCAGATCGTCACCAGCTTCCTCAATTTGCAGGGACGCCAGCTGCAGGACCCAGAGGCCCGTCAGGCGATTGCCGCGGCGCGGCACCGGATCGATGCCCTGGCCATCGTGCACCAGACCCTTTACCAGCACGAGCGCCTTGAACTGGTCAGCATGCAGCCCTTCCTCGAGGGCCTGATCAATCATCTTGCAGAAGCCCTTGGCACAGACGCGCGCAATATCAGGATCTCTCAGACTTATGATGACCTCGAACGGGTGGCAGATGATGCCATTCCGTTTGCCCTCTTCCTCGTCGAAGCCGTCACCAATGCGACTAAATACGCTTTCAACGAAAACGAAGGCGGCATGATTTCCATCACGCTGGAAGAAGGCAATGCCGGCGGGATCACCCTCAAGGTCATGGACGACGGCGTCGGCTTCGAACCGGGCGGCGGTGCGCGGGTCGGCCTGGGCTCCAAACTGATGAAAGCCTTTTCCCGGCAGTTGCGCGCGGAACTGAAAATCGACTCCGCACCTGGCGAAGGCACCTGCATCACGCTTTTCATGCCCGGCAGCAAATAGGCCCCGGCCTTTAAGGGGCGCGGGGCCTGTTTGATGATCCGTTGTCCGGATTCTCTGTTATTTCTCAGCGGCCAGTGACTTGAGCATCCAAACGGCCTGCTCGTGCCAGGACATCCGCTCTGTCAGCATGTCTGCCGTCACATAGTCGTTCTTGTCTTCGCACCATTCCGTTGCGGCGCGCATGTTGAGGACAGCCGTTTCATGGTCTGCAATCAGCATGGTCAGCATCTGCCCGACAGAACGTTCTTCGTCCTTGTCATTGATCGACGACAGTTCGCCATACTTCGTGTAGCTGGCCGGCGCCTTGTGGCCGAGCGCGCGAATACGTTCCGCAAGCTCGTCGATGGCTTCGTACATGTTTTCGTACTGTTCCTCGGTGAGCTTGTGTACGCCCATGAAGGTCGGACCCGTCACATTCCAGTGCACGCCCTGCGTCTTGATGAACAGCATGTAGGTGTCGGCAAGAACGACACCAAGCGCGTCGGCAATCTTCTTGCGGTCTTCCTCGGAAATGCCGTTCCGGGTTGTGAAATCGGGTTTGCTAATATTAAGGGCCTCAGTGGCCATGATAATCTCCTTTCGTATACTGATTTAATAGTTTCCGAACCTTACTTCGGAGGATCGGCAGCTTCCTCCATCGCCTCGCCGGCCTCGTCGATCGCGCCGTCCACATCGTCGGCGGCGTCGTTGATGGCATCGGCGGTTTCATCAGCCGCTTCGTCGAGCGACTCGCCGATTGTATCCGGCTCATCGATGTTATCGACAGCCTCGTCGATCGACTCGCCCGCTTTTTCCATCGGGCCTTCATTCGTGTCGCAGGCAGCGAGCACACCGGTTGCAACAAGTGCAGCAGCAATAACTTTCATACGCATCTCAAATCTCCTTTGATGATGTGCCCCCTTCAGAGTCACGCCTTAACAACGCCCGGCGGACGCAACTGTTCCATCCTTGAGAGATTCCACGCGCTGTTTATTTTTTTTGCGAAACGTCGTCCGTCATGAATGAAGGCGCCGACGCTCATAATGTCTCCGTCGAAATCAAGAATGTTGAACGATGGCGGGACATCGCGCAGCCGCATGGAAAGTGTCCCGGCTGTAACGGAGACGTATCCACCTTCCTGTGTACGGATCAACTCTGCCTGCGGCGCATGCACGTGTCCGGTCAGCAAGACCTGCACCGGGCTTTCCCCAAGCTTGCGGCTGGCCCGCTGCCCTCGCCGGGTCTCTGTATGAAGCGGCGCATCTGTCGGTGGCACGAAGGGATGATGGCACGTCAGCAGCCGGATTTTCTCCGGCGCGTCTTCCGAAAGCACGGCGTCCAGATCCTCCAGGTCGACAGACCCTTCCGCCCAGTTTCGCCTGACCTGCCACCCCCTTGCTGTGTTCAACCCGTCGATACGGATGTGCCCGGTACGCACCGGAAAGGCAAAGTCGGATAGGTATTTCTGGTACCGCCCGAATGGATTGAGGACACGGTGGTGCAATTTGAACATCGGCGTGTCGTGATTGCCAGGCGTGCAGGCGCAAGGCAGCCCGAGGTCTCCGAGCCATTTTTCAGCCGCTTCGAATTCCCGGTGTTTCCCGCTCTGTGTCAGGTCGCCCGAAACGATAACCATCTGCGGGGCAGCCTGCTGAATGGTCTGGACGGCGGCCTCGAGCACATGCGGATCTGCCGCGCCGAAATGAATGTCTGCCAGGTGAACAAGCCTCAATGGCCCGTCTCCGCGCACAAAACCCGCGCAGCCTGTTTCACCAGCTGAATCCGGACGGGTGAGGTAAAGGTCACCTGCTCGCCATCAAGCGTCGCCGGAATGTCTCCGCGTTCAAGCTCGTGAACGGTGACGGTCTCGGTCACATCGTGCTCAACCGGCCCCGCCTCTTTCCAGCCATGCACCATCGCGTCGAGCGCCGTGGAAACAAGGTCCATCGTACTATCCGGATCTATTGCGGCGACTTCCAGAGCCGGCGCACCGCTGCTCTTCAGAGCAACCGCGGCTGCCACGGCGCTGATCGTTTGCTCCGTCTTGTCGGACATTTTCGTCCAGGAAAGCCTGAGCCGCGTTTCGACATCCAGCACTTCGCCGTCCGCAAGTGCCTGTGCGGCATTGATCAGCTCGCCCTTGCGGACTGCTTCGCGGGTTTCCGCAAGTCCGGTCAGCCGGCCGAACAGCGCCGCGATATAGAAGCGCTGGCCGTCCACTTCCCCCGCCGCGAGGGTTTGCGTCATTGGCGCAGACAGGACGCGTTCCAGAATTTCATGCCAGGCGCCGTCTCCATGCAGCCGCTTTGGCAACATGTTCATTGTCCCCCCAGGTAATGCCAGAACCGGCAGGCCTTTCGCACCGCAGGCGTTCAACGCGCATGCGAGGGTTCCGTCACCGCCCCAGGCGATGACAGCATCGGCATCGCTGCCCGCGGCTTCTCGAACACCACGCGATAACTGGTCGGAACTGCAGTGCAAACGGGCAATATCGTGCCCTGACGCCTGAATCGCGGCCTCGATTTCATCCGCGGCACCTTTAGGTACGGAACGGGACAATGGATTGATGACCACTGAAAATTTCATGTTGGAGTCTCCGGCAACAGGACTTCAACGCACGACGCAGGAACATGTTCCATGACGACGGCGGGGAACTCCTGCAGGGGACGCGCGTTCCTCCGCCATGAAGAACGCATCCCCCATCCGACTGAGCCCGATCTGCCACCTGCCAATCCGGTCGGCCTGGCAGGCGACTTTCGGGACTTTCGCCCGGATCAGGGGGCCTCGCGCATTCAGCGCTGCCACCGCACTGGTTCTGGCAGGTTTCCTTTCCTTCTGGACCTGCCTGCGTGCTGGTGGAGCAAACACAACGCCGCGCGATACCACCGGCACGGTCCTGTTGCTGTCTCATACCCGGTCCTGAAAAATGTTTCTTATCCGCATACAGAAAGGGCGCGCCGTAATTGGCGCGCCCTTTCCTCCCCGATGCCGAAATCTTAGTTCGACATCTCTTCCTTGACTTCATCAGCGGTGTCTTCAACCACATCGCCACCTGCCTGAATGTCTTCACCCGCACCGGCAACCGTGTTGCAGGCTGCGGCCATCAGGGTGAACAGACCGAGACCAGCGATTTTCAGCGTATTCTTGGCGGTTTTCATGAATATTTCCTTTCCTTCCTATTATGTAGCAGCAACGCCCTGCCGCCAGGAATGTTCCCAAATCTTTTCACGGAACAGTTTTGCTTTGCATCCGTTACCTGACTATCGGCACCAACGCCGTCACGAACCAAAAAGGAGACCATCATGCTTGGCTGGGCCATTGCATTTTTCATTCTCGCCATTGTTGCCGCCGCACTCGGTTTTGGCGGTATCGCCGGCGCTTCCGCCGGTATCGCACAGATCCTGTTCTTCGTCTTTCTCGCCCTCCTTGTGCTGACCTTTGTGGTCCGCGCGGTGAATGGGAAGAGCGTCACCTGACACGACGCTGACAAAACGCGATAAGGAATGGGCGCCCGGAGCGCCCATTTTCTTGTCTTGATGATCTGATCCAGACACCTCTGCCGGATCGAAAATCACCTTCTTTTACGGAATTGCCTCTAGCGGGAGGCCAGAACGGTTTCGCCGCGCTCATCATAAGGCGCCGTCAGATACATGACATCTTCGATTTCCCGCGTTCCGGATCTGACCAGAACCAGCGCCCGGCCGAAACGCCAGGTTTCCAGGCCATCCGCCTTCAACTCGGTTTTCAGGATCACAGGAAATTCGGCAGGCATATCAGGCAGGCTGGCCGGAATTGTCTGGCCTTCCGAAAGGCCGTCTTCGAAGGGTGATACGCCAAAGCAGATCCCCTTGCGCTTCAGCCCGACCTCGCAAACAGTCCCGCCGAAACGAAAGTCCCGGTCAAACGCCTGATAGTCGGCATGTGTAAAGTGATCGGGCTGTTCCAGTCGCGGCGCATCGAGCGCGGAGTCCGCACTCGCACCCCACATAAGCGCAGCACCCATGGTGACCGCGGCGGCACCCAATTCAATTCTCCAGGTCATGATTCAGCCCGTTGTCAGCATGCTGAGACAACGTGTCATGTCTGGTTTGGTTCCCGGAAGGGCAGTGTGCGGGGTCAGGCGATGCGCGTGTGTGCAACTTCCTGCGGCGCCGCGACCGTTACGCGATTGCGGCCGGAGGCTTTGGAGCTGTAGAGCGCCGCATCGGCCAGGGCGAAGAGACTCTCCCCACTGCCATGATCAGGTGTCGTTGCGACACCAAAGGATGCGGAGATGTCAGAGATAACGAGGTCATCCCGCACAATCGAGATCTGCTCAATCTCCCTGCGGATTCCCTCTGCGCGCTCAGCGGCGGCGTCCGGCGAAGCCCCTTGCAGCAGGACCGCAAACTCTTCGCCGCCATAGCGGAACGCGAGACCGTCTTCCCGTGTCAGCCTGCCGAGCACCTGCGCCACTTCGCGCAACACGTCATCCCCGGCGGCATGGCCATAAGTGTCATTGAACTTCTTGAACTGATCCACATCCATCATGATGATGCTGACCCTGCCGCCTGAATGTTTCATCTCGCCAAGCGCATCTTCAAATTTCTCTTCCATCCGCCGGCGGTTGGAGAGACCGGTGAGCGGGTCTGCCATCGCCATTTCGTGAAGCGTCTCACGAAGACGGATGTTCGACAGCGACAAGGCAATGTTCTCTGCCAGCATATGGATGTAGGTTTCCGCGCGCTTGCCCGCTTCGGACTCCTCAGGCAGTTCCATATAGAGAAGGCCGACAACTTCGCGCTGGGTCATGAGCGGAATACAGACGGATTTCTTCTCATCCTCGTCCGCACCCTCCAGGTGTGCGCAAGGCACATCCGCATCTTCTTCGCGATGATAGTGCATGGTCCCGCGGCGAAGGCCCCAGCAATCGTTCATCATGAACTCGGACGTAGCCGCGCGCGGGGTCAGCCATTCACAGGAAGCCACCATTCCGGACGCGTCATGATTGAGGACATAGAGCCGCCCGGCGCAGCCCGGCATAATAACTGGCACGAAGCGGCGCACCACGCTTGCGATTTCTTTCATTGTGTCACAGGCCTGCATGCGCTGTGTCATGCGGGACAATAGATTACGCAACTGCAGGTCATGCTCGAGTTCGGATTCCAGGCGCTGGCGCTCCAGCCCGTTCTCGCGGAAGACACGGATGGCCTGTGCCATGTCACCGATCTCGTCGACCGTGTCGTAATCCATCATCTCCGTATCGTATTCCTGAGCGGCCAGGCGGGTGACGACATCGCTGAGCTTGATCACAGGTTTCAGAATGCGCCGCTTCAGCACAAAATACAGGACGATGAAGAAAATGAGCGCCGTCGCCAGAACCATCGTTTCCGACACGGCGCGCCAGAATCGCGCGGTCGCTTCGGCAGCGTGCACTTCATTGTCGGTGCGCTGATCGAGCAGCGAGTGGAATGTGTCGATCCGGGCGTTGATCAGGTCCAGTTCATTCTCATAGTGCGACCCGAACAGGTATTCGCGTGCAGCCGCGTCATCCCCCGCCTGGTATGCTTCGATGGCAGCGTCCTGCTCGTCTGACAACTGGCTCGCCATCTGGACCGCGTCGGACAGAGCCCTTATCTCCGCATCGCCGGCGCCGATGTCCTCGATCGCAGCCAAAGGAGCTTCATCCTGCTGCAAGGCCTGACGGAGATAGAGATAGTCTTCGAGAAATTCCTCTTTGCCGGTGATGACATATTCCCGCGCTCTGTCCGAAAGGCGCAGGACGTCCTGTCCGACTGCCGCAGTCTGCTCTTTCAGCCCTTCGGCACGGCTGACTGCCGCCCGCTCTGCTTCAAGCGCGCTGGACGCGAGAAGCATGGTGGTGCCGCCAGCAAGGGTCAGCAGCACGGTGGCAGCATAAGCGATATTCGTAATTGTTCTGAGGCGCATGGGCTGAGCCATACAACAGAGACGTTAAGCTCATTTCCTCGACAATCTGCCAAATTTTATCAATTTGGCACAGTCCGCCTTCAGACCCCCGGTCTGGTTGCAAACATTCCGCGATCTGGGAGAAATGCTGGAGCGGGTAGACGGAATCGAACCGACATACTCAGCTTGGAAGGCTGCTGCACTACCATTGTGCTATACCCGCGTCACAAGCATGCAG